>Ga0208410_1000487_pt1 | contig 22919 bp, 17 predicted proteins | sample ETN02SmetaG_3_FD_185787 | JGI IMG/M metagenome (GOLD analysis project Ga0208410, IMG submission 185787) | Marine microbial and viral communities from oxygen minimum zone, Eastern Pacific Ocean - ETNP2014F10-02SV257 (SPAdes) (version 2) | ecosystem: Environmental > Aquatic > Marine > Oceanic ... | reverse complement strand
TAACATGACTCACGTGGTTACTGAAGCTTGTGTAATGCACAAATATCAAGATTGTGTTGCAGTTTGTCCAGTGGAAGCTTTTAGAGAACATGAAAATTATCTTGTAATTGATCCCGATGAATGCATAGATTGTGCTGCATGTGTTCCTGAATGCCCCGTAGAAGCAATTTTCGCTGATACTGATTTACCTGACGATCAAGAACATTGGTTGGACAAGAATGAGAACGAAGCACCCGATCTCCCAATCGCTGAAGGGGATTCTCCAGTTTTAGCTTAATCTTGATATGATTGATTAGTATTTTATGGACATAAGTTCATCAAGGGTAACCATGACGAATGCCCATGAGTACAAGGTTCAACTTCACTGACATGAGGCACGGCACTTCTTTGTTGAAGAGAGGATTTGCTAAAATGCAGGAAGGTGGCGTGATTATGGATGTAGTTACTCCAGAAGAGGCTCATATAGCTGAAGATGCAGGAGCAGTTTCTGTAATGGCTTTAGAAAGAGTTCCTGCAGATATTAGAGCTCAGGGCGGGGTTGCAAGAATGAGTCATCCAGATATGATTAAAGAAATTATTGAAACCACAAGTATTCCTGTAATGGCCAAAGCCAGAATAGGTCATGATGATGAGGCAAAAGTTTTGCAATCACTCGGAGTAGATATGGTTGATGAATCAGAAGTATTGACTCCAGCAGATCCATTCTACCATATAGCAAAGAATGATTTTACAATACCATTTGTTTGCGGATGTACAAATCTTGGAGAAGCAATAAGAAGAGTTGCAGAAGGTGCTGCTATGATTAGAACGAAGGGTGAAGCAGGAACTGGTAATGTAGTAAGTGCTGTTCAACATGCAAGATTGGTAAAGGAAGAAATACTCCATGCGAAGAATACTGATTCAAGCGGAATAGAAGACATGGTCAATGTAATTATGAAAGGTTTTAACAGAATGCCTGATGTATCTGAATTTGATATTTCAATAAAAAATACACCTTTTGGAAGTTTTTCAGGACTAAAAAAAGAAGTAGAATCAATATTGCTTGAGGTAGTAGAAATGGAGAGGTTACCAGTAGTGACATTCTCGGCAGGAGGGATTGCGACACCAGCAGATGCTGCTTTGATGATGAATCATGGAATGGATGGCATATTTGTTGGTTCGGGAATTTTCAAAAGTTCAGACCCTAAAACAACAGCGGAGGCGATTGTCCTAGCAACGCATAGATTTCAAGATCCTGACTCTGTTGCAGAAGCAAGTAGAATGATTGGAGAGCCCATGCCAGGTTTAGAAATAGAAACCCTAGATGTTAGAATGGAAAAAAGAGGATGGTAATTATTTCCTACCACGAGTTGTTCCGAGTTTTCTTGACTGCTTCTTACCCTTAATATTCTTAGCAACAGGGGATTTTGAATCACCTGTTAAAACTCCACCGAGAGTTAATGATCCACTGTTGATTAATTGAGATGCCAAAGAATCAGCCATCCCCTCATCTTCACTTGGTAACTTTAGAGCATCTTTGACAGATTGATTATGATCTTTAATTACTTTCAAACGTTCTTCTTCAGCAGCTTTCATTTCGTCTCTAATCTCATTTACTTGACCAATTAACTCTTTCATATTCTCATGAACTTCATTAGCAGATTCTCTATGTGCGACATATGCTAAATGGAATCTATCAGCCTCCGCTCGCAGAAAGTCTCTTTCCGCTAGCATAGGTTTCACATCTTCCCAAATTAAATCTGCTTGCTTATGAAAATCAATCATTTCTTGGTGCGCTTTATCTGCTTCGGATTTTAGTAATTTGATAGAACCATCCATGTCTCCTATATCAATATTAATTGCCTCAAAGTCTTTTACTGCAGGCATTAATTTATCTCTCTTAGAGATTAAAACTTTTAATTTCTTAAGTAATTTATTCTCGGTTTCTAAAATTAATCGGCCATCAGTCATCATAGTATTCTCGATTTTTTCTATTTCATTAATAGTCTCAGATAATTCTATGACAACAGACTTAGTACCTTTAGCCTCATCTTTACGACCCCTATTTTGATTAATCAGTTCTCTAATTTGATTTTGAATTTCATCTCTTCTTGCTTTACATATTTGAGCCTGGTCTCTTACTTTTTTCTGTTCGTCTAATTTCTCTTTAATGGATTCTCTGATTTCCTTACTTTGTTCTTGTAAAGCATTTCTTGAATCCGCAGCTCGGCGAGCATCTTCATTAAATGAATTCCTTTGATCTTTCATTCTACGGATCTTTGTTTCCATAGCATGTAATCTTGTTCTAAGATCATCATCAGGTCCCTTCTGCTCATCTTTCACAAGGCTCGCGAGAGAGGGTCCCTTCTTCAATGAAACTACTTGATTCATAGACCTAGAAGTGATGTAAAGAAAGGTAAAATTGGAGAAATAATGGCTAATCCAGCACCAATTAAGAATATTGCTCCGATTGAGACCCTTAATCTTGTGAATAAATCTGCCCTATTTTGTACGGTCAATACTCTACCACTTAGTAAGTTGCCTTCTTCATCTTCTAATCTAACAGTTACAGTAGCCTCCCCTGGTTCTTCCGGTAATAGACTCTGCCAAACAATTTCTGTCGATTTTATAATCGAAGGTAATTTTTGTACAAAAGATTCGTTATCAATTTTACTTAATAGAGCATTACTAGAATTAACGCGAAGTTTGTAAACACATTCAGAAGGACGGAAATCAGGTGTTTGAATCTTTAAGATAAGGTTCACAGGTTCAGGGCCATTATTCAAAACATAAGCAAATAAATTTGCCTGGCCTACAACAAGATTTTCCATATCTACATCAAACCAAATTTCATGATTGATTCCATTATCTATTTTCATTCTTAAACGATCATGGAGTCTGAAAAATGATGCACATCTATCTTTAGCTCGAATTATTAGACGGTCCCAAGTCTCTTCACCAAGTTCTGGGTGTCGAAATAATTCGTCAATAATTTCTAAAGGCATCATTATTTCAAGTTCTGATCGGAAATCTTCTTCGTCTAAATATCCAGCTCTTCTTAGATGTAATAGATGAAGAAGCTTTTCTTGTAACTCAGATATATTATTGCCTTCATTAACAGAATGCTGTATTGATCGAAGGTATTCAGAAATACGAACTGAAAGTAAAGGATCTACATGTGCACTAATTACGTCGCTAAAGGGCCTTTTCAATAAAGCGGGATGGATAGGGGGGGAAAAGGAATCTAGCATGCCCCAAGTTTCACAAGTGTTGAATCTCGATCTATCAGAGACCATGTGTACTCCATGTCCACATAAAAGAAAACCAGTTGAAAAGGATAGTAAAACAGAGTTGCCACTAACGATATCGGAAAATTGAAGGCTAGAAATTAAGAAGATCCCAGAAAGAAACATTAGAAATGTCGTAGCAATCACTTGTCTAAAAGAACCTTCTATAGTTTCTTTCATTTCAGCATATCCGTGAGCACTCCTGAAAGTTAAACCTGTCTTTGTGAGATAATTAGATTGAATATTAAAAATTCTTCTTGTAACTGACAGTAATAGTAAAAGTAAACAAAGAAGCCCTAGATCTGCCACAATAAAGAAGAATGCCAGATAATATAACCCTACTTCGATAGTAATATCAAAAGGAATTACAGGTAAGACATGATCAATCCACCAATCTGGCTCAGAACCAGTGAAGGATTCTGCGAATCCATATAATATGATTACGAAAATTGGAATAACTAATACGAATCTAGCACCCCTGCTGATAAATAATCGATCTAACTTAACAAGATTCCTTTCATATTCCTGCAACCTATCTATAGTTTTTTGATCATAATTTTTGTCATTACTAAACTTCTGATTCACATCATTAAACTCTGGTGCAGATGGAATTTCAATATCCTCTTCGGAAGAAAGAATATCGAAATCATCATTAATAATTGACATAAAAATACCTTATTCTACTCTGACTATGACTTTGAAACTCAATTCTCTTGAGAAGATGATTTCAGAATCATCGCAATAAAATTTATCTGATTTTTTAATAATCTTGGAACCAATTTTCACACCCGCGTTTTCTAATGTTTTAATTGCAACACTGCTAGAATAAATTAGTTCAATTATTGAAGGTGTGTCATCTGGTAGTGCAGATAAAGGTAAAAGTATATTTGACGTAGAAGTGATCATACTTCTATCGACAATTGGAATCATCCGCCCCTCTCTATTTCTCTCAGGATAACCCAACATTCTATCGATACATGCTTCTAATTCAACATCTATACCATGCTCAATCTTACAGGCAGCTGCATCAACATCTCCATCGAATCGAATCACATCAGATAATAAAATTTTCAACAACTCTTCTCTTCTCTTAATTCTAGATGCATGTGTAAATCCTTCAGAAGTTAGCCTGCACCCTTTGTAAGGAATATATGTCACATAATCTCTACCTGCTAGTCTTTGAATCATTTCAGTTGTAGATGCTGGACTTACATCCATTAGTTCAGCTAATTTGGTAGTTCGAACGATTTCTCCAGGTTCTTCCGAATGTGCCTCGAAAATTCTTTTGAGATACATTTCTTCAAACTCACTCAATTTAGACATACAAACACCTTAACCTATTTTTGCTATAAATTCAACTCTACAAGCAGGACAACGCGACCTGACAGGCCTCTTATCGAGTGCTACTCTAAGAGTTTGTTCACATTTTGGACAAGCTAATAAATCAGTTAACGATGATGCCTCGGGTTCAGAAACAATAACTTCATTCTCTGATCCATCTATTTCTTCGTTATCTGATGTCTCACTCTCAATTAAATTATTTTGAGAGAATTGCATAGAGCAGGCAGGGCATTTAACAGAACCAAAGTGATCGATTGGAATATTCAATCTCTGACTACAAGAAGGACAAGAAACTTCCTTCTTTGATTCAGAATTATTATTACTTGAAGTTCTATTTGACAAATTACGCCTAAATAGAGTTGATTCTGTCGAAGGTGTACGTTGAGAAATTACTCTATAAATTACCAAGCAAGTCATAACAATAGCTAGGCCGGATAGGGCTCCATAAATTGCAGCATAGATGCTAAAAGGTAGTGAGAAACTAGTGCCACTCTCAGATTCAACGAGAACTGATGTTTGATTACTCACACTGATATCTCCCATGGACCAAATAAATTCAATATTAGTAGTTTGAGAATATTTCCATGAAGAAAATTCTACTGAACCTGAATATTTACCTCCACTACTTATCGAAGGTATTGATATTTCTGTAAATACTAGAGGCGGTTGGGCCACATCAACTATTCTCAATAATCCAGGAGATGTTTCTGAAGCTCCAGTATTCTCTAAAGTGTATTCAATAGAGAAAGATTCGCCAGCAGATATAGGAGAAGGAGATGCGTCTGAAATAATTATTGAGGGAATTACTAATGGAGGAGTTAATTCAACAACTACTTCTCCGTCTCCATTCAAAGGAAGCCAATAATTAGGGCTAACAATCACCTTTAGTCGACTCGCATCAGGATGACCGAGTTTTAGGTTGATATTTCTAATTCCAGGATTCATTTGTAAGGTAAATGTTTGATATTCAGTGTATTCGTTACCTGATTTCATTAATACTTCGAGATCTACGCTGCGATTCAGTCCTGAACTTAGATAAATTGAAACATCTAAATTGATACCGTCTTGAAAAGTCCAAGTAATTTCTTCTAATTCGACATTAATATCCTGAGATTCTCTAACCTCTATATTCGAGCTACCGTTCAGAGAGATATCGACACCGCCATTCAAAGAAGATACCTTCCAATCAATTACTAGAGAACCAGACAAAAGAGGGATGAAGTTAGCAGAAACTTCTCTACTAGAACCTGGAGAGATTACAATGAAATCTCCATTGACTAAAGTTGACCCATCATCTTTAGTTAACTCTAGTCTAACAGAATCACTATTAGATCCTTTATTATGGACTAAAATTGAGGCAGTAAGTTGGTCTCCAACATGAACTGGTTGACCAATAATAACAATCTCTTCAGAACCTGCAGATGAAAAATTAACAGGATTAGGACCTACTCGCATTTCAAGAATTTCAATTTCTTCAGTATTATCAACTTGCAACTTGCAAAGGATATAACCTTCACTAACTGGTCCGAAAGAAATGACGACATCGGTAGCAGATGCTGTACCGTCTAATATCCCTGAATGCCCACCATACCATTGTCCACCATAACCAAAACTAAAACTCCAAGATGAATTATCAGATGAAAGATTCGAATTGAATACTTGAATCTTCAGATCCACAAAATCCCCGTCAGAAGCAGAATCATTACCTGTTTTTTCCAGAGTACCACCATCTAAATATTCAATAGACCATGTATTACTATCTGAAATGGTAAAATCGTTATCAGAGGCGGTAACATTATACGAAAAAATTATCATTAATATTGATAAATATAAAAAAACCTTCAAAGAAGAAACTGTAACTCTTCCGGTCATTAGATAATACTCGACAAGAACAACCGTATGAATGAAACCCCTCTTCGGGGTCACATAGTGACCTTTATTGATACCTTTCGTTAGCCCCGTGTAATATGAACACAGATGAGCTTCTCGCAGTCACGCCGGAAGAGATGGCTAAATCTCTACTAGCTCGTAGGGAATTGCTAAGGCAACAATTGCCTACTGTAATTAGAACATTAGAAGCTGATGAACAAAATCTCGCACCTAAAGCGAAAAAAGCTGTTGAAATTAGTAAAAATATAAATTCTAAAGTTAGTGAATTAAAAGAAGAGAGAAACAAAGCTCAGAAAGAAGCAAATGAGTTACTGAAGATTGTTAAAGAAAGTAGAGAGAAACTAATTCAAAGTGATGGAATGATTAATCTTGATCCTTCTTGGAAGAAGGAAAAAATGTTTGAAGAAATAGAAGATATTGAGAAAAAAATAGAAACATCAGCTTTAGACCACAAAGCCGAAAGAAAGTTGTTAGATAAAAGAAAAAAACTGATTGAAGAAAATGATAAATGGCTTAAACAAAGAAGAGACTTAAATCCCGAGATGGTTACATACATAGATGCAAGAAGAGAAATGAATAAACTTTACAGACTAGCAGATAAATCACATAGAAAAATGCTTGATGGAGTAGAAAAAGCTCAACCACAACATGAAAAACAACAGAAAATTAGAGATGATTTGCGTGAAATCCGAAGACAACTAGACAGAGCTAGAGAATTACTATCACAGTCTGATCGAGCAATTGAGTATTGGGAAAGAAGACTAGACAAAGGATTTGGAGAATTAGGAGATGGTTTCAAAGATCTATTATCGGCACAAAGAAAAGTCGCCGAGGGAGGAGATTCATCTTTTGCTAGAAAGAAGAAAATCAAAAAGGTAGAAAATATTTCTAAAAAGAAGGAGGAAGAGGAATGAGTGATTCAGAACCTCAGAGTGGAATCTTTGCAGATTTAGAAGATATGTCTCACAAAGATGTTGAGTTATTATCCAAAAAAATAGAACGGGAAATTAGAACTATTGAAGAGGAACATAGATCATTGAGGAATGAAAGGAAAAATCAAGTAGAAATTGTGAAATCATTACGTCAAGCAGTCGGTGAGAACGAAGCTATCAGTGAAGAAAGAAGAGGACTATTAAGGAAATTTCATCAATCTAGGAAACAGGCAGAAGATGCAAGAAAGAAGAGAGATTCCGTCAATTCATCAATCCCTCCTCCATCAGCCATTCTCGCAGAATGGATGGTTGAAACACACCAGAGATTAGTTACAATAGATAATGATTTGACGGCAGTGCCAACACTTCACAGAGAAATTGACATGTTCAAGAGATTTTTTGAACTTCAGGCAGCATTTACAAGAAAGCAAGAATCGGAAAAATTCCATGAAGAATATGTAAATTACATCAAAGAAATCAGAGTCATTACCAAAGAATTAGATGCTACAAGGAAGGAATCTTCTCAAGAAAAGACCGGAGATTCTTCTTCAACAGAAGAAGAAATTAATCCCAGTAATGTGAATCGCTCAGATGTTAGAAAAATTAGCAAAAGAATTAAGAAAATCGATTCTCAATTAGATAGGATATCTGAAGAAAGAAAGTCATTAAGAAAAGAAGCAAATCGTCTAAGGACATATCTTAGAGTTACTAGTAGCAGAGGAAAGCCGATAAAAATCTCCGAAGTTAAAGATAGGGCAACAAGTGGAGATTCTCTAAATACACAGGAATTAGGCGCATTACTTCGAACTGGTGGCCTCGCAGAATTAACAAAAAGTAATTCAAAACAACCTAAGAAAAAGCAACCGAGGAAAAATAAAGGGAAAAAACAACATCGTAAGCTTGGGGTTGCCAGAGGAGGGGCACGATTGGGTTCACGAGTTTCTAAAAGAGATGATTGAGCAGTTGGCCATTTTACATCCTTCCTATGCCCTTATATGATGACATTAACTCGGACATTATGACAGGTGCTTGCTAATGATGGATTTTGATGAGGTTAGAGGTGTTCTAACACCTAAAAGTACTTCATTAGATGAGAAACTTTCTGAATTCAGAGAAGATAGAGATAACTGGAATGCTAAAGTCAAAAAATACTTGACGGAAAGAAACGAAATCAATAGACAAGTTAAGGAATTAATTACTGAAGTTCAAAATCAAAAAGTAATAAGAGATGAAGCTAATTCTAAAGTCAAAGATCTAAAAATTATTCGAGCAGAAAGGTCCTCTGTTCTAAAACAACTTCGAGCTGAATTACAGGAAAAAAGACCTGTTGAACAGAAAAAAGAAGAAAAAAGAGAGAAGAAGCGTAATGAAAGAACTATCCGAAATGATATTGAAAAAATGGATATGAAATTTAATTATGGACATTTTCAAGGTAAGGAAAGAAATTTTGAAAGACAAATGAAGAAGTTATATCAAGAGTTGAAAGAAATTAAAGAGCAAAAGAAAGAAAATATTTTTTCCGAACTAGAATCACAAATAAGAAAAGCAGCAAAATCTCAAGAAGAAGCTCACAGACTTGTAGAAGATGCTGTTAATACCGCTCAAGAATCTCATGATTTAATGATAGAATTATCAGAGGAAGTAGATAGATTGAGGGCAAAGGCAAATACATCTCAAGAAGGAGTAATACGTTCAAAAAGGGAAGCAGACTTGTTACATAACAAATATGTGGTTTCACTGAGAAGTATTCATTCTATTCAAGATTTATTCAAGGCGATGATTGCACAAGAGAAGGATGTTGAGGACGATGATGGTAGCAAGTTAGAGGTCACCGACTTGATGTCCAGATTGATGTCAGGAGACACTCTATCGACAGAAGAACTGATGGCTTTACAAAGAAACTAAGCTACAAATCGTAAGTCTTTCCATTCTGACTATGAAGTATTTTTTCTTCTCCATCCTCAAATATTAATTTCCAGGCTGGGATTTGTGCAAACTGGAAATCAAAATTTAGTGAGGACAAGTCAACCCTCCACCATTCAAGCATCGTTGACTTAACTAATTCTGTAGCATCATTTGATTCTTCTTTCTTTCTGTAATCAAGCATTGGTTTAAGATTAGTTTTTAATTGATCTAATGAAAGCCAATTATTCTCTGAAGTTTTAATTTGCCGGAGATTAGGAGAGTTAAAGAAAATATGTTCTTCACTGAAAGGGAAAATTTTTTTCATCCAGGGATCCTCAATAAAAGCCCATTTTTTCCCATCCTTGATAGAATCAGGCCCTATCATTAAGCCCGAAATTTTCCATAGTTTGACTACTAAAAACACTGGCATGGAATTTAAAGAACCGGAAGGTTCCGTTTGAAGCCAATCTTCTAATTTAATTATTGGATTAAGAGTTATAGTCTCAGTTTCTCGATCATTGTTAATATCTTCAAAATTATTTCCCCCTACTGAAATCTCTTCATTTGAAGGATTCTTAACAATTAAATCACCCCTTAAAACAGATTCGCCAATCCACCTAGATAATTTATCAGGCCCCCAAGTAATAACTCTGAAATCATCAGGTAGATCAACAAGAATATCTTCAGTAATTTTTCTTTCACTAAGTATCCAGTGTCGATCGCCTGGTGCATCAATTGACCATCTTTCAATTTCATTTTTAGAAATAGGCAATATATCTGATTGGACATGCCAAATATATACTGATGAATCACTCATTTCATCAAAATCAAGTAATTTTTCTGCAACACCTAGACATTTGAATCCGTAAATATTGAAGCTTTTTCCTGTAGGCTCTAAACTAACTGTTCGAGAATTAAGAATGGCTCGAACAATTTCTTCCATGCCATCGGGTATGGCTACATCACTTCAAAACAACTATCGAAATCTAACTAAGATAGTTGAATTGTTGACTATCAGAGAACATTCAAACATTCATTGAAAGAGAGAGTAATTCGCTCTGCCCTGGATCCAAAACACATACTGCGCTAACAGGGAATGGTTTGGCACATGCAGCACCAAGTTGCCTGTTGACTAAAGTAACCTGATGTAGTGTCACATCGGGATGATTTTGTTTTATGTCAGAAATATATTCTTTAGGGCAATTTGCGGCCACTAAGACCATTCTAGCGTCACCTTTTGAACAGGCACTTTTTGTTTGACGTTGCCCGAAAAGTAAATTTCCCGTACTAATTCCTTGTTTTAATTGTCTTGCTAAATCCATAAAAAATCCCCCTATAAGTCCTCTGGTATGTAAAATAAGTCAACGCTTCCTGTACCTAAGGCAACAGGTTGTCCGACAATAATATTTTCAGTGACACCTCTTAATTCATCTCTCTCACCGATTATTCCAGCTCTAAGAAGATGAGTTACTGTTACTTCGAAAGCAGACCTTGCAAGTATACTGTGTTTAGTACCGCTAACTCCATGACGTCCAATAGCACGTACTTCACCCTCACTAGTCATTACGTCTGAAACCATCAATAAATGTCTAACATCAACATCGAGACCTGCGCCTTCTAGTGTCAGAAGCATTTCATTAATTATTGCTTGACGTGCTGCTTCAATTCCAAGATAGTCATGAATTTCAGTGATATTGTTTGTATAAGTTCTAGATCTGTCTACGCCAGCATATTCACTGACCTTAGATAGATTAGAACCGATTGTTGAGATATAATATTCTCCAGTTTCAGCATTCGGACCTTGTACGTTAGCCCTCATTATATCTGGAAGACCTTTGAGTCGCAATTTCTTAATTTTCTCCTCTAATTGGAGTAAAGCAGTATATGTTGGTGGATCAGTAGCAAGAGTTGCTAATTCTTCTTCCTTTGCAACACCTGGTATAATCTTCAAAGTTTTTGGCTTATCATCGTTATCTGCTTGAACAAACAACCTTAGAGCACGAGATAATTTATCACGAACTTCTGCACCTGTCATTTTCTTAACGCGAAGATTAGCATTATTAAGTGAAAGAATAATGTGCCTTTGAGTAATATCTACGTCAATATTAGCTATGTCACGTGTTGTTGTGGTTTCTAACCCTGCTGCAATCTCCTGCACCAACTTTTGGTTAGTTCGAAGAGGTTTACCTTTCGCATTATTTTCATCGAGATATATTCTCATTGTAGGAGTCTTAGGTACTTTTCTAGCATCTACAATCTCAATAATACGTGGAAGTCCCTGTGTAACGTTTACTGTAGCCACACCAGCATAGTGGAATGTTCTCATAGTCATCTGTGTACCAGGTTCACCAATTGACTGAGCTGTAGTAATTCCAACAGCTTCGTGTGGATCGACTCTAGAACCTTTAAGATGATCATTAGCAGAACTTACTACTTTCTTTGCTTTCGCAGGAGTCAATTTAGTCTCACCTCTTGCAATTAGAGCATTTACCAAGTCGTTGGTGATTCTTGGAGACATTGATACATTCAATTTGACAGCTGCATCGGTCAATTGTGAATATAATTCAGATTCGGAATCAACATCTCTAAGAATCTGAACCATTTTCGATTCTGTATCGTAAGACTGAATAGGTAGAGATGCTCTTTTAGAGCTTCTACTTCTTCTTGCAGCCTTTCTTCTCAACAATGTTTTGTCGATCCTAGCCGCTGCTCTCTGAGCAGCTTTTGATGAACCAGCCATTACTTCAAATATTTTTGTAGCCGTACCTGAATCAGTACCACATATCTGGGCAATTTGAGAGGATGTTAATACCTTAACGTCATCCCATTTCTTATCATCTGCTAACTTATGAGCATATTCCTCTTCAATTCCTAAGTCCATCAACTTCTTCTTTGTTGCACTCTTTACTACCATCAGTTAGCACCTCCTAGCGCGTCATCAAGAACTTGATTAACATCGAATGGTTCACCTTTTCTACTCCTAGCAGGATCGACCTTGTCTTCACCGTATTCGAATTGAATAATTCTATCAGCAGTGTTCCTTACTGAACGCATATAATCGTCTGCTACCTTCAAATCATCCATTGCGTTAATCAATCTACGTTGCATGTATCCTGACTTAGAAGTACGAACTGCAGTATCAACTAAAGATTCTCTACCAGAAACTGAAAGCATGAAGAACTCTGTAGGCTCGAGACCCCTCTTGAATGAAGATGATACGAAACCTTTCTCTTGAGCTCCTTTCACTCCTCTCATGAAGTGAGGTAATACTCTTTCTTGGTATCCTCTTTCTAGTCTTTTACCTCTAACCTTAGGTTGACCTATTGAGCCGGCCATCATAGCTAGGTTATCCATTGAACCTCTAGCTCCTGATGTAGCCATTAACACCGCAGAGTTATCGTCACCGAGGAATTCTTTTGCTACTTTTCCAGATTCCGCCTTACCAGAGTCTAATATATTCAGAATATTCTCTTCCAATGTTTCTTCTGCAGTTCTACCAGGTCTTGTTTCATACCTGCGACCATCTTTACCAAACTTTTCTAGTTCGATATTTACATTATCACTTGCAGTTTTATTAATCTCTGCAATTGCTTCTTTTGCTTCAGGAGGTAAATCTTCATCATCTATACCTGTGGTAAAGCCCATGGCAGTACAAATTGCGATAGTCATCTTAGTCATTCTATTGATGAACTCAGCCCCCACATCTGGCCCATGGGTTTGAACAACGGCATCTAATAATCTACCATCTTCTGCCCCTATTCCTCTCTTATCTATTGTTCCAGTAACATTACCATCGCTCACTTGAACATGGTCGCCAGATCTACTCGTGTATTCTAGATTAAATCCTTCTGGAACGATTAGGCTGAGGACATCAGAACCAAGATATCCAGTAACACCGTCAATCTCTTTGATTTCTGGGAGTTCTCCATCCCAGCCAACAGCTCCTAAAATTTCAATTACCAATTTTTCAGGGAGTAATTTTGTACCATGAGTAAGAAGATATGAACCTGATATGTGATCGTGGATTCCACCAATTACGGAACCACCATATCTTGGAGTAATGATGTGTTCTTGGACCCGCATCAAAACTTTGGCCTCAGCTCTAGCTTCTTCAGACTGAATAACGTGAAGATTCATTTCATCTCCATCGAAATCTGCGTTGTATGGTGTACAATCAGCCAAGTTAAATCTGAAGGTCTTACCTTCCATAACTCTAATTTCGTGGACCATCATCGACATTCTGTGCAAAGATGGTTGTCTATTGAATATAGTAACATCTCCATCAATCAAATGTCTTTCAATAACAACACCTGGCTTTGGATTACCGTCTCTGTCAAGAGTACTCAATCTATCTTCAACATCAGTACGATAGGATTCCCCATATTCATCCTCAACAGAAGGACTTCCGCAATGAGGACAGTTAACTTCTAAATGCTCAGGATAATCCTCATCAGGATTTGAATGCTCCCAAGCCCATCTACTGTGTATCAAAGCACGTGGATCATCAGAAGGAAGACTCTGACCTCTCATAGATCCTTCACTCTCTTCACCTCTTAGATTTGATAATGTCTTTTCTAAATCAACACCCCACTCTTCTTCAAGTTCCCCAATGGAATTTCTCCTCATTTGTCTCTTTAGTTCTAAACCAGGAAGGAAATTAGGTGCTGGTAATACCTGATTCAAATCGGGCCTGTAGCCAGAATAAGGTTCATCATCGCTTCCGGAGTGACAATCAGGATTCATACATCTAAAACCAGCCCAAATATACTTCGTTCTATCAGTTATTCTTACCCTTAGAGTATCTCCACGAATAATATAGTTCACTCCAGGATGCACATCAGGCCCTCTGAGAATCATTTGTCTAAGCTGTTCCCTATTCCTATTTGTCACCCTCACAGGAACTGTCAATTCCTTAGCGGTTTTAACCGGAATTCCAACCTCATTAATACCCAAATTAGGATCTGGCGATATTACTGTTCTTGCACAGAAATTAACTCTCTTTCCAGATAAGTTAGAACGGAATCTACCTTCTTTACCCTTCAAACGCTGAGTTAAGGTCTTCAATGGCCTTCCTGAACGATGCCTTGCAGGAGGTATACCACTGGTTTGATTATCGAAATAAGTAGTACAGTGATACTGTAATAATTCCCATAAGTCTTCAACAATTAATTGAGGAGCTCCCGCGTCACGGTTTTCCCTTAATCTCTGATTAATTCTTAGTACATCAACCAATTTGTGTGTCAAATCATCCTCAGAACGGTCTCCACTATCTAGAGTAATAGATGGCCTAACTGTGATTGGAGGTACTGGAAGAACTTTCATGATTGTCCATTCAGGTCGACTTGAGTCTTTATCCATACCAATAAACAATAAGTGTTCATCAGGGATTCTCTCTAACCATTCCCTAATGTCTCTGGCATTCAACTTATGTTCGCCTTTATTCTCTTTCTTTTCTTTGAAAGTTGAAGGCTTATCGAGAATAATTTTCCCTTGCTCAGAACCACAATGCATGCATATAGTTCTCTTTTTACTAGAACATTCTTTTTCTATATCTTTAATTATTTTCTTAAACTCCCTAGAGCCCACTCCGTGTTTAATCATAACATCCTTAACTCTGTCTTGATAATAATCTTGTTCGGATTTCTCGGGGTCAAGAGGGTGAGTATTTGGTTGGTCGTGCAGCAGTATTTTGCTACATGAGTTACAGGTAGATTTCAGAGCCATCTTAATCAAATCGGTGAAACCGATATGCATAATTGGCAATTCCAGTGCAATATGACCAAAATGACTAGGGCATTCTTCATGTTTATTACCACAAGTTTCACACCTAACACCAGGGTCAATAACACCCATCTTTGGATCCATTAAACCTTGTTTGAAAGCATGTCCGTCATCGCGGTATGTATCAGCAGTCTTTACTTCAACAGCCGACATTTTACGGATTTCATTAGGTTCTAACAATCCAAATTTAATTGATTGAATCCTCTTAGGGATTTTAGCTGCGTCTCTAGCACTCATTTTCTATCCTCCAGTTCAAGCCTCATGGCCACCCCGAGACTTTTCATTTCGTCCAGAAGTAACTTGAATGCATATGATGTTTGTACAGTATGAACATCCGATCTATCACCACAAACAGGGCAAGACGTAGTCCTGCGTTTCCAATCGAAATACGCTATGTGACCGCATCCTTTGGTGTTACAAACCATCAAATTCCAGCCATCAGATTCGTCAAGTAGACGATCTTTGATTACCATTGATGCTCCATGAGAAATCAAACAATCACGCTCCATCTCTCCGAATCTCAATCCACCTTGACGTGCGCGTCCTTCAGTAGGTTGTCTTGTGAGAATTTGAACTCTACCACGACTTCTAGCATGTAACTTACTGCTAACTAGATGATGTAATCTCTGGTAATATATTACTCCAACGAAAACATCGGCAGGGTATTCTTCACCGGTCTCACCACTAATCATAGTCTCTCGGCCAGTGTGATTATACCCATTTCTTAGCAATCCTGCACGTAATGATTCTTCTTTTTCACCGGTAAATGCAGTACCATCTATTTGACGGCCTTCCATAGAACCTACTTTGCCACCAATCATCTCTAGAACATGAGCTACAGTCATTCTGGACGGAATAGCGTGAGGATTAATTAGAACATCAGGAACTACTCCATTAACTGTAAATGGCATATCTTCTTCATCAACTAATCTTCCAATAATTCCTTTCTGTCCGTGTCTAGAAGCAAACTTATCCCCTAACTCTGGAATTTTATTTGTCCTTAGTGTGATTCTTACTAGTCTTCCGGAATCCAAAGATTCAGTGACGAATACATTGTCTACCCAGCCATATTCGCCGTTTCTGACCATCATTGAAGACTCGCGACGTTCCTGAGCCTGAAGGAAAGCACCCGCTGATTCCTCAAGGAATCTAGGTGGACTTGTTTTTCCAACTAAAACTTTAGAATCAGGCGATCCACTTGTCAAAAATTCCTCTGGAACAGGTAAACCGTCTCTTTCAAGATGGGAATAACTGTTGAATGATTTTAATCCTTTAATTTCATCCAGACCTGTCCCCGGAACTTCGATTCTTTCTTCTTGACCGCCAGGGAATCTTTTATTTTCTGCATTGTATGTTCTTATGAATGATGAACGTCCAAGAGAACGTTCTACAGATGCACGATTCATGATTACTGCATCTTGCATATTATAACCATGGTGGCTCATAATAGCAACCACAAAATTTTGTCCGCCCGGTCTTTGTCTAAATCCGGTTGATTTCATTGCCCTAGTGCCAACAATTGACTGCTGAGGATAATGCATAATGTGAGCTCTTGTATCGGGACGAAGTCTGTAATTAGAACTAGGCAGGCCAAGGCTCTGCTTAACCATAGCAGTCCCTCCAGTAACTCTAGGAGTAGAGTTATGCTCAGGATATGGGACTAAAGACGCACATACTCCTAGAATCAGTTGAGGATCTATTTCGACGTGAGTATAAACTAGAACTTTGTTCTGCTTTGTTTGTTGTAGAGTTAATTTTTCAATGTCTTCTTGATAGTAATTCAAAGGAACTGAAAACTCTTCCGTAACTGTATCGCCGTTTGGTAACTGAATCTGGGCGCTTAATTTAGCTTCTTTCTTTTCACTCATATCGCCAAGATTCAACCATTCTACTTTAGCAGGATTAATTGGACGAGAATGTTTCGGAGAAAATTCTGGCAAGTCAAATGGCCTAGGTGCTACAAGTAAATCTTCTTCTTCTTCAGCATCAATCCATTCAACAACTCCAGTATTCACTAAATCGTTAAACGAAAGATCTCCTGCTCTCAAACCATCTAGAGTTCTCTTAGTTAAAACTAAATTACCATCTTCAAGTACTAATAGAGGTCTCAAAATTCTTCCCCTATCTGTGTTAATGAATACGTCTTTATTTTCTGAATCGTGACGAATACTAACTTCAGGACGAATTCTTCCCGAACGGCGGCGGCGTTTGAATTGAGAAACTAATTTATTCGGCCTCTTATGCAAACCAAAAATATCACCATTAACGTGAATTCTAGAACCATCTGCCCAACCTGCAGGAGAATCGTCTACTCCCGCTTCTTTCAATAATTCTTTAACTTCGGATTCAGCAACTTCTTCGGAAACATCAATCATTTGTGCAGCATTTTTCACCAACCCACAGTTCTGACCCTCTGGAGTTTCATTTGGACATAATCTGCCCCAATGAGTAGGGTGAAGATCCCTTGCTTCGAAATGAGGTTGGCTCCTGACTAATGGGCTCGTAACACGCCTCATGTGAGATAGCGCTGCAAGATATGTAGTTCTATCCAATAATTGACTGACTCCTGAACGGCCACCTACCCAGTTACCAGTGGCTAATGCGTGCATTATTTTTGATGTTAGAACATCCGGCCTTAGGCACGCATTAATTTTTAAATCTCTTTTTCTGTTGTGGTGACGTTCGAGCTGATACTTTAAGTCACGTGCCAATTGTTGTAAACTAACACGGAATAAATCTTCAATTAGGTCTCCAGCGAGTCGAACTCTCTTGTTAGCATAATGATCTTTGTCGTTAGGGTCTCTGTTTGTAATAGCCATTTCCAATACTTGACGTACAATTCTTCCAAGGAAAATTGCTTTCTTTTCCCTAGCATCTGATGTAGCACCGAGATGAGGCAATAATTCTTTATCAAGCATATTTTGAATTCTGGACTCACGATATTCTTTTTGTTGGCCGTGTGCAAACTTTTTCTCAAGCCAAGCAATTGCCTCTTCGGTGTTCTCAACACCATACTCTTCATTGTCTTTAACGTCATTAAGATTTGCAACTGTATATTTCATTGCTTCAACAGGCCCTGCAATCGCAGCGAATATTTCTCTATCATTTTCCATCCCTAGAGCTCTCATCAAAAGTACCACTGGAATTGCGGCAGTACCTGCACTTGGAATTTTAACCATTAGCATTCCATCTCTTCTCTTTTCAACATTCAGAGGTTTTCTAACACCATCTTTCTGAGAGAAGATTTTGGCAACTTCAGTTTCATGAGCATACTTCTTATTCTTTTCAACAGTAACTCTGTTAGGAGCTAGGTCTTCCATAGAAATCAGAACACGTTCGGTACCGTTGATAATAAAATATCCACCAGGATCCATTGGATCTTCGCCGAACTTTCTTAGAAGCGTCTCATGATATTCAGCATCATCTGCTGAAGTATGAGGAGATAATTTCCTAGGAGATTCTTGACTGCCTGCAATATGATCAGGGTGTAAATTACAACGAGCAGAGCGAACCATTATTGGAAGATTACCGATATGCACACTTGATTCTTCTATAGAACCATGAGTTTGCCCCGGTTCGGGAGGTATATCGTCACGATAAATCACGAAATCCATATAAATTGGAGAAAAGTATGTCAATTTACGGATTCTACATTCTAAAGGAGTGGCAGGATGCTCAGCACCATTAGCCTCTCTGATAGTTGGATTACCTAATCGTAAGCCTTTCAACCGAACATAGATCTCTTTCTCAAGAACGTCAAGCTTGATAGCTCCTCCTCCATCTTTTCCACCAGGTATCTCCTCAACAGGTTCATCAGTACCTACGCGGATATTTCGAACAATTTTTTCCATACGGCTTTTACGGCCTTCGCCACCTAAAATTGTATCATTATACGACATTAATTGATGGTTAACTAGACTTCTTCTTTGAAAATAACTTTCTACAATTTCCTTCATAATATCAACTCCTCAAGTACTCTCCACAATTAATCGGAATGCAGTACTAGATCCAGCAGACCTACTATATCTGACTATTTTCACAATCCTGTTAGTTAGCCAACCAGCAGGAAGTTCCGAATTATTTGATTCTTCAACCTCTTTAATAGCTTGAATCGCAGGATCTGTAATTAGAACTTTGGGGAGTAATTCCTTTGCCAATCTAGTGCTTCCATCAAAATCAGTTTGGAGCATATCCCATGGAGCAAGTTGTGCTTCCTCTTGATCAACAGGAACTAATTCATGATGAGGTACTAAGAAATGATTCAGAACATTGAATCTATCTTCGCCTTGAGGTATGTCATCATCAAGAATTGATTTTCGAGAAATTGTAATTCTTCCACTTCGGCTCCTCTTCCTTGAGGCCATTTGTTCACGAATTATTCCCATGATATTTTCGAGTTCATCATCACCAGTTTCCAAACCTACTTTCTTAGCTACTTGATCGACGGTCATTCTCTTGATTGCATCCATGTTTGCATCGTCTGCAAGTCTGTGGGCATGTTCTTCGGAGACACCCAGTTCCATTAATCTCTTTTTCGTCGAACTTTTTACTGCCAAATTAAACACCACCATCCAACAAAAAACATGGGCTTGCGAGCCAGAAATGGACTTTTAGACTGGAAATATTTGTATTATTTCGAGATGATCCTTAACTATGCCGCAGGCCCATAGCATATGCTGGGCTGTCCTCGGACTGAGGGGGTATTTATCAATCTGATGGTAGAGGCATGGCTACCACTGGACAGGGGGTGCAGGTTAGGAGTTCCCAATCGGCATGCCTAAAGCAGGGTGGTCAGACATAAACGTTTTGAAAAAATATGCAAAAAAAGGAGGTCATTTGTATGGATTTAGGTGAAAAAGAAAATCCAATTACAGATGTTCAAGTAATGGATTTCGAATTGGGAAATGGAGAGATCATATCTCTAGAAATTCCTAAAACTGTTTATCCACCTAGGGAAGATTCAGCGTTGCTAATTGATGTCCTTAGAGATCTAAAAGGCGATGGTTTGGCAATGGAAATTGGTTGTGGATCGGGAATCATTAGTATCATTATGGCTCTGAATAATTGGGTTGTTGAAGCATGTGACATTAATCCTTATGCAATCGCTGCGGCAAAGGAAAATTCTGTAAAAGCGTGTGTGAATGGAAAAATTAATTTCAAAGAAGGAGGATTTGGAGATGAAAACTTCTCGATACCCAATAATACCAAACTAATATTCTGGAATTTACCATATCTAAATCCACCATCGCCAGGCGAACCGAGACTAGGGTGGATAGAAGAAGCATCGATGTCAGATTTGGGAGAGAAAGGCTGGGGTCATCATTTAGTAGATTATTTAGAAGAAAATAAAGAGAATTTAGAACCTGATTTGTTAGTAATTCTATTACAAAGAAAATATCCAGAGAGCCCTAGCAGTACCAATTATTGGATAAAGCTTGGATGGTCTCATAGAGTGATAAAATCATTATGGATTCATAATGAAAAAATAGAAGTCGTAGCATACTGGATGCCAGGACAAGGAGTTCCTGCAACTATTCTAGAAGAGTGTAACTCAACTATGGATGAGGCAAAAAAATTATCTAAAAATGGATGGCAGAGAATACGTACTGAAAAACAGATTGAGGGAAGAGGTCGAAGAGATTCAAACTGGTCCTCAGACAATAAAGATCTACTCGCCACATGGAACATTAGTAAAACAATTTTAGAAACAATTAGGCCGGGGATTATACAAACCATAGTTGGTACGAGAATTGCAAAATTATTGCAACAATATAACAAATGGCCTAACGACATTTATGATAAAAAAGGAAAAAAAATAGGAGGGATTTTGATAGAGATGGATAATCAAGATGAATGCCTAAGAATCGGAGTTGGAATCAATTATTCGAATAAAAAAATCGAGGGAGGAGATGCGGTGGGATGGAGCGAAAAAATGCCTGAAACTTCTAAAATAAGTCTTTTCAACATGATTGATGCGACTTTATCTACGTTATTTGAGGAGCACAAATTGTTAGATAATAATTTGGCATCGAATAGTATAAAAACGGAATCTTGGAGAGGAATCTCGAAATTATTATCGAGAGGATACTCGTTACGAATAAAGGATGAAAAGACGAGAGTTGTTGGCATGAATGATGACGGAGAATTAATCACATTATCTGGAAAACGAGAGAACAATACTGGGAATCTCGATAAAATATATTGGCTATTTTAGACCCATCCTTTCACGAACTAATTTTATTTTTCCAGATGAAGTAATTGTCTTAGATTTATTTTGCTGGTTAATTATATTTTTAGCATCCATGTAGGATTCTAAAGGAATCTTAAGAATGCCATTAGATACATCGTCTATAATCTTGAAATCAAATAACTTCCAAGAAATATTATCTAAAATTTTAGAAAAGAAATCTTCACATTTTTCCCTAGAGTTATATCGAATATCTAAATGGAAACCTATCCATCGATGCTTGCCTCTGGCGGACTTATTGACTTTAGGCACGACACATGGGATAAGTCATAGTTAACCAATGAAACGGTTCAAGGATTTCCTAAACCACTAACTACAGCTACTAATCTAATACGTCCAATCATTTCATCACTAGATCGAGCACCAAGAAGAACTTGGCAATCAGAATCTAGCAATGAAACAAATTCTTCTGTGACTTTATTCAGATGATAAATAGTCATATCAGGCCCACCTTCAACTTGAATCCAGCAACCTTTGGCGCCATCTACTTCAAGATTAGAAAGAGGAGACTGGAGAGCATTTTTCACTATTTCTGATAATGAATTTGTAGAACCAGAACCGACAAGAATAGTGGCTTCGCCCGAATGTTCTACAATGGTTTTGAAATCCATCAAATCGAGATTTATTTTGCCTACCTTGGCAAGTGTTGAGAGTAGCCCCTCAACCAATTCTTCTATCCAACCTGCACCTTTTTTCCAGTCAAGTTTTCTTTCCTTAGATTGCCAAGACAATCTCTCAAGACTAACTTTTATGCACACATTAGAATTATTATATAATTCGGGAAAATATTCTTCGGCTAATTGGTACCTAATTGGCTGTTCCGCGAAAGGGAAACCCACTATTGAAACGACCATACACCCTGACTCTCTAGCCAGTCTGGCAAATTCTGATGCTGCACCAGAGCCAACCCCTCCACCTAAACAAGTCAAAACCACTACGAGTTCGGCTTTATCTAGCAAAGGCTGTATTTCTTTGACTCCTTCATTTAACCTATGTTTGGCTAACATTGGTAACGCTGCTGCACCTCTTGCTTCCCCTGAGGCATCGAGATGTAAGCAATGTGCTTCTGGACTTCCATTGAATGTATTTTCGTCAGCATCAATTAGTAAAAGATCGGAAAATCTAGAACATCGTAAATGTGATCTTTCGGCCCAAAGAGAACCCAAACCCCCTACGCCAACAATTAACAGAGCGCCTTGATCCATAGTATTCAGAACGATAACTAGTGTTTAGACATACTTCAATCATAAGACAAATATCGACTATATTTACGCCTTTCATCTCTTGCCCATGCATTATCTGGCTCAATATCTAAAACTAAATTATAGAATTTTATTGCATTCTCAAAATCGGATAAATGTCTGCCATACATATGCGCTAGTACGTTCAATACTGGTACACAATTAGGATCTTCTCTATTCATTTCCAAAAGAAGATTCTCAGCTTTAGTCAAATCCATCATTTCTATCAAATCTTCAGCTTTGTCGAGATTAGTCAATTGTTCATCTGAAAGATCATAAATATTCTCCCAGGTGTGCTTAGCCATATGTATCTCGG
>Ga0208410_1000486_pt1 | contig 22928 bp, 11 predicted proteins | sample ETN02SmetaG_3_FD_185787 | JGI IMG/M metagenome (GOLD analysis project Ga0208410, IMG submission 185787) | Marine microbial and viral communities from oxygen minimum zone, Eastern Pacific Ocean - ETNP2014F10-02SV257 (SPAdes) (version 2) | ecosystem: Environmental > Aquatic > Marine > Oceanic ... | reverse complement strand
CATCCGCTCGCGAATCCTCTGAATCTCCTCCTCGCTCGCCGCGCGCGTCCTCGCGCGCCGCGCGCGGTGGACGCGCGGGCGTCGCCCCACCTTCACCACCGCGGGCCCGTCGTCGTCATCGTCCCGCGCCGCGGCCGCCGTCGTCGCGCGTCCACCACCGCGGTGCGCGCGACGCGACGCGATCGAACGTCTCGACGCGACGCCGGACGCCGTCACCGCGGTCGTCGTCGTCGCCGTCGTCGCCATGACGGGACGCCGCGCACTGGCGGATGACACGATTGGCTGTCCATGCCTACACCTGTATCCTCATTAAAAAAAGAATACCTGCACCGAAAGTCCGAACACTACAAAACTACATGGTATGACACACCAAATATTTCCATAAAGAATTCAAAACTACATAAAACACATACCACACGTCCGAAAATCAAAGTTTTTATCGACACAGACGCCAAGCCCTCGTCCCGTCCCTCCGCCGCAGTCAGTGCGCGTCGCTCGGGACCAGGTGCGACGAGCGCCCTCTCGTCTCTCGCTCGCCCTCTCGTCTCGTCTCGTCTCGAGCGCGTCTTCTCTTCGTTTCACCTCGCCCTCGCGACGCTCGAAGACGACGCGGAGAGCGTCCGAGAGGCGACGACTCGGGTCGAGAGATCTGTCTGGGCGCCGGCGGGCGCATCTTCTCTCGAGCGCTCCCGACGCGTCGGTGACGCTCGAGGGCGATGATGGACGATGGACTGACGATGAAGGCGATGTGTGAACGAACGTTGAACGATGCAGGACGTTATATGAGCCAGGGAACGACGGGAACGCGAGCGGGCGAGGGGACGAAGGCGTCGGGGAAGACGCTGCCAAAGCCAAAGATACCGGCGCCGAGACCGACGGGGGCGGTGGTCGACGGTCGAGGTGGGAGCGATGGAGTCGCGCAGAACGGAGCGGTGAAGCCTGGGTTGAGCGCGGGGATTCCCGCGCCGAGAGCGGCGGGGGCGGGAGAGGACGCGGGGAAGGCGAAGCCCGGGAAAAAGGCGGGAAAGGTCAAGGCGCCGGCGAACGGGGCGAAGAGGGATGCGAGAGAGAGCGAGGGTGAGGATGCGAACACACAGAGAAAGAGTGTTGACGCTGGTTCGGGCATCAAGACGATTCCTTCGCCGAAAGGTTTGAAGGCGGGGGCGAAGAACGGCGCCGGCGAGAGCGAAGTCGCCTCGAAGGCAGTCCCGGTTCCCAAGCCCATGCCCAAGCCGAATGCGACTCCGCCGAAGACGTCGGCGATGCCTTCGGTGGAAAACCTTCAGATCTCAGAAAAGCCGCCGCTGTCTCCGGTGAAGCCGGTGGGTGTGTACGTGCCGCCGAGTCAACGCAGAAACGCGGCCGCCGAGGATAGGGCGGGTTCGAAGAGAAACAAACAGAAGGAAAATTTCGTCAATCCTCGAGACGATCCGGACTACAGACGCGATGAACGTGATTCCGATAAGCAGCAAGGTAGAGCCGGTGCGCTCGGCGGCTCGGGTAAAGCGACGAGTGTCGTCATCGGAGAAGACAAGCCGAAGAAGGAGAAGGCGCCTCCGACTCCTGGCGCGAAGACTACCAAGGAGATCAAAAAGGCGCTCGATGCGAACGACATCCGCACGGCGATGGATCTTTTCCACACGCGCTCTGAAGCCGGTCTCGTCGATGCGGAGGCGAGCCGTGCTTTGCTCCACTACTGCATCAAGACTCCGGGAGCTCTTCTCGACGGTTTCGCCGTCGCGTCTTACGCCAAGCAGAAGAAGTACAAGATTACGCTCAAGCAATTCACACAGATTCTGATGTCTTTCCCGCAACGGGCGAATCCCATCGACGCCATGGAAATTCTGAATGCGATGGAATCGATGATTAATTACGAATCCAAATCTATCGCAAAGTACCATTTCCACTTTGCCAGACTAGTGATCCAAGAATTCTTGGAAGAAGCGCTTCAAACACTCGATCGCATCGCGAATGCGCCGTCTTTCGGCTTGCAAGAGAGCGGTTTGGCGGCCATGGATGTTGTCATCGAGCCTCTGCGAAAGAATGGCCAACTTCAATTGAACATTCCGCCGCTCGGAGCCGAGCTTCAGCGCGCGTTGTTGAAGGGTGATACTCTCCTCTTGTCGAGGACCGGCGCCACCGATCGTTCATTGACGCTCGGTGAGCTCCCGACGGGATCGCGAGGGTTTGACGATAACAATGGTTCGAGATCTCGCACGGGCGGGTACCACGCGGAGACTGAGTTTGAAGCCGAAGTCGTGACGAGCGCCAACCGAGTCACCGTTCGTTTGATTGGTGTCGGCGCTGAAGATGCGGCGACGGTGTACGGCGCCGGCTGGCGGGTCGATAAGTTGGCCAACCGCACGTCTTTCCATCGTCAATTGAAGGCGATGGAGGACATGATGGAGGTTAAGCAGAGCTCGGGTAGCAAGGCGAGCGTCGACGTCAACATTCGCGACACGCTCATCGCCGGATGGGACGGCAACAAGGAAAAGCAAAAGGAAATTCCGGACATGTGCGAAGCGAATCTCGCTGAACACATGCACATCGCGACGCGCCAGAAGATGATTGATCAAGCCAAGGATATTCCGGCGATGCAGCACATGAACCAGTCGCAAATCGACGCTCTCATGGCGGCATTGTTCAACCGCGTGACCCTCATCCAAGGTCCACCCGGTACGGGTAAGACGCACACAGCCGTAGCGCTCGTGCAGATGTGGCTCAGATGCCGCACTTCACCGATTTTGTGTACGTCTGACTCCAACATTGCCGTCGATAACCTCGTCGATGGTTTAGCTCGCGCCGGCGTGCGCGTGGCTCGTATCGGTCGTCCGGAGGCTGTCCGTCAAGATTTGATGCCTTACATGATTGAAAGTATCGCGGGTATCGATCAAGACTGCAGATGGAGCAAGGATGAGCAATTCAAAGCGATCAACAACGCCTTGAGACAGGCTGAAGTCATCTGTGCGACGTGCGCGGGGGCGGGAAGCGACATCTTGGAGCGATTTTCATTCGAGGCGTGTCTCATCGACGAAGCCACGCAGGCCACCGAGCCGGCGACGATCATCCCGCTCACCAAGGGTTGCAAGCAAGTCGTGTTGATCGGGGATCAGAACCAGTTGCCGCCGACCATCATCAGTCGTGACGCCGAAGCGGCGGGTCTTGGGGAAAGCCTTTTCGAGCGTTTCATTCGATCAGGCATCCGCACGTACATGTTGAAGGTACAGTATCGTATGCACCCCGCCATCGCTCTATTCCCGTCGCAAACGTTTTACAAGGGTGAATTGCTCTCCGGTACGCCACCGAATCAGCGGCGCGCGCCGCTCGGTTTCGACTGGCCGGTGCCCGCGGTGCCGCTCGCCTTCGTCAACGTCGAAGACGGCGCCGAGCGCTCCGACGGCTCTTCGCAAACCAACCCCGCCGAAATTCAACGCGTGGTGAACATCGTGAAGAAGCTCGCCGGACAGCACGAAGTGCTTCCAGGAGACATCGGCGTCGTGACGCCGTATAGCGCCCAAGCGAGAGCGATCAAAAAGATTCTCCGGGGCAACGCTCCCGAACGTACGAGATTCGACGCGCCGGCTGATCCGACGTCGATGAAGGCGGTCGAGGTTGCCACCGTCGATGGTTTCCAGGGCCGCGAAAAGGAAGTGATCGTGTTCTCGTGTACTCGCGCGAACATGAACGGCAACGTCGGTTTCTTGGCTGACACGCGTCGCGTGAACGTCATGCTCACTCGCGCCAAGCGCGGCTTGATCATCGTCGGAAACATGAAGACGTTGCAGCAAGATGAAATCGTCTGGAAAGGATGGCTCAAGTGGGCCCGGGAGAGCGGTCTCATCTGCGGATTATCAGCGACCGATTCCGACGCCGCGAACAGATTGGCGTCGATCGGCATGAGCTCGGCTTTGGAGATTGGCGGTACCGGCATCGGCCAAACCTTTGTTCAAAACGCATTGGGCGCTCCGGTTTCGTGGGCCACCGGCGGAATGAAGGAATCGGCGTCTCAACCTCGACTCGCAGAGCGCGACGTCATTCCCGACGCGTGGGACGACAGCGACGGCGAGGGAGAGGCGAACACTGATACACAAACCATGCCGAGCGTGTCTAGCATGACGGGCATCGCGGACGAAGCGTGGGATTCGGATTAGGAAAAAAGAGAGTGGGGGGAAATTGATGGAGTGTATAGTTAACGAGGGGGTTCTTAGAGTGAAGAAAACAGAAGTCTTAATGATACTGAGTTGATTGATCAAAACTATCGCGTTTATCGCGCTAAGATTCTACGCTACGCTACCTCGTCTAAAAAAGAATATAATTTTCGTCGCTCGCTCGCGTACTCGGACGCCTCTCGCTTCGCGGCGTCGTACGTCGTAATCTCGATCGGCACCGGTAAAGCGGAGCGCTCGGAAACGACGCGTACGAGTCTTAAGAAATAGTGCCAAAGAACGGCTCGAGAGCAAATGGAGATCGCGTCCGTGCCGCCGAGCGCCGTGCCCGTGCGACCGTCGTGGGCGGAAGCCGCGCCTTCGCCGAGAGCCCACGAAATACTCTCGTCTCCATCGCCCGCGAGTTCGCGGCCGCCGCTCGCGGTGTCGACACCATCGCACTCGATCTTCACCGAGCTGTAAAGCATCCAAGGATGCGGAAGCGCGGCCTCGCCTCGCGTCCGCCCACGACAGCACGTCGCGTACGCGCACCGCGCAAAGTCGTATTTTCTTCCGATGACGACGGAGGCGAGACGCACCGGTTCCAAGAAATGGCTCAGTAAAGCACCCTGTAATCCCAACGCGTGCCATCTGACGATTTTATCGCTGCAGGATAAAGACTTACCGGCCACACCGATCGCATCTGAGGCGCGCGAAATCAACACGCATCCCGGAGGACTGGCGCGCTCATCGTCTTCGCTCCCCTTGTGAGAGGGACCAAACCAAAGCTCGTTCATGTCCGGTGCATCGTGCATTTGATGACTCGACGACTCACGCTCGATCCATTCGTACGTGACATCACCCCTTGGCCCCGCGCTCGCCGCCCCGCACGGAGCCGTGGACACGTACAAGTGCACGGTGACACCTCGTCGCAGCGTCGCCCTGTTCGCGCCGCGTCGCTCCAACAAGGGACTCTCACCGGTGTCCATCAAACGATTCAGTTCGCGATAAAGCACTCGGAGAAAGCCACGTCGGGCGAGAACTTCGGCGTGGCTATCGCGAACGTGCGCGTCCCACACGACCGCGTCGTTGGCGCCATTGATGGCCGCCGCAACTTCGCTCGGGATGAATTTGGTTCCCACGCCGAGAGAGAGCGCGACGATGTCATCCGGCTCTGTCGCGTTTTCGTCTCGCATGATGATGCCCGCGATGACGGCAGTACCTCTTGTCGCCATCGCGTGCGCTTTGCATCGAGACTTGTACTCCGCGCCGACCCTGGCGGCGATTCTGTTCGCCAACCGGGACGAGTTGGCGTCTCGGCGTTCGCTCGCCCGGGCGGCGTCGCGTTCCGCGAGCGCGAGCTCTTCCACAGTCGGCGGTGATCCGTCCGAATGCATCGCTCGATCTAGCACGGCGTCAACATCGATATCGATGGCTTTGGTACAGCACCGCATGATGCGATCGTTCAACGCGGCGCTTATATCGTTTCCGTTGATCCAGAGCGTTCGCATCGGGTTGTTCGCCTCTCGCCGCGCCGCCATCGCTCGTAAAAGCACTTCGGCGCCGACATCGGTGATTTGATTGTGATCCAAGTGAAGTTCAATGAGTCTTGAAGTCGTCACAGAGCGACGAATGGCTTCGGCGATCGCCGCACACCCGTCATCACCGATTCGGTTACCGCCCACGTCGAGCACTTCCAACGTGGCGTGCGTCTCGACGAGCGTCGCCAACGCCTCGGCTCCACCGACGCCCACCTCATTCGTGTACACGGCCAATTCGCGTAACTCATCGTGCGTCTTGCGTAGAGCGTCGACGATTGCCGCGCACCCGCGAGCGCCGATGCCGTTGTGATGTACGCCAATCGCTCGCGCGCTCTGGCGTTTGCGGCGCAAAGCCTCGGCGACGCCCTCGGCGCCCTCATCACCTAGATGCCTATCCGACACGCTCTTGAGCGCTTCATCGCACGGTGTGTTGAGAATAAAATTTGCAGCCGCTCGACCGGCTAATCTTCTGAAAGACGCCGTCCCGAATCCAGGATTCCCGCTCGCGTTGACGCTCGTCAACGAAGGAGACGATTCGACGACTTCGCGCAACGCCTCCATGCCAACCTCCCCTATCGCATTATCTCGCAAATCCAACCCCGCCACTCCGTCACACAGACGAATTGCCTCGATCACGCATCCGTCCACGTCGTCGTTCGTCAAACCGAGCTTACGAAACGACATCAACGCGCCGGAATCGTCTCGCCACGCCGCCGCCGCCGCCGCCGCCCGCTTCGCTCGCCAATTTTCTCGACACTTTCTCCCGATATTCTCCACGATTTCCGCGCTCGCGCGACGATTATTCGTCAACACAATCTCCTCCACCTTCGCGTTTCGCTCACACGCGCGCAACAACGCCGCGCACGCCTCCTCGCCCGCGTCGTTGTCCCGCAGGTTGACGCTCTCGCACGCCGCGACGTCGCCGTCCATCAGCGCCCTCGCCAACGCCACCAACGCGCCATCGCGCAGCGCGCACTTGGACACATTCACCCGCCGCACCTCGACGATCGCTCGAAACGTCTCATCGAGCGCGTCGACGTCGAGCTCGCTCTCGAGCTCGCCCAGCGCCGGCGTCTCCGCCGCCGACAGTTCCTCCAACCACCCGCTCTCGCCCGCCCGCACGCCTCGCGCGATCGCCCTCGCGAGCTCGGGCGCGCGGAGACGTCCCAAACACCCGCTCACGCGCACCCCTCGCGCCCGCGCGCGCGCCGCGGCGTCGAACACGGCCTCGAGCGCGTCCCCGTCGGCGAGCAGACACTTTCGCAGCGCCACGCTCTCGCCCTCTCTCGCGCGCGACGCCGCGCGCGCGCGCGCCCCGTCCGCGTCCAGCGTCACCAAAACCGTTCCTCGTCGTCCCATCGCCGCGCGTCACCGTCTTCTCGCGCGCGCGCGGCGCGTCACCCTCCTCTCGCGCGCGCGGCTCAATTCTCCCCGCGGCACATCATGGCGCGCACCGTCTCATCGCGCGCGCGCGTCGCGCCGTCTCATCGCGCGCGTCGCGTCACCGCGTTCGCGTTCGCGTTCGCGCTCGCGCGCGTCGCCTCCCTCGCCGGCGTCGCGCGCGCGCGCGTCGAATCCACCACCGATCGCGCCGCTGACGCGGACGATTCCCGCGGCGATCGCTCGCTTCGCGTCGCCGAGAGCCGGTTCGAACGAAGCGCGGTCGAGGTGAGCGAGGCGCCGACCGAGACGATCGAGCGAAACGTCACGCTGTCGAGCGTGAGGACGTCGAGCGATGGAAAGGAGGTGTCTTTCTCGATTGTCGACTACGCCGGCGCGGCTGGCGCGCTGGAATTCGAGCTCGCGCACGCCGAGGCGATGTGGAAGCCGCCGGAGGTGGTGAGGATCGAAGCGAACGGTGAGAGAACTGTGTTGGAGCGAGAGGAGGTGGAGACGGCGCTCGGGTGCATGTATGAGGGCGAGGTGACGGAGACGGGGACGGGACGGCGGTGGGCGGCGAGGGCGATGCTGTGCGACGGCGACGCGACGGTGAGCACGTTCGTGCACGACGCCCCGGTTGAGTTCATCGCCGATTTACGGGGATCAGTGGTGTCGACGAATGGTCGTGGACGAGGTTTGGCGGCGCGTTTGACGCCGAGATCGCTCTTGGAGGGGACGACGATGCGGACGAAGAAGACGACGCGACTGCCCAAGGGACGCTCGCTCGCGCGCGTTGAGGCGCCGTACAGGGTGGATAACTCGACGTCCGCGCGGGCGAGAAGAGATGGTCGACGATTGGCGGTGACGAACAATCCGAACGGAAGATACGTCGAGACCGCTGTGTACGTCGGTAAGGAGTACATGGCGCTGTACAGTCACTCTTCCTCGCTCGTCATCGCGAGACTGGGTCTCATCTGGGCAGAGTGGCAAGCCATCTTCGACGCGACGACGAGCATGGATCCTCCCGGTTACGTCATCGCAAAGCAAGTCGTATACCCGGCGTCGAACGCTGATAACGCGTGGGGCGACAAACCGTCGACGATCAGCGACTGGCTCGACGCTGTCGCCGAAGACGTCGAACCTCTTCTCTCGTCCACGCCACAGTACGACACCACGGTCGTCATCAATGATTACGGAATCTTCGGTTCTACGATCGGTCTGGCATGGGTCGGGACTGTGTGCACGTCGTATTCAAACAATCGCTATCGGTACAGCGTCAACACCGGCGGCGAATCGTCGCTCGCCTACTGGTCGCAGCTCATCGGTCATGAGGTGGGACACAACTTGGGATTCAACCACGATAGCTCGAAGCCGGGTTGCGAGGATAGCGGTATCATGGGAGCATACATCAATACCGATGGAAACGCGCGTTACTCCGAAGGTACTGGGTGCGACGCGGAGATTTGGAACACCGGGACGTACAGAAGCGGCGGTATTTTGAGATCAGTGGATTACGATTGCCTGTCACACACGAACACTGAGTTCACGGACGCGCTCTCGAACACACCGACGACGACATCACCACCCTCTCCACCCCCTGCCCCCCCGCATCCGCCCGGGTATGTCGCGCCTCCGCCGCCGCAAATCACGGTTTTACCTTCGCCTCCGCCGCCACTCGGCACGGATGGAGGAAACCCAGTCACCGACGGCACGACAAAGTACGTTCAAACCGTCATCGGCGTCGGCGGAGTCACGGTCTCATTCTTTACGACGGCGACGAGAAGCGCGTTTCTGCTCGCCGTCATTGAATACCTTAACCTCGAGGGTCGTCCCGGTTCGGTTTCCCTCGTCTCCATCGCCGAGTCTTCTCGACGTCGTCGCCGTCTGTTGCAATCATCGTCGGTCGACGTGACGATCAAGGTGAATGCAGCGACCGACACCGAAGAGGCGGCTCTCGTCACCGCCTTGGCCCCGGCGAAGGGCCCGCAGTTGACGAGCGCTCTGCAAACCGAGCTCCCTCAAATCAACGCCGCGACGCCGCAGTCGACGACGACATACGTCGTGTTGGAGGAGGCTCCGGACAGCGATCTCGATCGTCTTCGTCAATACGGCGCCCTCATCATCGGCGTGATGGTCCTCTTCTTCGTCGTCGTGCCGGGTCTGTTCCTCTACCGGGCCTTCACCAATCCCGAGGGGAAAATCGCCGAGGTGCTCATCGTCGTCTTCGGATTGAAAACGTTTCAATTCACTCGTCGCTCGTGCTGCTGCTACTGGGCTCGCGGCGTCGAGGATCCGTTCGCGGGCGTCGATCTCGATCCGGCGACGCGTTACCGAGAAGACGACGACCTCGATCCTCATCAGAGGGCCAAGCGCCAGCGCGAGGCGGCGGCCGCGCACCGCCGACGCGTCGCCCCGGTTCGTCGCGAGAAACCGCGCGGGCTCAACATTTTCGGTCGTCGCGCGTAGAGATACCGCGCGCGTCATAATCTAATCGCCCGCCGTCCCGGGCGTCTCGCGGACGCTAGGCGGGTCCACTCTCACAGACAACGTCCACACACACGCATCGCGACCGCGAGACCGCGTCTGTCCACCCACCCGCCTCCGCTCGTCGCGCGCGTCGCCGACGTTCCCCTCACTCTCTCTCTCTCCCTCGCGCGTCGATCGCCGATCGCCCCCTTCGCGCGCGCCCATGTCGTCGTGCGACACCTACGCCGATTGCGCGAACGCGACGAAATATTGCGCCGCGCTCCTCGGGTCGTCTCGAGGCTTGTGTCGACCGTGCGTGGAGTGCGCGCAGAATGGGGACGCGCACGAGGGCCAATGTCCCCCGCGATGCGACGCGCACTCGCCGTCGCTCGCGAACTCATCGGTGAGCGTCTTCTCCGGTGATTTCACGTACTGGCAGCACGTGTCCACGGTGGCGCCGACTCACGGGGACGCGCTCCCGAGAGGGTGCGTGGCGAGCGCGGAGGCGCAGACGACCGCGTTCGGGTCCACCAAGTGGTATACGAAGTGCGCGACGAAATTGGTGCGAAGAGACGAGGATAGATTCTGCGACGCGACGGCGCTGACGCGGGTGGAACCGTTTTATCAGTGCATCGCGTCGTCGCACACGAATTATTGCGGGACGAACACGGCGAGTTTTTGTCTGGCGAAGAGTTATTTTGATTGTTGTCCGGTGCGCGCGGGGCCGTTGGCGGGCGCGGTGATCGGGACGGCGGTCGGGATACTGGCGATCGCGTACTTTATCATTCGCGCCGTGTATCGAAAACGAGTGAGTAAATTTAGAAGTACGGTTAAAGTGGTCGTGGCCGCGAATAAGTTTAAGCGACGGTTACCTTCGATCAGGCGAATGTTGGAACGCAGGAGGGAGAAGAGCGCCGAGGCGGAATCCGCGGCGGCGGCGGAGCGAGGCGAGGCGCCGGCGCCCTCGACGTGAATCCCCGGTTCCGGGATGTGAAATATCACAATGTAAGACAGTATCTAAGAAAACGCGCTCAACGCTCACACGTCCATGTCCGACTCGTCCTCGTCCGATTCGTCGTCCTCGTCCGACTCGTCCTCGTCTTCTTCTTCTTCGTCCGTCTCCCACTCCTCCTCCTCCTCTTCCTCGACACTACCACCCTCCCCTCGATCGCGTCCCATGACGTCTTGCAACACATCAACAGCATCCGTCGCCTCTGAATACACCGTCGTCGTCATCGTGTCCGCCTCTTCGACAGCCACGCGTTCCGCGCCGCCGCCCCGGCTCGTCGCGCTCGCGTGCAACACCAACTCTAAACGTCCCAACAACGCTTGCAACGACCCCTGCATCGACACGTGACTCTCGATCGTCTGCGACAGACGCATCAACGTCGCCCTCGCCTTCGGCGCGCTCGATGCGTATCCCGCGTGATGTAACAGTATCGTCCTCGCCCACTTCGCGCACCGTTCCCCCGCGTTCGGCTTGGCCTGCGCCCTCGCCGCGCACTCGCTCAACAACTTCATCGCGCTCGTCGAGCTCAGCTTCGCCACCGTGTTCGCGATCGTCGTCCGATCGCTCACCGACAGACACCGCTCGATCAGCGCCGCATCGTCCGCTCGCAGCGCCTGCGAGAGCAGCGCCGCGAGCGAATCCGCCTTCGCGCCGCCGCCGCCGCCGCCCTCCGTCCCCGTCCCCGTCCCCGTCCCTCCCAACGCCTCGTCCAGCGGTCTTCTCGTCCCGTTCGGTTCTCGCGCCTCCACCCCATCACCGTTCGCGTTCGTTTTCGACCGCTCGCTCGCCCGTCCGAGCGCGCGCGCCCGCGCACCGAGCGTGGACGTCGTCGTCGTCGTCGTCACCACCGCCGCCGCGTCCGCACCGCCGCCTCGACCCGCGCGCGCGTCCGTTGCCGTCTCCGTCTCCTCGTCCTCCGTCCCGCGCGCCCGCGGGTCCATCACCGACGGCGGCGCCATCGATCGATGTCGACGCTTCGTCGCCGTCATCCCTCGACGTCGTCGACGCGTCGCGTCGGGGCGACGACGACGCGCTGTCTCGCGCGCGTCGATGGATGACGCGCGCGGGGGCACACGAGTCGAGTCCCTCCAATCGACGAGTGAGGACCCTCGGAATGTACCGTATATACCCGTTGGGCGGTTCGGTCGTTCAGTACGGGGGAAAACGAACGAACGCGGTGATCGATACATACCGATAAAAGAGACAGACAGACTCGTGCAGACCATGAAGAGTGGGGTTTCGATGACCGTTCATGACTCAAAGTATCTCTATATATGGGTAAACAGTATGATCTACACTGATGTACACGTCTCTTCTCTCCTTTGTGCAATGGTGCAGCACCTCCTCCCCGTGCTTGACGCTTTGTTTTCGCTGTCGGTGAGTTATGACCCGTCAAGGTATCTTGAGTCATGAACGGTCATTGAAAACCTACTCTTCATGGTCTGCACGAAGTCAGTCAAAATCCAACATCCTTCGTGGCTGCGATGAGTCAAAATCCTCGAGTCGTGATCGGTGGTGGTTTTTTCACCGATCATGACTCGATGGGTATGGGGACGCTGGGTCCCGCGCCCGACGGTCGTCGGATGGTTTCGAACGCGCGCGAGCTGGCGCGGTGGTCACGCGTCGACGCGCGCGAGAGGACGCGCGCGAGAGGGCGGTCGAGAGGGCGGTCGTCGTCGTCGGTATGTCGGATGACGGCGCGGTGGTGGCGCCGGTGCGCGCGTGCGCGCTGTGTCCACCGCGAGCGCAGAGAAATCGACGCCCGCGTAAAACGCTCCGTCGATGTTTCGACGCGCTCGACGCCGATGACGTCGTCGGACCGATCCTGTGCGACGGGAGGGACGTCGTGCCGAAATACGCCCATCAGGCGTGCGCGCTGTGGTGTCCGGAGGTGTACTTTGACGCGAGGGTGGAGAAGTTGAAAAAGTTGGAGACGGCGCTCAGGCGGGCGAAACAAATCGCGTGCGCGTGGTGTAAAGGGCGCGGTGCGGCCATCGGGTGCGCGGTGGAGGCGTGTCCGAGGAGTTATCACTTGGAGTGCGCGCACGAGGCGGGGTGCTCGTTCGTGCAGAGCGAATTTCTGTTGGCGTGTCCGAGACACGCGAGACGGTTGGCGCGCGAGCGCGCGGACGCGAGGTGGCAAGACGTGGGCGTGGAGGACGCGGAGGCGTTGAACAGAGAGGAGGAGGAGCGAGGAGAGGGAGAGACGCGAGACGCGAGGGGGGCGTCGACCTCGGGCGGCGTGGTGGAGGATGGCGCGAACGGTGTCGTCGCGGGGGCGAGCGGGCCGGCGGTGGCGGCGGCGGGCGCGACGCCGATTTTGAATAGGATTCGAGCGGCGGCGGAGATCAGTCGAGGACGGAAACGGAAGAAGAAGAATAGAAAACGGGTGAAATTGAACGACGACAAGTTCATGAACACGCACGAGGGGGCGGTTTACCGCGCCGTCATGGAGGCGGGCGTTCGATTACACGCCGAGAGGGAGAAGAGCACGGGCGCCATCGCGGACGACGACGAAGCGTTCAAGCTTCGGGAATCGCGACGATTGGAGAAGGATAAGAGCGAGATCCCGCGAGTCGTCGTCGGAGGCGGGCTCGGGACGTCCATCTATTCCCAAGGTTGGGAATCCCTCGCGGGCATGGAGGAGCACGTCAAGACGCTCAAAGAGATGACCCTCTTGCCGTTGACGTATCCGGAAATGTTTGAGAGTCTTGGTGCGGGCGCGGCGCGCGGCGTCCTCTTACACGGGCCTCCAGGCACGGGTAAGACGGCGGCCGTGCGCGCGCTCCTCGGCGCCGCCGCGAAGGGTCCACGACCGATAAGCTTTTTCAGTCGTCTCGGCGCCGATTGCTTGGGCAAGTACAGCGGAGAAGCCGAGCGTAAGCTTCGTCTCTTGTTCGAAGAGGCTGAAAAGAGACAACCGAGCATCATATTCTTTGACGAAATCGACGGTTTAGCGCCCGCGCGTCGAGGTGGCGGCGGCTCCGGCGCGCAGGACGAGATTCACTCCTCCGTCGTCGCCACGCTGCTTGCGCTCATGGACGGCTTATCCGGCCGAGGCTCCGTCGTCGTCGTCGCGTCGACCAACCGACCAGACGCCGTCGATCCCGCGCTTCGACGACCAGGACGGTTCGATCGCGAGCTCTTCTTCGGACTTCCCGACGCGGACGCTCGAGCGAAGATTTTAGCCGTGCACACGCGCGCGTGGACGCCGCGTCCGAGTCGCGAGACGCTCGCCGCCGTCGCCGAGCGCACAGAGGGGTGCGCCGGCGCCGACTTGCGCGCGATCGCCAACGCCGCGCTCATGAGTGCGCTCATGCGTGCGTGTCCATCTCTGCTCAGCGGCGATCCCACGCGCGACTCCCTCGGCGCCGAACTCGAGGCGAGATTACCTCCGCCGGAGAGCGCCCTTCGAGCGCTCGAGGACGCGCGTCTGGCGGCGGCGTCGGGACACGTCGGCGCCAGAGTCTCGCTCGACCAATTCGACGCCCTCGCGACGCGCGTGCGCGTGCGTTGGCCTCTGGAGGACACCCATCACGACGCCACCATCGTCGGGTACGATCGAAACGCCGTCAGTCATCGTTTACAGTACGACGATTCTAATCTCTTCACCGGCGAGGAGGTGTGGATGCAATTGTTTCGACCAAACGTCGACGTCGTCGTCTTACCAAACGACGTCGATGCGATCGAAGGTTCGGCCAAGACGCGCGAGCGCGCGCTGGAGGCGCTCGAACGCGCTCGAGCGCTGGCGTGCAAGCACAGAGAGAGTCGCGCCGAAGGCGTGTCCGTGTCTTCGCGCGACTGGACGAGAGCGCTGTCGACGTCTTCCAGCGCGTGTTCCGCGAGAAGCGCCGCCGCCGCGCTCGTGCCTCGAGGTAAATCGTTGGAGCACTTTTTGTGTCCGATGCTCGATCGCGTCGTGCGAGACGCCGTCGTGGAGTGCGTGAAGCGCGGCGCGCCGACGACGTCCAAGTGTTTGGCGGCGGTGGAGACGGCGCGCGCGGCGTCGGACGCGGCGGCGCTCGAGCGCGCGCTCGTCGACGCGGGCGCCGTGGCGGCGAGTCGAGGGACGAGCGATGCGTCGGCACCGAACGCATCGGACGCGTCGGACGGCGGTGATGATGCAGATGACGACGACGACGCCGCCGCCGAAGAGAAAGAAAAGCTCGTGCCGAGCGACGATCGAGGGGGATGTCGAATACTCCTCGCCGGTCGCCCCGACGACGGTCAACGAGAAACCCTGGACGTCGTTCTCCACGCCCTGAGCGGAACGTCCTCGCACCTGATCAATCTTCCCACGCTCATCTCTCACGGTGACGGCGACGCGGCGCGCGGCGTCGGACCGGCGCTGCTCGAACCTCTTCGACAGGCGTCCAAGACGAAGACGACGCTCGTCATGCCGGATTTGGAATCGTGGGCGCTGGCGAGCTACGCCGAGACGGATGGCGAGGTCGTCGGCGTCACCACGAGCGCGCTGTGGGATCTCGTGCAGAGCACGGTCGCGGACTGTTACGTTCCAGCGAACGCGGGCGAGGGCGGGCTGTACGTCGTCGGATCGGTGAACGCGCCGAGGGACGCCGTGCCGGGGGCGATTCGACACTTTTTCGAGTGCGCCGGCGTCGCGATGGACGTCGAGCCTCGTCTCGATGACGCCTCCGTCTTCGCGTGCGTCGATCGCGCCGCGCGTGAGATTGCGTCCGTAGACGTGCCGGCGGCGTACGACGACGCGAGACGTCGTATCGCCGCCAAGAGAGCGTCGGCGTCGGCGTCGGCGGCGCGAGCGTCTCGAGCGGCGAGCGTCGCGGCGGCGACGTCCGAGGTCGACACGAACGAAGCCGCGTGTGAGGCGCTTCGCGTGCGCGTCAGACGCTCTCGAGCCATAGTTCGCGCCGCCATCGCCAAGTGCACGAGAGAACTCTTCAAGACGCGTCGTTTCGATCGATTTTTCGATCGTTCCGAGCAAGCCGGAAGGCTGGCGCGACTGGCGCTCGATCGTAAAATCGGCGATCCTCATAAATTCATCAAGGATCTTCGCTCGTGCGCCAAGGCGTTGAAACCTCGGCGAAACACGCACTCGAATTTCCACAAACCCACCGCGTCTTTGGGATTCAGCGCGGTGGACACCCTCGAGAGCTGGTTTCACCTCGGCGTCTCCAAACTCTACGCCGAGTACGCGGCGAGAGACGCCGAGTACGACGAAGCCTTAGCCGCGAGCGCCGAGGCCATCGCCTCCGCGCCCGACGCGCTTCCTTCACCCTCCACACCCATCGTCGAAGACGTTCAAGAGATCGAACGGACGCCCGAGCCCGTCCGCGGGTCCCCGCGTCCGCGTCTTCCCTTTGAAGACGTCTTCGAGGCGGCGCGCGCGGCGCTCCGCGCGCGCGTCGGCGATGCCTCCGCTCGCTCGCTCGACGACATCCATCGCGCGATACACGACGTGCGAATCCAATTCGTCGCCGACGAACGCGCTCGCGCGCTCGCGGGCGTCGGTCGATGACCCGACGCGCGCGCGCGGGCTCGACCGCCGCCCAAAGTAGTTATACGCGCGAATGATTCATTTATATTCATACCTCGACGCCACTCCCCCACTCGGCGACGCGCGCGCGCCACCATGGGCGCCGTCGCGAGCGCGATGGCGTGCGCGTCGCCAACCCCCGCGGACGCCTCGAGCGCCGTCGTCGAGGTCACCGAGGTGGACCGGGCCGTGCTCGAGCTCAAGCGCACGAAATCCGCGCTCGAATCGCGCGCGCGCCGCGCTCGCGAGGACATCGCGCGAGACGTCGCCGCCGCGCGCGAGAACGTATCATCGTTTCCGATCGTCGCCAAGCGTCATCTGCGCGCCAAGCGCGCGCGGGAGGCGATGGTGGAGCGATTGCATGATTACGAGCTCGTCGTCGAGCGCGCGCTGTTGGAGCTCGACGCCGCGTTGATGACGTCAGAGACCGCGCGAGCGCTGCGCTCGGGGAGAGACGCGTTGGTGACGGTCACTCGCGCGTGCGAGGACGTGGACGAATTGATGCGCGATCTCGAGGGGGTGGGAAGATGGTTCGCCGCGGCGGGCGAAGACGTCCCGGTGCGAGACGACGAAATCGAGGACGAGTACGCCGCGCTCGCGCGCGAGACGACGGAGCGCGCCATCTCGCGGGACGACGCGGACGCGGACATCGTCTCGTTTCCGAGCGTGCCCGCGTCCTCGATCGCGGCGTCGCGCGAGGAGACTGCGGAGGCGACGAAAGAGTCGCCGCGACGGGCGACGGCTGTCCCGAGTCCCGGATAGAGTCGTCCTCGCGAGAGGGCGACTCGCGCGCGATGGGTCGAGCGACGCGCGCGATGTCGGGAGCGCCGAACGCGAGCGGGGAGAGACGCGCGTCGACGTCGAGGACGCGCGCGCGTCGAACGAGTCGCGCGCGCCGCGCGGGGGCGCCGACGTCGACGCGAAGGGGATGCTTTTTCGGGCGCTCGGACGCCGAGCAATGGCTCGCCGACGAACGTGGTGATGGCGACGGTGAGGACGCGGACGCGTCGTCGACGAGCGATGCGAGCGTGTCGTCGTCCATCGACGCCGCGTTCGCGAGCTTGGCGAGACGTAAGCGTGGATTGACGCTCTTCGAACGAGAGTTGGCCAAGGATGAGGACGACGTCGACGTGCTGGCGGCGGCGACGTTCATCGCCATGCACGCGAATCCCGACCTCGAAGTCGACGACGTGCGCGCGACCATCGATAATCTCGCGAAAATCGTCATGGAACGTCTGGACGCGGACGTCGAGGAGAGGTATCCGCTGCGAACGGTGAAGACTATTTCTCGCGCGTGGGCCACCGACTTGGGCTTTCGAGGCAACGTCGAGGACTATTACGAAGTGGAAAACTCGTGCATCGATCGCGTGCTCGAGCGAAAGACGGGAATTCCGATCACGCTGTGTTTGGTGTACATGGAAATCGCCAAACGGTGCGGCGTGGAGATGGTGGATGTGGGCATACCTGGTCACCTGTTGTGCAGACCCGTCGCCGAGGGCATGGAGGTGCTCGTTGACGCGTTCAACCAGGGCGATTTGCTCTTCATCGAGGAAGTGGAGGACATCCTGAGCAGGAACTCTCTCTTGGTCACGGGCGAAGACGGCAAAGTGCAGATCGATCGCTCGTTTTTGACGGAGACCAAGGTGCGAAAAAAGGCGTTTCTCACGCGCATGCTCACCAATCTCAAAGCCGTCTACTTTGCGAGGGAGGATTACGAACGAGCGCTTCAAGTCGTCGAATACATGCCGCTGTGCAACCCGTACGAATCGCTGAACGAACCGCTCACGCGCACGCTCGGGGTGTTGTATTTCAAGAACGAGCGATGGATGGACGCTCTCGAGATGTTTTCCCAACTCGAGGCGTCGGACCCAGAGGTGGACGCGTACGTCGAGCGCATCTCTCGCGTCTTGGCGCTCGAGCGCGACGTCATCGGCGATGATACCGGCACCGACGCGAATGAGAACGCAAACGACGATGTAAACGGTACATTTGACTAGAAACCGCGACCGCTTTAGTATTCTTTAGTAGTACAACATTTGTCAGCACTGCCTCGCCCGCCGCGCGTTCAACTTTTTATTCTTCTTCTTCTTCTTCCTCGCCGCCGCACCGATTCGCTCGGGTTTCTCTCCTACATCCTCCCCAACCTCCCGTCGCCTCTTCCCCGCGATCCCGACGTCCGAGCGTCCGTCGAAGGCGACCTTTCCGATCGTCCCGCCGCTCGTGCTCGCCCCGCCCGCGCGTTCGCTCGCCCTCTTCGCCGCCGCTCGATACGCCTCCACGTCCAGCGTCACCCGTCGCTCGATCTCCCGCTCGGGCATCACCCCGCGCACCTCGGGCACGCGCTCGAGCGCCGATCGCGAGTCCTCCTCCGCGCCCGCGCGCGCCTTCGCCGCCGCGTGCGCCGCCAACTTGGCGTCGATGAATGCGCGCTTCTTCAGGTACGTCTCCGTGCGCGCGCGCTTGTGCACCGCCTGGACGCGCGCGCTGTGCGCGTACTTTCGCGTCAGGCCCTTGGTGCGCGTGCCCTTGGGGCACGGCATCGTCGTCGCGTCGGCGTCTCTCGTCGTCGTCGTCGTCGTCTGGTCGCGCGCGCATCCAGCACCGGACCGGTGCGATGGTTTGTTCCTACTCATATCTCTTGTGTACGAACCATAGGTCCGAGACCTGTGTAACTGTGTGTTATTTTTCTGTATGTTCTCATATGGGATTTCATACGTTATGTACTGGTCCATCGGTCCGATGTTGTGTGCACGAATCGAATCGAATCGATCGTCGCGCCCGATCCGATCCGCACACGCGCGACGGCGACGATGCGCGTCGTCGTCGGCGCCTCGCGCGCGCCCGATGGGTTACTCTGTGAGATCATGTGCGTCGACGCCAGACGCGAGGGCGACGAGCGATGAGGCGGTGTCGATCGTTTTGAAGACTGACGAACGGGTGTGATGTGATTGCGCGCGCAGGCGAGATAAATTGCGGTCGCGATCGACGTGGTTGGAGGGAGAGACGACGGTGGGGACGTCGGAGGCGGAGACGGTGACGACGCCGACGATGGATGGGGCGGAGGCGAGCGGGCGGGGACGGGCGGGACGAGGGACGCCGGGGACGACGCGGGCGACGGCGTTGGCGAGGCGCACGCGGGACGAGGCGGCGGCGAGGGCGAACGCGGAGGAGGCGAGGGTGAAGGCGATGAGAGAGGGGAAAAAGATGAGCGAGAGTGAGATCAGGGCGACGTCGGAGCGTTTGTACAGGGGCGTGGGCGTCGTGGAGCGCGAGGGAGGGACGACGCCGAGGCGGAGGGCGAAGGAGGAGGGCGCGGCGGCGTGTACGTTTACGCCGAAAATCAGCGCGGCGAGTCGGAAATTGGCGCAAAAGTTTAAAGAAAAACAACAGTTACAGCAGCAGCGGTCGCAGGCGGACGGCAAAAAACCCCACAAGAAGCAGCTCGCCGACGCCGGCTCGCCGACGACCGCGGCGACGTTGACGACGCGGGAGCGCGCCGAGTTGGCCGAGATCGACGCGCATTGCACGTTCACGCCGACAATTTCTCGAAAATCGCGGGAGATTCACGCGAGTTTGGTGCGTCGAGCGTCGAGCGCGACGAAGACGCCGTCGTCGTTCGTCGAGCGCTCCAAGGTGTGGGCGCGACGCAAGGAGGAGATTCTCGAAGCCGAGCGAGAGGCGAAACGCGAGGGCGATCTGCGAGACTGCACGTTCCAACCGGTGACGTGCGACGCGACGTCGTCGTCGCCGATGGCTGTCGCGAAGACGCCGACGCCCGGTTTGGAATCGTACCTCGCGCGACAGGAACGCGCTCGAAAGATGCGCGAGGAGAGGGACGCTAAATTGAACCGTCCCGACGGATCGTCGTGGCGCCACGAGACGACGGTGCCTCAAGAATTTTCGTTCCAAACCGCGTCGACTGCGCGCGCAAAGGGCGACGCGCCCGCGAAACAGTACGCGGACGCGCGAAGAGCGCTCAAAAATCGCACGCGGCCACCGTCGAGCGAGAGCGCGGCGTGAGAAAAATAGCGTTCGATTATTCATTGTACATACAAGCACTGCGGTGCAGCACGACCTAAATAGTACATCCACCCACCCACTTTATCTATCCATCTACCCATGCCATCCAGCGCCGCTCGCGACGAATCCTCTCGTCACGACTGCGGCGGCGACGACGGCCGCCGCCATCGCTCGCGCGCATCGCCGCCGCCACCATCGCCCACGCGTTCGATCCGCTCGCCGACGCGTACGGCGCGACGAACGCGTCGCCCGCGACGCCGACGATTCGCGTCGCCGCGACGCCGACGACGAGGCGCCGCCGTCGACGACGCGTCTCCATCGCGCGCGTCAATCTTCACACGATGGCGACGACGCGCGCCACCGTTCGCGCGCTCCCTCGGACGAGAATCCCCACCAACGCGAGGAACGCGACGAACGCGAGAAACGCGAGGACGTCCGCGCCGTCTCCTCGCGCGTCGTCACCACCGCGCGCGATCCCACCGGTGTGGCGCGTCCCCGACGGGTCCAACCCGCTCGAGGCGCTCTTCGCGAGCGATTCCCCGATCGACGGTCTCGGCGCGCTCACCGGGTACTGGTACGCCGACGTCTTCGCGGCGATGAACGTCGCGTTGCTCCTCGCCCTCGCGCTGTACGCGTCGGACGGCGAGTGAGACGACCGATTCGCGCGCGTCCCCGCGCGCGTCCCATAAACCCTCGTCGGACGCACTCAACCCTCGTCGGACGCCCATAACCTTGACGGTCTCAATGCCGACGCGTGGGGGGTCTAGATTTTACGAAGGGTTCGTCGTCAGTAGACGTCATACAAAGACATACGGACGGGGATGTGGTCTAGTGGTATGATTCTCCCTTCGGGTGATGTAACCCAGCGCTGAAGTGCGCTCGATGCGAAAAGAATGTGGGAGAGGCCCCGAGTTCGATTCTCGGCATCCCCCGTTATGTAAGGGCTATGAAGCCTATATTCATATTTTTTATCTGCGTCGTGATGACCCATCGATCGCGGAGGCGCGGCGCGCGCGCGCCGACGGATGAGAAGTCGAAGCGTCGTCACATGGCGTCGCGCGTTGTGCTGTGCTGTAATAATGCTATAACAACGATGCGTTGCATACTCACGAATCGAGCGTCGCGGTCTCGGCCGCGGCGGCTTTTCTCTTGGCTCTCTTTTTGGCGTTTTTCTTGGCGTTTTTGCCGACGGCTCGTCGCGGTTCGAGCGGTTTTTCGTCGTCGTCGTCGTCGTCGCCGTGCGATTTCTTCGCTCTCTTGCTCGAAGAGGACTTGCTCTTCTTCTTTCCGAACGCGGCGTCCGCGTACGATTTGGCGCGTGCCTCCGCGTCGTCGTCTTCGTCTTCGTCGTCGCCTACGTCGTCGTCGGCGTCCCTCTTTTTCTTCGTGCCCTTACGATTACCCTTTGTCTTCTTCTTATCGCTAGACTTGGCGTAGAATTCTTTCGCCATGCGACGCGCGCGCGCGCGTTGGTTCGCGCTCACCGCCGCGTCGTCGGCGTCTTCTCTGTACGGCGCGAGTTTCTTCAAACCGACGATTTGGTTCAACGACTTATCGTCCATCTGGAGAATATCGCGCGTCGTCAGACCGAACATTTTCGGCGCCAACTCGGTGTACGCGAAACGAGTCGGGACGTCGCCGATGAAATCTTCAGCGTCCAACTTGTAGTACTCGTCCATCTTGGCCTCGAGTTGTTTTCGCCATTTTTTCGCCGCGCGTTTACTAAACTTGTTCTCCTCTACGTCGTTTTCGTCGTTGTCGTCGATGTCATCGTCATCGTCGTCATCGTCGTCATCGTCGTCGTCGTCGGCACCAAGTTCCTCCTCCTCCTCCTCCTCGCCCTCCTCCTCGTCCGCTCCCTCTGCCGCTAACATTTCCTTTACTTCGTCCTCCAAGTCGCCGAATTCGGGCTTGGCGCCGAGCTCGCCGTCGTCTTCGTAATACTCCTCGCCGTACATCTCTCGCATGGCTCTGTCGTGCGCCTCGGGATCAAACTCCTCGGTGAGGTTGGTCACTTTGAGAGACGACGCCGAGGCTTTGCTCGACAGACCGCCGACGGCGGAGATTTGACGCATCTTATTATCTATCTCTTCGCGCTTGAGATTCTTCAATCGACGAATCTCGGCCAAGAGTTTCGCGCGCTCGGATTCCTTGCGCTCGCGAACTTGTTTACGCTTATCGCGTCTCTTCGTGTCCTCGCGACGAACTAAACCCTCGATGTGACGCGAGTGCGACACCAACTTATCCGCGCCGGGCTCTTCGAACCGAAAGTTGTAGTTGTGTTCAAACGCCTCGGTGCGCTCGAGGAGCTCGGAATCGCTCGATTCGTCGTCGCCGTCCGACCCCTTCGCATCGTCGTCCGAACCGCTCTCGTCGTCGTCATCGTTCCCACCGAGCGTTTTCATGCGCGCGGCGACGCTCTTTGTATCGTCCTTCATCCACTGTTTCTCCAAGATGTACTCGCGAAGGAATTTATCCTCGGCGGATAACTTTTCCTCGTCTCCGAAGAATTCCGATAATTTCTCCGTCGCCGCCGACGCGTCTTCGGCGCGAGATTTCACCACCAATCCACCGTCATCGTCTGACTCGTCGCTCTCGTTCTCGCTCCCACTCTCGCCTCCATCGTTCCCGAACGCGGCGTCCTTGAACGCGCGTTTGAGCGCCGCCTGTTCCTCCACGTACGACGGCGCGTCGTCCCTCGTCTTCATCGCCTCCGCCTCCGCCTCGGCGTCCTCCAACGCCGTCGCGCCTCCCTCCAACAATTGACGCGCCGTCACCTCACGAAGCGTCGCCTTCTTCTTCTTCTTCTTCTTCTTCTCCTTCGTCTCCTCCTCCTCCTCCTCCTCCTCCTC
>Ga0208410_1000485_pt1 | contig 22940 bp, 20 predicted proteins | sample ETN02SmetaG_3_FD_185787 | JGI IMG/M metagenome (GOLD analysis project Ga0208410, IMG submission 185787) | Marine microbial and viral communities from oxygen minimum zone, Eastern Pacific Ocean - ETNP2014F10-02SV257 (SPAdes) (version 2) | ecosystem: Environmental > Aquatic > Marine > Oceanic ... | reverse complement strand
GTAAGATGTACCATTTTTCCTCAGTTTATATATTAAGTTTTTTCCAAATAAATAAGGTTACAATTCCTTTTATCTTTAACTCCCTTCCTAATCTTTTAACACTAACTAAATCTCAATTTTTCTCATCAAGAAAATAAGTGCGTATCGTGATTTATAGTGACTAAAGTGGGTTTAAAATGCAAGTATAAAAATAGATTTCTTTAGCATTATTAGCAATTTAGATTAAATATCCAAGAGAATCACAAAAGGAAATAATAGAATTGCAATACAACTTTCACTACCACAATAAGTACGATTACGATGAGTAGGATTTTTCCATTTTTGAAATTCATAAGCTATAGAGAAATCTTGTCTTAACATTCCTATAATCTTTGTGGTGAATCTGGTTTCCAGAATAATATTTATAATTTCTCATAAAAGATATATAATTAGCGGTTTTAATATATCAAATATTACCATTTCATTCAAAACATACCCCATTCACAAAAAGTTTTTTCAAAATATTTATATTAAGTAACAATTATGATTAATTATAAAAACTATTATTTTATTTTTGCTTTAATTTTTTTAGCCATTTTTTTATCTACTTGTAGTTCCAAAGAGGAAGAAACTTCTGAATCTTCTTCCTCTTCAAATAACTCATACATACATCCCGTTACAGGTGGTGTGATTGGTTCATTTACTTGTGAAACTGAGGCAGACTCAGAAGTATTGGAAATTTTTCAACTAGGTACTACGAACTGTAATAAATATTGTGAAAAAGATAGTGGTAGATTATTTACAGCTAATTCGAATAGTGAATGCTATTCAGCATGGAAGAATGGTGAAAAGAATTTGAATTATCAATATATTGCAAAATCTTGGACTCCATTAAATACAGTACATAATGATAGTGAAGTTTATTTATATAATTTTACATCTATAGATTATGATAATGTTTCACTATCTGATAGTAATGGGACATTTAAGTCAAATATATCTATTAAAGGATGGAATAGAATTAAATATAGCCATAGCGTCTCCGGAGACAATATAACCGTTAATATACCCACATCGAATAATCCAGTAATGTCAAAATTTGCTAATATAAAAACTAAATGGAAATGGGCACCTCATAATTATGATCCTGATCAAACACATTCCAATTGGTGGACAAATATTACTGGGCCTGCTTTGAGAGCGTATTACACCTTAAATTACAACATGGCATATTATTTAAGTTCTGATAATTTCTCTTCAACAATTACAAGCAATACAATCAAATTAGATGGTGTCGACACCAAATGGTTTAATTCTTCTTGGGCATCTTATGACAATAACAGTGTAATTGTTTCAAGAATGAGAGATATTGATGCCGTTTTTAGGATAGGTGTAGTACACGGAGGAAATGCAAGTGGTTTAGGTGGTGGTGATGTTCATGGTCTTGCACCACACGTTTTATCAGATGCCATGATATCAAGTGAATGGAATAATAAGGTAAGAAACAATTTTGCTGCCATTTGGTTTCATGAATTCGCTCATTGTTTTGGATTTGGTCATAACAGTAATATGACTGTTGCCCAATCTTCTCCATATGATGCAGATATTTCTACATTAGTCCAAAACGGACTTGTTGATTCATATAAATCTAATAATGAAACCGCCCTGATTTTACCTGGAAACCAACAAGATGGTATTGAATGCTGGAATAACTTAGCAGGATTAGAATGCAGTAATTCTATAATTAGTTTTAATATGGAAAGATATTGGCATTCAGAAAATTTTGACAATGATTTTATCAAACCTGTCCCAGTTGACCTGTCCCAGTAAAGAAAAAGCCAATATTATATTATTTAATGATATCAGTTAATTATTGTCTATATTCAAGGGGTGGTGGAGACGAGGGGGGTCGAACCCCTTACCTCAACGCTGCCAGCGTTGCGCTCTACCAGTTGAGCTACGTCCCCATATGTTAGAGTAGAAAGGATAGTAAAAATTTTTATCCTAATTATTGAAAAGCTAAAATAGTTAATTTTTCGTGGTGCAACTTTTCACAGGAATATGGAAAAATCGTGCATAGAAAGATGGCGTCCCCAAGGGGAGTCGAACCCCTGTTGCCGCCGTGAAAGGGCGGAGTCCTAGGCCACTAGACGATGGGGACCAGAAACCCCCCATAATATAATTTTTATAAAATTTTGTCAAACAGTATTAGCTTTTTCCAAAGTAGAAACTCTTCCATTTTGCAGAAAAATACTTATTTCACGGGCCATTTTATAGGGAATTCCGGGTACCTGCATGATTTCATCTGTTGACGCCTGCTTCAGTAGAGTTAAACTACCAAAATGTTTTAGCAGGAGTTTGCGTCGTTTCGGACCAATTCCGGGGATATCATCAATTTGAGAATGCAGCGTATGTTTGCGTTTAAGTTTGCGTTGGAACTCAATGGCAAAACGGTGTGATTCGTCACGTATATTTTGCAAAAAATAAAGTACATTAGAATTTCTCCTCAGGCGGATTTCGTTTTTCTGATTCGGTTTCACCACATATTCGAAATCTACATTCTGTCCGCGGCTTCGCCCACTCTTTTTTTTGGAACGGCCTTTTGCCAGCCCTATCAAATCGACTTTCCGTAAAATATTAAGATCTTTCAGCACTTTTGCCGCAATGCTGATTTGCCCTTTCCCGCCGTCCACTAAAATCAAGTCCGGAAGTTTTTTACCTTCCGCCAGTGTGCGTTTATAACGACGTGTGAGGACTTCTTTCATGCTCGCAAAATCATCCGGACCGGATATACTGGTTATTTTATATTTCCGATAATCCTTGTTTGATGGTGCGTTTTTTTTCCAGCAGACCATTGAAGCGACCGTCATTGTGCCAGAAAGATGTGAAATATCAAAAGCTTCTACTACTTCAGGAAGTCGGTTTAATTTTAATTCATACTTCGTATGCTGCAGTATATTTTTATTTTTAGAAGAACGAATGCGCTGCTCAGACAAATTTACTTTCGCATTTCTGAAAGCCATGTTGATCAGGTCTTTTTTGCGTCCTTTTTGCGGACAAACTACGCTAATATGACTCGTTGCTTGTTTATTGAGGTAGTCTTCGAGAAGATTTCTGTCGGAGTATTCAAAAGGTAGTAAAATTTCACTGGGTACAATCGAACCTTCCGGCATGTAAATTCTGTGCAGAGCCTGTCCAAGCAAATTATCATCGGAAGCTTCACTGCTATCTTCAAAGAAGAAAAAATCTGTACCGAGCAATCTGCCGTTACGGATAAACAAAACCTGGACTCCAGTGGAATCTGCTTCACGGAAAAGATTAAAAACATCCTGATCCTTGCCCCTGACATCCAGTACCATTTGTCTCTCGAAAATCCGGCGCACAGCTTGAATCTGATCACGGTAAAGAGCCGACTTTTCGAATTCAAGTTTTTTAGATGACTGCTCCATCCGTTTTTCAAGTTCCTGTAAAAGTTCGCGGTCGCGTCCTTTTAAAAATAGTTGTACCTGTCTTACGATCTTGGCGTATTTTTCGGCGGAAACAACTCCACGGCAAGGAGCAATGCAGCGTTGCATTTGAAAATTTAGGCATGGACGGAAGGTCTTTTTACCATCCAAAAGCATTTTACTAGTACGTAGCGGAAAATATGTCATGACAGCTTTCAGGACTTGACGTGCATCCTTAACGGATGTGTAAGGTCCATAATATTCCGACTTCGGGTCAATTTTTTCCCGTACCAGGAAGAGCCGTGGAAACATCTCACTAACCGTCAGTTTGCAATAAGGATATGACTTTCCATCCTTTAGCGCAACGTTATAACGCGGGTGATGTCTCTTTATCAATTGCTCCTCCAAAATCAATGCTTCCGCCTCTGTATCGGTTACAATCAACGAGAAATCATGGATTCGAGAAATCATGAGCTGGATCCGCAAATTGTGTTTTGCCGAACTGTGAAAATAGGAGCGGACACGATTGCGTAGGGTTTTGGATTTGCCAATATAGAGGATACTTTGCTGATCGTCCTTGAAAAGATAAACCCCGGGAAGGTCTGGCAGATGGGAGAGTTTTTCTTGAGCGGGAGAAGTGGTACCGCCACTTGCTTCAGAATGGCGGGCGGGCTTTTTCATTTAATTACTTGATTAAATCTGCAATTGTTTCAGGTATTTTTTTCGCAAATCCGCTCATTGTACCGTAGGCACCAATGTCCATTTTAAGCGCGTGTTGAATCACGACTGTTGGTGTTCCACTCACTCCATAAATTGCGGATTTGCGCTGGCCTTCTTCAATCAGTTCGTTAACCCATGCTTGGTCTTTTTCCATTTGAAATTCTTTGTTCATACCCAGAGAACGTGCCAAATAATTCGTAATTCCGGAATCAAAAACATTTACGCCATGCGTGAAACTGGTTTTGAAGAGTTCATCTTTAATCAATTTACCCTTGCCAATTTTTCTGGCAACGTAATAGAGCCGTAGAGGTGAATCGTTCTGGCCACGGAAGGCAAGTGGAATATCAATAAAATCGACTTTGTCCGCAAATTTCTTCCGGAAATCTATTGACGCTTTGTGTAAGCTATTACAGTGAGGGCAGCCGAAATTCATAAATTCTTCGAAGACAACTTTTTTTACACTGTGTACAGTAGGTACCTGTCCTACTATTTCAAAGTGGCCACGGATTGATTCCTTAGCTGAAACAGAAAGTGCGAGGGCCAGTACAAAGATTATTAATAGTACTTTTTGCATTTTTTACTCCAAAATTTAATTGGTAATTTATTGTTGCTCTATAAAAACTCTGAATCCAATTTAGCCATTTTACCGAAGTTAGAAATCTTATATATTACTAATTTTAATTAAGATTCATCACATAAAATCATGACTAAAAATATGACTACTAAAAGCTTCACTGCTGTTTATGATTTTCACGAAAGATCACCCCACAAAAACTGTAGAATCGAAACTGCACTCACAGCCGCGGTTTCCGATCTTAAAATTCTTGGTCCAAGCTCAACATGACGCATTCCGGAGAGCAGAGCCAATTCAATTTCATCCGAATGTAAGCCTCCTTCCGGACCAACCAGCACACGCTGAATAAGTTGCTGTGTTTCTGTGTTTGTATCCTGTTTTTTCCATTGAACTGATTCCTCATTTCCCGGATTAAGTATCCACGAGTTTGGACATTCCGGAAGTTTTTGGAGCGCCGCTTTTAAATTCTCATGCCAAAAAATTTCTGGTGGATGCTGCCTTCCACATTGTTTAGAGGCTTCCAGCACAATCCGATACCAGCGACTAAGCTGAGGTTTCTGCTGCGAAAAATGAAAAGAATTCGGTGAATGATTTCCGCAAAAAATATCCAGCTGGCTCACTCCAAGCTCAGTCGTTTTTTGCAAAATCCAATCAAGTGCCTTCTCCTTAGGCAGGGCTTGCAATATTTCAAGACGTAACGGGGATTCTTGAGGAACCGTGACAGAAATTTCCGGAACAAAACTCAGTGAATCGCGACCAGAACTTTTTAAAACCGCGTCAAAACGATGGCCATTTTGATCCTGAATCAAAAAACGCTCTCCTGAACGCATACGGCGGGATTTTAAAACATGCCGTGCTTCCCCACCTTCCAGTTCAAACTGCCGTCCACATTCAAGCACTCCATCAAAAATGAAATATGACACTTTGACCAATCAGGAATACTTGAAGTTCAACTGATCTTTTTTTAAACCAATGCTGACCTCTCCTCCATTTTCCAACTTACCAAACAAAACCTCGTCTGCCAGTATAGTTTCTATTTCATGCTGAATGGTACGACCCATAGGACGTGCACCAAATACCGGATCATAACCTTTTTTTGCCAACCATGTTTTTGCAGCCTCAGTAACATTAATGACAACTTTTTGATGCTGAAGTTTAACTTCCAGTTCCACCAGCATTTTTTCGACCACCATCAAAACAACTTCTTCAGGAAGGCCGGCAAAAGTAATGGAGCTATCCAACCGGTTAAGAAATTCTGGACTGAAGACTTTTTCAATTGCTTTTTTGGAGGGTGCTTTTGGTGAGTTATCCCCAAAACCTATTGTACCGGAACTCATTTCTTTGGCACCAACATTGGAAGTCATTACCAGAACTACATTACGGAAATCAGCTTCACGACCATTGTTGTCGGTCAAAGTCGCATGATCCATCACTTGCAACAAAATATTGAAAATATCAGGATGTGCTTTTTCAATTTCGTCTAGTAAAATTACACAATGGGGATTTTTACGAACCGCGTCAGTGAGTAGACCACCCTGATCAAAACCGACATACCCTGGGGGTGCGCCTATCAGACGTGAAACGGTGTGTTTCTCCATATATTCACTCATGTCAAAGCGTTCAAAGTTGATGCCCATGATAAAGGCCAACTGCTTAGCCAATTCTGTTTTACCTACTCCGGTGGGACCGGTAAAAAGGAAAGAACCGATCGGGTGTTCGGGATGGTGCAGCCCAGCACGGGAACGTTTGATAGACTGGACCAAGGTCGCAATAGCCTCATCCTGTCCAAAAACCTGCATCTTCAATTCTTTTTCCAGATCACGTAGCTTATCTTTGTCAGTCGAATTCATCTGTTCTACTGGAACCCTAGCCATGCCCGCAACCACTCTTTCAATATCAGGAACACCAACTGTTTTTCGCTTTGCACCCGGCCGCAGTCGTACCATCGAGCCTGCTTCATCTATCACGTCAATTGCCTTATCCGGAAGATAACGTTCATTGATATATTTTTCCGAAAGTTCCGCAGCAATTTTTAAAGATCCTGAAGTGTAACGAAGTTGATGATGTTTTTCGTAACGTGATTTCAAACCCTTGAGAATCTTGATCGTTTCCGATAGTGTTGGCTCATGAATGTCAATCTTCTGGAAACGACGCGAAAGTGCACGATCCTTTTCAAAAATCTTTTTATATTCATCAAAAGTAGTGGAGCCTATACAGCGGATTTCACCTTTGGACAGTGCAGGCTTCAACAGATTTGAAACATCCATTGATCCGCCACTGGTTGCTCCGGCACCGATAATCGTATGGATTTCATCTATGAATAAGATAGAACCGGGACGATTTTCAAGTGCTTTAAGCACGGCTTTTAAACGTTGTTCAAAATCACCACGGAACTTGGTCCCAGCTAACAATGCGCCAATATCAAGGGCAAAAACTTCTGCACCTTCCAGCATTTCTGGAATATTCCCGTTGAAAATTTGTAGTGCCAGTCCTTCTGCTACCGCGGTTTTTCCAACGCCAGGATCACCTACATAAATAGGATTATTCTTACGCCGTCTACATAATATCTGCATTGTACGGTTGATTTCGTTTTCGCGTCCTATCAGTGGATCAATACGCTTTTCTTCCGCCTGTCTTGTTAGATTCTGGGTATATAGTTCCAGAGGGTTTTGTTCTGAACGTGACTGTTTCCCAAGCTCATCTTCCCCGACTTCAAAATCATAACTATCACCTTTCTCTTCCTCAGCCGAAACTTTCGCAATACCATGCGAAATATAGTTCAGCAAATCAAGACGTGAGATGTCCTGCTTCTGTAAAAAATAGGAAGCATATGAGCGGGATTCTCTGTGAATTGCCACCAGGACATCACCCACATCAGCAGAGGCTTTTCCTGAACTATTTACATGCATTATCGCTAGATGCAATACCCGCTGAACAGCTTTTGTCTGTCGTGGTAATTTATTTTCATTAACTTCTTCCTGCTGTGAAAAGAAATCCTCTAAATCCTGCTTGATGAGATTTGAGTCACCGCCGCAACTTCTTATTACATTTAAGCCTGCATCATTATGGAGCAAAGCATAGAGAATATGTTCAACACATAAATATTCATGCCGCCTATCTATGGCTTCACTTTGAGCCGCCATTAAACACATCTCTAAATCTTTTGTAAACATAACATAAACTCAATTTTCTTCCATTGTAGCCTGCAATGGATATTCATATTCCTTTGCCAGCCCATGTACTGATTCTACTTTTGTTTCAGCGACTTCAAAAGAGTATGATCCGCATACTCCAACCCCATTTTCGTGAACATGAAACATAATCTGCGTTGCCTCTGCTAAACTTTTTTTAAAAACCGATTCCAGTACAAACACCACAAATTCCATGGTGGTATAGTTGTCATTATGCAGGAGAACCTTATAACTCTGAGGTGGTCTAATTTTGTGCCTAGTTTTCGTTGCCAGCTGCTCATCATATTCGATTTCGCTCATTCCGTCATTCCTTACAACTTACTTAAACTATCAAACAAAAGTTTTTAAGTTTTTCTGATTTTTCACAAATTTAGTTTTTGCAGATAAGTGCACTTTAGACCAATTTTTTACGATGTCAATACGTTTTTTAAATTTTGGCTCCTTCCTACTTTTTTTCTAACTTCATGCGCTGATGTGACATCTTTCAAAAATACCTGACTTTGCGGAGAGATATTCTCTGTCAACCAAACATTACCACCGATAATCGAACCTTCTCCAATCACCACGTCTCCTAAAATTGTAGCTCCTGCATAAATAATCACATTGTTCTCAATCGTTGGATGACGTTTCAAGACAGGATTAGCCATGGAATTTTTCGGACTGAGTGCACCTAAGGTAACACCCTGATAAATTCTAACATGATCCTTAATGATTGCAGTTTCACCGATCACAATTCCAGTACCGTGATCAATCATCAATCCTTTTCCAATTATTACACTAGGATGGATATCAATTCCGGTTTTAGAATGTACGTGTTCAGTCATAATCCTCGGGATCAAAGGTACACCTCGTAGGTGTAAAAAATGTGCAATCCTGTAAACACTTACCGCATGTAGTCCTGGGTAGGCCAAGACTATTTCACGTTTACTGACCGATGCGGGGTCTCCTTTAAGAATCGCATCTACATCTTCAGCGAGAATTTCACGCAGTTCAGGAATATATTCCAAAAATTCGAACGAAATGTTTTCAACCTGCTCTCCAAATTCTGGCAATTCTTCACAGCTTTTACCTTCCTCAGATGCCTTCCAACAAAGCACGAGTTCGATTGCTTCCTTCAGACGATAGAAAATAGAGACAGTTTGTTGACCTACTAAATGTGGTAAATTAAGAGTATCAAAGGACTCCTGTCTTATCAAACCTGGGAAAAGAAGCACTTGAATATCTTCAATTAACAAAATTATGTTTTCTTTGGCCGGCAAAGCTATTGAACCGATGTGTTCTATTTCTGGATGTTCCTGATAAGAAGACAACAATGCGTCAATTGCGTTCTGCAACCTTTTTATCTGATCAGTTGGCATTTTTTAGTACTGATTTGATTATTATATCCCGGAATTTTCAATTAATAATACTTTGTCTCATTATTGAGTTACTTTAAACTAACTGCTATGCTGTGAATTCTATATCAATAAAAAATACTTATAAAAAATGCAAACTTATAAAAAAAAATTTATTGAGTTTCTAGTCCGCGCGGATGCTCTCCATTTTGGGGAATTTACGCTTAAAAGCGGACGCAGGTCTCCTTATTTTTTTAACTCTTCCAAATTCAATAATGGTCAACTTATCAAAGAACTAGGTTCATACTATGCTGCAGCAATTGAGGAAAATGCCCCAAACTGTAATCTGATCTATGGCCCGGCCTACAAAGGTATACCTCTCTGTATTACCACGGCAATTGCTTTATCCGGCAGCAGCAACCAGAATATCGGATATTTTTTTAATCGAAAAGAGAAAAAAAAACACGGCGATCAGGGAATCCTGGTTGGTCAGTTTCCGCTCGCAAGCGATTTTGTGGTCATGGTTGACGATGTAATCACTAATGGTCAAACAAAAATTGAGTCAGTGGAGCTGATTCGTAAACTTTGCAAAGTTAAATTCTCTGGTGTTCTTGTTGCTCTGGATCGGATGGAAAAAAATTCGCAGGCTAATGACGCAATCACTGAATTTCAGCAAAAAACAGGGGTCCCTGTCTGGTCAATAATCAATATTCGCGAAACCTGCGACTACTTGAAAAATCGAAAAATAGACGGCTCAGTTGTTCTGGAAGACTCTACTTTTTTGAAAATTGAAAATTATCTCGCAGAACACTGCATCTGATTTTAAGGTTATCCTATAAAAAAATCCAAATTAAGGTAAAATTTCTTAAACTGAACTTCAACTTTTGATCTGTAAAATAATAAACAAAATTTTATTTTTAAAACATTATAATTTTTTATAACACAATCATGCAAAAAGCACAAGAATCTGAACTCAGTATTCAACGGGCAAAAGTGTCATGGGAACAGTCCGGAGAGGATTTGGAAATGGCTAAATCCTTTATAAAAACCAATCCGGACACCAGTTGCATTCTTAGTAACCAAGCGGCAATCAACGCCTTCAGTTCAATATTGCAGGCTATGGGTCATTTTCAACTACCGGCATATTCATCTACTGAAATGCTCAATCTCTGTAGTTCAGTCGCACCGGAAGTTGAAATCACACGTGCGAATTGTGACATTCTAGACAGCATGCTGAATCGTGACTTGCTGGGGCACACCCGTCCAAAAAACATCCAATTCACTCCAGCATTTGCAAAAACATCATACGAAGCTAGTCGTAAAATTCATCAAATAGTCAGAGCTTACTGGCAAAAAAACAAAGATCGTTTTTTTGGTCCTTAATTTTTATGTTAAATAAAATCAGGCAAGGTTTTGCCAACCATCATCCGCTGAAAAATTCACAGATCCAAAAACGCGCCTCTGTGATTATTCCTTTGCTGGAAGTTGAGTGTGAGGTTTTTGTAATGCTCACTCAACGTTCGAAGCGACTGCGTTCACACGCAGGGCAAGTTTCTTTTCCTGGTGGAAAACAAGATCAGCGGGACGCAAATTCACTTGAAACCGCAATCCGCGAGACCCACGAAGAAATTGGTCTCCCGAAGGAAAAAATTGAAATCATTGGTACACTAGATCAAATACTTTCACTTCATCATTATCTGGTTACACCTTTTGTGGCCATTATTCCTGGTGATTTTGTCCCTATTCCAAATGAGGATGAAATTGACGCAGTTTTTAAGGTTCCACTATCCTTTTTCATGAAAAATGACCAGCATTGGACTGAAGAATTTGAGACACCTTTTGCGAAAGTGCTCGCGCATCATTTTGAATTCGAGGGTTTTGACATCTGGGGCTTGACTGCAAAATTGATTTTGAGGCTGTTAGAAATTGGTTTGGATCATAAGCCGGACTTTCTGGTACATCATCCGGATTCACCTACCTGGATGGAAAGAACACTGGATTATTCAGGAAAAAACTCCTTTTTTGATTAACAATCACTCAATAATTTTGAGAATAGAAAGGCTCATCAAAAAATAATTCAAAGTACACCTAAGGCAATCGAGATCATCAAAACAGGTTCAATTAGTTTATTGTCCAACTCCATTTTTTTCTTCCACGACTCCTAGTTATACCTACCATTAACACTCAGTACATTTTCAAAAACTGATTCGATAATCATCATCCTTTGAGACTCAACATGCAAAGTCCAAAAAATACTTTTGATAAATCTGTAAATCTGGCTAACACATAAAAATCAGTAGTAACGACAAAGACAATCCTGAAGAATTTATTTAAGGCTGTGTTGAGCCGCTCGGCAAACCATACATGCATTAAATCACAGGCTTAAAGTTTGCATAGCTAACTTGTTATATAAACCTGAGACCGAGTTAGATTATAGATTGTTAAGCAGATGGTTTGGTAAAACCACGCAACAATAATTACTGACTCTTTGACTCAATCGAACGGTTTCCCTGCCGTTTAAATTAATTTTTCAACAAAGGATAGTAATGAGGATGAAAATAATCATACTCTGTTTAGCGCTTTTGTTTAGCGGAGGCCTCACTTTTGCGGAAAACTCTGCGTTTAACAGAAATGACCAGACAGTAAGATTAGGACAAAAATCTGGAACACATTTAATGTATGCGACTTCAACTCCACTTGTACTGGAATTTCCGGGTACGGACTGGACACTAGGGTTCACGTCAGGTTCAGGAGAATATAATTATTCCTACAAAGACTATAACTCATCATCCGGTTTGTACACCACAAAAACTCAAAGCATTAACTTCAGCACTCAAGAAGTTACGGCAAGATACTATTTAGGTAATTCGTTCAATATCCCTTTGGGTTACGCGAATTATAAAATCTCATATCCAGAGTGGGTATATTCTGGTGTGACATACGATATTGAATATTCAATCACCCAGCTGAATTATGGAATCGGTAATGAATGGACATACGACTGGGGGGGTTATTTTGGATTGGACTGGTATCAAGGCGGAAGTAAACTAAATGATGAAGTAAAAGTCAAACACAAGTCCGGTACAGAAACTTCTTCAACTCTAGCAGAGGCAACCAAAACATCAACTGATATAAAAGCATTTGCTGGAGTTTTTGTAATGACCTTCGGATTTGGCTTCTGATCAAGCCAATTGTGTTAGCATTTAAGATGCTGACACAATTGAACTCATCCTTAATTTTATAGTAGTCAAATCATTCCTCATAACGAAATTACATAATTTAAAACTTTTCCATAATTTTATCTGACCATTCGGAAGGATACCTAGCATTACGAGCTTCATTTAGAATTGTATCACTGAAAGTATTACTTTCAAGTGGATGCATGATATGTGCTCCATGTGGTAAGTCGGCTTCATTTGAAACATTGATTTCACGGTTTGTCATGCTGAATTTAGCCCATTTTCCGGCAAACCATTCAATTACTATTTCTCCAAAAATAAGCTGAATTTGCTGAATATTATCTCCATTATCAATCCAGAAAAATCCGTGAGTATCAGCTCTATTTTCACAGCCTAAAGTGTATTTTTTTAGACCATTCAGAACTTCCTCTGACTTTTTTGAAGTAATGAGATAAAATTGACAATGTCTCATTAGTACTCTGTGCCTTGTCTTTTATTACTATTTTGCTAATTATATGGATTGAACTTTAAGTGCCTTATAAAAAAGTATAGAGTCTTTTCCCTTTAGAGATGAAACATAAAAATCGATTTTAACAGCCATGAGTGTCATACGAGTATTAATCAACGGATCCAAAGGCCGAATGGGTCAGGAGTCCATCAAGGCAGTCAGCGCGGATGCTAAATTGGATTTAGTCGCACAGACTGATTTGAATGATAATCTATCTCAAATCATTAAACAATCCAAGGCCCAAGTAGTTCTAGATTTCACAACTGCTGCTGTTGCAATGGAAATCTCAACCGAAATCATTCAGTCTGGTGCTCGTCCCGTAATCGGCACCAGTGGCTTACTTCCGGAACAAGTTGCTAAACTAAAAAATCTTTGTGAACAACAAAATCTCGGTGGTGTTATTGCCCCAAATTTTGCGATCGGTGCAGTTCTGATGATGAAATATTCTCAGGATGCAGCTAGGTATTTCCCGCATGCCGAAATTATAGAATTGCATCATAACGGTAAAATAGATGCCCCTTCGGGGACAGCAATCAAAACAGCAAATTTAATTGCTGGAGAAATAGACTCAGTCAATCAAACAATTTCTGAAAAAGAAATCCTTCCTGGAGCACGAGGTGCGAGTGCGGAAGAAATCCGAATACATTCTATACGTCTTCCAGGACTAGTTGCGCATCAGGAAGTGCTATTTGGTGGACAAAGTCAGACACTGACTATCCGACACGATTCAACCCACCGTGATTCATTTATGCCAGGTGTTTGCCTAGCTTGTAAAAAAGTTATGGAACTGAATGAACTCGTTTACGGACTGGAGAATCTGCTTTAATATATGATGAACCAGTCTAACTTATTTACTCACCTTCAACATTTTTCTGACCACGAGGGTGAAGTTCATGGTATACCTTAAAAAAATCAGGACGGTTTACGTGAGCATACTGAAGGGTGGCATCCAGACTGACGTAGCCAAATAATTCCTTAATATCCGTCAAATCAATCCCCTTTTGTAGCAGGTGTACTGCAAATGAATGACGTAATATTCTCGGATTGATACGGCTGGTAATGCCAGCGTGGAGGGCATGTTTTTTGATCATTGACCAAAATCCTACCCTGCTCATCCTTGTCCCATTGCGTCCTGGAAACAAACATGAATCTTCCGGATGCAGTAAGCGTCCTGATCTTGCCTGATCAAGATAAGGCCGCAGTACCCGAACTGCAGTTGTAGTCATTGGTACCATGCGTTCAAGTTTGGAACGTACTTTCAAAAATTCTAAATCCAGAAACAAATCTTCTACATCCAGTCCGAGTAATTCGTTAACTTTTAGTCCGCTAGAATAAAGCAGTTCCATCATTGCCCTGTCCCGCAATCCCAGATAATGATCGAGCGATGGTGCTTCAAGCAATGCTACGACCTCTTCTGTCGACAAAATTTCCGGCGCTTCAGGAATGATTTCCGGGAAACGGATATGATGAACAGGACTGGTTTTGATCAAACCTTTCAATTCAAGGTAGTCGAGAAATAGTCGGAGTGAGGAAATATGTCTTGATAAAGTTCTTGGTTTGTATGATTCCCGCAGGTAGGCAAGATAATTTTCAATTTCATCCGGGCTAAGTTTACGAATCGCGGCCAACAACTTATTACTGTCCGAATCTTCCTCCTCAATCTCAAGCCATTTTAAGAATTTACGCAGATCAAGGCGGTGGCTCTGAACACTGTTTTTGGAATATTTTTTGGTTTGAAGTGAGTCTAAAAACTCTAAAACCAGCGGCTGCATGAGATTCAACTGGTCAAAGGAAAAAATTAATAATTGTTTTAAAGAAAATATATGATCTCGATATGTATAAAAGCCCGCAATGCCGTTTGTGAAAGATAAGCTTTTGATTCCTTGGCCACTCAAGGTGGAGTAATGTGGTAGAAGGTTTTGGCGTCCTACTCATTGGTAGGCGTGCTCACTCCCTCCAGGGACGAACTCCTATATGAAAAAATCAGGAAGCAAAAGTTTCACATAACGTACATCGCAGACTCTTAACACTATGATAAAACGGTAACCAGCTCTTTGAAAATAATCAAGGATGATGCAAAAAAAAACAAATTATGTTTTTAAGCAACTTTTTTGTCATTGAACCAAAACTAATTGTAAAGGAAATTTGCGGTTGGGTCTATTTGAGTCTTTGTAGGATGGAGTAATCAACTTATTTTTCAGTTAATACCTCATCCAGTTTGTAGCACAAATTGTCCAGCTCTTCTTCAATACCATCGTACTTAGAGACTTTTTTTTTCAAGGTTAAAAATTTGTCTGCTAAATTTAATGCAACGAGCAAAGCAACGTTCGTTGGGCCGAATGCGTCAGTTTGTTCTGTGACTTCATTAATCTGCTGATCCAAAAATTTTTCCACTTCACGAACATGTTCTTCTCCATAAGGACTAGAAATTGAGAAACGGTTACCGCTAATATTTATCTGGTATTGCCTACTTTCATTCTCCTCCACAATAACCCCTTTTCTGCAAGCGATGTGCGTAACCCGTAACATAACGGATCACAGAATTTATTTTTTCATGAGCCACATCCAGAGATGCTGATGCGAAATAATGCAGGATGTGTTAAAGTAAACTTTGCTCTACCTTTAGGATAGTTTTCTAACAAATTTTATTTGAGAAAGCAATCCGATTTTGGTGTTAATAATAAAAGTAACACATTTTGTTTCGAAAGTTAATCATGAAATCCTCTCATTTAACTAAATTAAATATTGAATCCCGTAAGGAATATGGTGCATTGCTTTTGCTGGATCAACTTATGCGCTATGAACTGCCCCGTCTGGAAAAAGACAATTTAAAGGAAACAGTCTTACATCTAGAAGAAAAAGTTGCAGAACTTAAAAAAGGTTTTTTTCGTTCAGAGGAACAGGATCTGGAACTAAATTATGAAAAAGATGAACTTAGTGAAGCAATGGAAGCACTGGAAGAGGTTGAAAAAGAAATGGAGGATAATGAACATTGCAGACTCAATCTTGCGTTAATAGAAACTGATGATCAAGGGCTAGAACCTCTGTTGAAGTTTATGGAAGAACGCGGAACACTGACGGTAAGTGAAGATAATTTTTTCCTACCGACCGCAAAAGGAAAAGAGGTTTATCAAAATTTAGTTGAACAGCTCGAAGCGTATGTCATCCATTTTGATGTCTTTGCTTATGTTGATCTGGAAGAAGGGGTTTTCGGTGATCCGGAAACGGATTTACTAGAAGGCGATCGTTGGTCAGATTTGCGAGTTGCTGTTGCAGAACATAAAGGTATTGATCCTTATCGTGTAGTTTTTTTGGCATTAATGAGCGCAGATACATTTTATGAAAATCCGGACTGGAAATTTGATCTAAGCCTCGGGACACTTTTTGATGAAATGGAGCAGATAGTAATGGATCAGCTCTGTGTAGAAGATTTAAGTTACAAAGACGGAGAGGATCAAGTTTCCGGGGATGATGTAATCCGGGACATTATTGAGCAGGGTAACTCACTGGCAAAAGAGAGACGCAGAGAGAAACAGAAAACAGAAGAAAAAGAACTAGCAGAGGTAGCACCGGATGAGCAGGTCATCACACGAACCTATTACTGGTAAAACAAAAACATGGATCCAGTGCGGAGACAAAGTAGCTTCCGAACTGTTTGGCAAAAGCTGTGAAACACCAGATATTAACTGGTATCCCGGTCACATGCTTAAGGCTAAAAAGGAACTGTCAAAACAGCTCAAGCGCGTTGATGTGATACTAGAAATGCGCGATGCTAGGATTCCAGTTTCTTCAGTGAATCATGATTTTGAGGAAATGCTTCAGCAAAAAAAGCGCATCCTCCTTTTTAATAAAAGTGGGTTGGCAGATGAGGAAATAACAAAGAAATGGACAGCAATTTTCAATAAAGCAGGTGTCCCGTTCCTGTTTATAGACTCTTTAAATCAGTTTAAACTAAACAAAATATTACCGCTGTGCCGTAAAATGATGGAAGAAAAGTGGTCGACTTTCACTAGACGTGGTATTCGTCATCCTTCACTAAAACTTATGGTAACCGGCATTCCGAATGTAGGCAAATCAAGTTTGATCAACCGACTTTCAAGACGTAAAGCTGCGGAAACCGGACCGACTCCCGGAGTAACGAAACATCAAGACTGGATTAAGCTGGGCAAAGATGTGGAACTGTTAGATACTCCAGGAATTCTATGGCCCAAAATTGTTAACCATGAAGCAGGTATGCGCTTGACGATTACCGGCGCGATAAAAGACTCAATTGTAGGAACATCTCTGCTTTGTGATTATCTCCTGTATGTTCTGCAACAGAAAGATCCTGAGCAACTGCAGCAACTCTACAAGCTTGCTCCAAAAGATATTAATTTGCTGCCAGGTGATTTGCTGGAGAGAATCGCTGAAAAACGTGGTTGCCTGAAAAGAGGCGGAGTAATAGATCATTCACGAGTAGAAAACATACTGTTGCGCGATTTCAGAGCAGGAAAATTGGGCCGATTAAGTTTTGACCTTCCGGAAACAACAGAAGATTTTTCATAAAAGCTAAATCGAGTTAAGCCTTTGGGGGTCGTGCAGTATGGCGTACAGTAGCGGAAAGCAGAACTTTCCGTAAACGGATATTTTCCGGTGTTACTTCAACAATCTCACCCTCGCGGATAAATTCAATCGCCCTTTCTAAAGTCATCGGAATAATCGGTGTCAGCACTGTGTTTTCATCTTTTCCTGAAGCACGGTGATTTGTCAGCTTCTTCTCTTTACACGGATTGACATTAAGGTCTGTATCCCGATTATGCTCTCCAATTATCATTCCTTCGTACACACTTTCACCCGCGGTTATGAACAAAACACCTCTTGGTTCCAAATTGAAAAGCGCGTAAGGTATACTTTTTCCCTGACGGTCTGAAACAATTGATCCGGTAAATCGTATCGGAAAATCACCGCGGTATGGTTCGTATCCGGAAAGATAAGAATTCATAATTCCGGTACCGCGTGTATCAGTCATAAATTCGTTACGGTAACCGATTAATCCGCGTGATGGAATATTAAATTGGACCTGAATCCGACCTGATCCGTGGTTTACCAGATTGATCATGCGACCCTTGCGTTGGGACAACTTTTCTGAAATTATGCCCAGAAAACCCTCTTCGCAGTCCACATAAAGATGTTCAATCGGTTCTAAACGCTCGCCGTTTTCTTCTTTATAAATAACTTCCGGACGACCAACAGCCAGCTCAAAGCCTTCACGCCGCATTGTTTCAATCAGTACTGCCATTTGCAATTCTCCCCTTCCTTTTACCAGAAAACGATCCGCGTCCAGTGTCTCTTCAAACTGCAGAGAAACATTAGACATTGTTTCCTTGTAGAGGCGATCTTTGATTTTATTCGGCTGAACCAGCTTTCCTTCCTGACCGGCGAAAGGGGAATTGTTGGTATAGAAAAACATTGAGATGGTTGGTTCATCAACCGAGATTCTTTTCAATGCTTTTGGACGCTCTTTAGTACAGATAGTGTCTCCGATACGGACGTTATCGATTCCAGCTAAAATCATGATTTCTCCAGGTTCAATTTGTTCCGCTTCTGCCATAGTAAAACCTTCATAAACCTGGACTTTACTGGCACGCAAAGCAATCTCCTTGTTTCCTTCACCGATACATACCAACTGCTCATTTTTCTTAACAATTCCATTTGCAACACGTCCGATGGCCAGTTTTCCTAAATAGTCAGAAAAATCCAAATCCGCCACCAGCATTTGAAAAGGTTCTTCTTCTGAATGTTTAGGTGCAGGCAGTTCTTCCAAAATTGTGTCAAAGAGCGGAAACAAATTCGTGGATTCATCTTCCAGCTCATTCTTTGCAATTCCATCTCTGCCAATTGCAAAGAGAACCGGAAATTCCAACTGATCTTCTGTTGCATCAAGGTCGATAAATAGGTCATAGATTTCATCCAGAACTTCGGCAACACGTGAATCCTGTCGATCAATCTTATTAATCACCACTACTACTTTTTTCTGTCCTTCAAGTGCTTTTTTCAAAACAAAACGTGTTTGAGGCAATGGCCCTTCAGAAGAATCTACGAGCAAAATCGCACCGTCAACCATCATCAATGCTCGCTCCACTTCTCCACCAAAATCAGCGTGACCAGGCGTATCAAGGATATTAATTTTAGTATCCTTCCAGGTTACAGAACAGTTTTTTGCCGCAATCGTAATTCCACGTTCACGCTCTAGGTCCATACTGTCCATTATTCTTTCGTCTACAGATTGATTATCGCGGAAAAGCCCGCTTTGACGGAACATTTGATCTACGAGAGTTGTTTTACCATGATCAACATGAGCAATGATGGCGATATTACGGATTCGGTTATTTGTTTTTGTGTTTTCCATTTTTTAAAATATTTTACTGTTTTTTGGTAGTTTGGTTGTTGTTTAAACTTAGCCAGCGTTCAACTTCAAACTCCAGCGTTCTATGAATTGGATCCGCGCGCAGCAGTCTTATTTCCAGACGTTGACCTGCCTGGAGTGTACGATTTTTACGACGACCCTGCAGACTGAGACGGATTTCATCATAAATGTAGTTGTCATCAGTCATCGATTCAAGCGGTAAAAACCATTCGAGACCGTGCGGTTCCAGATTCACTCTAAATCCATGATTATCAACAGAAGTAACCATTGCCTGAAAAGTTTGTCCGGCATGCGGTGCCAGAAAATCGACTTTCATCAAATCAATACTTTGACGTTCTGCTTTTTCAGCCCGGCGTTCCTGTTGTGAACATTGTTCCGCCATTTCATTGTTTACAAAAGACATTGGTTCATGTTTTGACTTCACGCCCTTATCGAGGTGAAGTTTTTCCTTAATCGCGCGATGCACCACCAAATCAGGATATCTGCGTATCGGTGATGTGAAATGCGCATAATACTCAGCAGCTAAGCCAAAATGACCTTTGTTCGTCGTCTGGTAAACCGCTAAAGCCATTGAGCGTAAAAGCAAAACCTGAAGTTGTTCAAAATGCGGCAGTTCCTGAATTTGCTCGATTACCTCATTGAATTTTTTTGGATCCGCGAGTGTGCTCAGTGATGTTTTAACTCCAAAGCGGAAAAATGTTTGTTGCAGTTTCTGTAATTTTCTCATGTCTGGACGATCATGCACACGGTAAAGTGCGGGAATTCTGTTTTTAACACAGTGACGCGCAACCGTTTCGTTTGCTTCAAGCATGAACTGTTCAATCAGTTTCATTGCACTGGACTGGTAACTTCGCCCAATTCCGGTCATTTGCTGATCTGAGTCAAACTCAAAAACTTCTTCAGCAAAACTAAATTGAACTGCACCACGCTTAATTCTTTTCCGTTGAAGAATTTTTGCGAGTTTGTCCATCTTGCGGATATTTGCCTGCAGTTCCGGAGAACTAATTGAGGAAGTCCTCCCGTCCAGTAAATCCGCGACATCTTCATAAATCAAACGCGCGCGGCTGCGGATAATGCTTTCTGAAAGTGAGTAGCCGATTACTTCTCCGCTACGATCAATCCTCATTTCACAGGTTAAGGTCAAGCGGTTTACATTAGGACGCAAGCTGCATAAATTATTGGAAAGTTCTTCCGGCAGCATCGGAACAGCGTGTGTCGGGAAATAGACACTTGTTCCACGAATAAGCGCTTCCTGATCCACAGGATCTTTAGGACGTACGTAATGCGCTACGTCTGCGATTGCAACAAAAAGCCGGAAACCTCCTGAGTCAATGTCCGGAATTACGCAAACCGCGTCATCAAAGTCACGAGCCGTTTTTCCGTCTATTGTGACAAAATCCAAATCACGTAAATCCCTGCGTCCCGAAGAAGAGTCGAAGCGTACCTGCGGAGAAAATTTTTTCACATATTTAAGACCCTCTTGCGGATATTCTGTACGAATCAGATTTTCATTGATAATCAGTTGAAAACCCAATTCGTGATCAGTGGTATTTTCCAGAGCCCGTAAAATTCGTCCGCTTGGTGCAGGAGATGATTTTTTAGAATGCTTGTTTTCTTCCAGTAATTCAACTTCCACCAGTGATCCGGGTTCCAGTTCCGGAAGATCATCTTCTTGAGCAATCCAGAGAAAGGGTATGCCGGAATTACGGTGCACAGGGACGGTTACGGTTTCTCGTTTTGTTCTTTTTACACGTGCCAATATTTGACTGGATGCTCGCTCAATGATTTTGATAATTTCACCTTTGCTTTTTCCACGGAATCCGCGACTCCTAAAAATTTCAATTTCGACCAGATCGCCTTCCATCGCGTGACCCTGTTCATTCTCGCCGATAAAAACGTCCGAGCGCCCTCCGCCAATTGCGACAAAACCGAAACCCTTTTTATTACGTGTGAAATAACCTTTTTCCGTTTTTCCGGAAACGTTCCTTGGTCGGCTTTTAGATCGCTGTTTCCAGATCGATTCATTTTGTATTTGTGTCTTTTTTTCTCCTTTAGTTTCTTTTGTTTTTTCTTTTGAAACTGTGTGTTTGGGTTTTCCCTGGGTTTTAAAATAACGTGTACCCTGTTTAGAGATTTTCCCTGCTTTGATCAGTTTCAGCAATTCTGCCTTCAGTTTTGAAGTTGCAGTTTTTTTCAGTCCCAATGCACCACGTATTTGTTTAGTGGACAATGAATCTCCGTGATTTTCTAACAAACGGAGAATTTGTTTTTTATGTGATTTCATTTTATTAGTTGTTCTTCTTTACGCAGTTTGACCAGATGTGCTTCAATATTCTGCAGCGCCAACAAATGCAGATGGGGATCAATTCCTTCGTAAAGCTGCTCCAAAATTTCCTGTTTAGATTTTCCGGATTTTGATAATTTTAATATTTGTGATTCGCGTTCGCGACGATGTTTTAGTGTTTCAATCAACCGGTGAGTTGTTCGCATCGGAATTCCGTGTGATGGAATTATGACTTCCGGATTAAGCGCAATTACTTTTTCGAGTGTTTTAAAATAGGTTGCCATGTCACCTTCCGGTGAAGGGATCACGACTGTGCCAATGCCCTGAATCAGATCACCTACAAGAAACCAGCTCAGCGTGTCTGGAGCTAAACCTAGATGTCCTGCATCATGTCCAGGGATTTCGTAAACCCTTACTGCAGAACCGTGCCAGCGCGTAACTTCTTCATTTTCAGAAGGGTTACATAATTCAACCTGCTCAAAATAGTCTTCGCCGTTCTTGAGGGTCAGCCGCTGCTGAGTGTCCTGACTGAGAATGATGGGCAGTTTTAGTTTACGTGCCAGATGATTAGAAAATTGGTGATGATCGGGATGATGATGCGTGAGAAAAATCGCGTCAAGTTTCCTGCCCTCAATTGTGTTGAGCAAACATTGGTATTCTTCCGCTGAATTTGGCGAAGGATCAACCAGTAATTTAGGCGCATCCACATCTCCCAACATAAAAGCATTGGTCCTGCTGGCTGGTGGAAGTGTAGCGGACTTTACTGCATATTGTGGAACTCCTTCCAGCATTTCCATACACGGAACAGTTTTATTTTCAGCAAAATCCTGTGACAAATCACCAAATGCCGTTGCTTGAGGGTTTTTTTGCAACCCTTCTAAAACCCAACGTGTAGGCGGAACCATCAAGCTTTTTCCTGAACGAAAAAATTCAAGCAACTCATCAGGAGTTTTCCAGAAACTATCGGCAAATTCTCCCGTATCAACTTTAAAATTTATGCGTCTGCTTAAGTCAACCCGGTAAAACCACGTCCTGAAACGTACCGGTGCAAATGGTGGTGCCAATGCTTCCGCAAGTTCACTGAGTGAGAGCACCTCCCCTTTTTTTATACCGTCCTCAAGATCGTACCCTAATTCTTCTCCTACTTCCCGCTGCAGTGCACGCATTCTTAGAGCATTGTATTTACAGAGAAATTCAGTTTCAAATACAATTGATGATTCATCAGGATCAATTTTACCTCCCGGGAAAGCATGGTATCCCGGAAAAGCGAGCAGATACGGTTGGCGCTGTACTGCAAAAACTTGCTGCTCATGCATGAA
>Ga0208410_1000481_pt1 | contig 22952 bp, 15 predicted proteins | sample ETN02SmetaG_3_FD_185787 | JGI IMG/M metagenome (GOLD analysis project Ga0208410, IMG submission 185787) | Marine microbial and viral communities from oxygen minimum zone, Eastern Pacific Ocean - ETNP2014F10-02SV257 (SPAdes) (version 2) | ecosystem: Environmental > Aquatic > Marine > Oceanic ... | reverse complement strand
CGCCGCCGCCGCGCGCCGGTCGCCGCCGCGTGGGACATCGTCGCCGTCGGACTCGGCACCGGCGCGTTACCGCTGTATTTAGCCAACGAACCGACGCTGCGCCGTCGCACGCGCGTGATCGTCGTCGAACGCAGTCAAGCCGTGATCGACGCGTGTCGAGCCGCTTCGGCGCCGCTTCGGCTCGTCGCCGCCGAAGACGAAGACGAAGACGAAGACGAAGACGAAGACGAAGACGGTCTCCCGCGACCGGTGCGCGTCGTTCGCGAGGACGCCTTCGATTTCTTCGCGCGTCGAGCGTCCAAACCAACGCCATCGACGCTCCTCGTCCTCCTCGACGCGTACGACGGTCGAGGTAAGGTTCCCGCGCGCGTCGCCGGCGACGCGTTTCTCCGACTCGTCGGCGCGTCGCTCGTCCCCGGCGGGCACTGCGTGTGCAACCTGTGGAACGGTCCACTCGGATCGAACGAGGCGGTGAATCTAGAAACGTTTGAACGCGCGCTCGCGCGTCGCGTCGGCGTCGTCGAACGCGCGCGCGTCACCGCGCAAGAGTACAACGTCGTCGTCGCCGCCGCCAAAACGCGCCGCCGCCGCTGATCCATCCGTGCGTCATTCATCCGCGCGTTTCGTCGCGCGCCGTCGTCTCGGCGCGGTCCAAACCGCGGCCGTCGTCACCACCATCGCGCATACCGTCGTCCGCGCCGTCGCGCGCGCGCGTGGACTCGCCCACCGTCGCGCGCGCGCCATGGATGCGTTCGTCATTCGAACCAAACGTCCCGCCGGGACGTCGTCGGAATCGTCCCCTTCCGTCGCGCGAGCGTCGCGAAAGCGTCCGATGACGACGACGATGGCGTGGCGCGGGTACGATAACTCGCTTCTCGTGAAAGACGACGAGAGGTGCGCGCCGTCGACGAAGATTGCGGGATTTGACTTGGACGAGACGGTGCAGAGGACGAGGAGCGGACGGAAGGCGTATCTGGCGGCGCCGGATGATTTTACCTATCTGAACGCGCACGTGACGCGAGTGATTCGAGCGTTACACGCGGATGGGTATAAGATTTGTATATTTAGTAATCAAGGATCGGTGAAAGGGGCGTTGGAGGGGAAAAAGGCGACGGATGTGCGGATACGGTTGACGCGTTTGGCGGAGGATTTGGAGACGCCGTTTCAGGCGTTTTGCGCGACGCAAATTAATAAACCGGGGAAACCCGTCGTGGATCCGCACGAGTATCGAAAGGGTGGGGATGGGATGTGGAAGAGGATGGTTCGCGAGCATAACGGGGGGATTGAACCCGATTTGGAGAAGTGTTTCTTCGTCGGCGACGCGGCGGGACGCGCGGGCGATCACAGCGACGCGGATTTACAGTTTGCGAAACGCGTCGGGATCAAGTTTTATACGCCCGAGGAGATTTTCGTCGAGCAAGGTGAACCGTGGAAATGAGCGCGTTCGTCTGCGTTACCGTCGTCGCGATATGAAGTGCAGTACTTCCAAAATTGAAATGTTGTTTTATTCACGTTTGTTTGTTCGACTCGCGTTTCCTCTCGCTCGCCGTCTATTCGGTCGCCATGCCCTCACCTCCGTCGCCGCCGTCTCCTCTTCCGCGTCCTCTACCACCGCGCCCACCGCGCCCACCGCGCCCGCGTCCTCTTCCGCGCCCGTACGGCGAATACGGCATCATCATCATCATCATCGGCGCGCGTCCAAACCTGCCGCGGCCTCGTCCTCCGCGTCCGCCTCGACCGCCCGCCTTCATCCCCGGCACGTTCGTGCGCTTCGCCGACACCTTAATCTTCCGTCCGCACACCTCCGTACCGTCGAGTAAGATGGCGTTGGACACCGCGTCCGGTTCGAGAAACTCGACGTACGCGAACCCTTTCGGATTGTCAAACTTGTCGTGCAAAATCGTCACGCGGTTCACCGTCCCGCAGCTCGCGAACGCGTCGGCCAAATCCTCCGGTTTCGCCGAATAATCCACCTGTCCGACGAACACGCTTCGCGCGTCAGCCTCCTGTTTCTTCGCCGCCTCCTCCTCGGGATTCGCTTGTTCGCTCGCCGTCATGGCGTCGTCCACTTTTTCGTGCTCGTCTTTGAGTTTCGCCGCCTCGTCCTCCATCTCTTTGAGTCGTCGCTGCATCGCCTCAATCTCCGGGTCCACGTCCCCGGCGCCCGCCTGCGTGAAAGGTGACGATGTGTTCTCGTTCGTCAGTCGTCCGTCGCGCGCGCGTTCGAGCGGATACGCGCGCGAGTCGTCGATTCAGTGCGCGCGCATTCGATCGCGAATTATGAAAATCATCGGTGAATCTTCCCCCGTCGCGCGCGTCTCGCGCGCTCAACGGTCACACGAACGCGCGTACCTCGACGTCCATCTCATCCGCTTGTTTCTTACGCGTCGCCGGCATGGAGTTCCCTCTCACGCGCGTCCGTGTGAAGTCAATTCGCGCGCGAATCGGGACTTTCGTCCCGGGACCCTCGTCGGGGCGGCGGGATACGGGACGCGCGCGACGCGATCGACGACGCACGAAAGGAACGAACGAACCGTGAGATGAATGTCTCCCCAATTACACGCGCGCGAAGATGCCCGATCGCGCGATGCGTCACGCGTCGATGACGTCGTCGGCCTCGACGTCGAAGACGCCGCCGGACGCGTACGGGTCGTCCGTCTCGCCTCCGCCGCCGCCGGACGCGCGTCCAATCTCCAACGTCCGTCCATCGTCCAAGGTCGCCACCGACGTCGTGCGCGCACCGTCGTTCTCCGCGCTCACGACCGCGACGCGACCGGTGGCGGACGACCGCACCTGATACGCCACGAACGTCCGCGCGGTTTCGACGCCGTTCGCCGCCGTCGAAGACGTCGACGCGCGCGTCGCCGGTCCGCACTCGACGCGTCCACCCCCCAGCTCGCGCTCGAGCGCCCGATCGAGTTTCACATCGCGCGTCGATTCCTCGTAACATCTCTCCGTGTTCTCGGCGACGACGGACATTCGGTCGCGAAGCGCGTTCGCCGCCGCGTTCGCCGCCGCGCCGACGATTTTCCCCGCGATTCCTTTTCCGAACACCTTTTCGCGAACGTCGCGCGGAATGACGTCGCCCTGCCCCCCGCGCGCGTCCGACCTCGCGCGATCGATCTCCGTCCGCGTCGTCGACTCGGCGAACGGGTTCAAGCGTCTGAGCGCGGCGAGCGGGCCGTCGTCCGTCTTCTCGTTCGTCTCGTCGTCTCGTCGTCCCGCGCGCGCGACGACTCGAGACGCGCGACGTCGCGCGCGAGACGACGAGGACGAGGACGAGGACGAGGACGACGACGTCGCGCGCGAGAGCGTTCGAAGCGTGGACATGCGCGACGGTCGAGGAATGATGACGACGCGCGCGCATTCATTCGCGTCATTCATTCAATCCATGCCTCGCGCGTTCGTCGCGCGCGCGCTCGTCGCTCGACGCGCGTCTCGACGCGCGATGGAGGTGCTCCAATTCCCCGCGCGTCGAGACAATTACGGATTCGCCGTGAGGTGTCCCGAGACGAACGTCGTCGCGCTCGTGGATACACCCTCGGCGAGCGCCATCGAACGCGCCATCGAACGCGCGGATTGGCCGTCGCCGAGCGTCGTGTTGAACACGCACTGGCACGAGGATCACGTGGGTGCGAACGATGCGTTGCGCGAGCGATGGCCCGAGTTGCGAGTGCACGCGCCGGCGCGAGAGCGAGAGAAGATTGGAAGGGTGGACGTCGGCGTGCGCGAGGGCGACGTCGTGCGGGTGGGCGCGCTTCGATGCGTCGTTCGAGAGACCCCGGGGCACACGCTCGGACACGTGGTGTATCACTTCGAGGGGGAGGAAAAAGTGTTCGTCGGGGACGTGATGTTCGCGATGGGATGCGGGAGGTTGTTCGAGGGAACGGCGGAGGAGATGTGGACGTCGATGGGAAAATTGTTAGCCATGCCGGACGAGACGACGGTGTACTGCGCGCACGAGTACACGGAATCGAACGCGATGTTCGCGTTATCGGTGAACCCTTCGAATGAGGATTTGGTGAAACGCGCGGAGTGTGTGAGGGAGGCGCGCGCGCGAGGGGACCCGACGGTGCCGACGACGATCGCGTTGGAGCGGCGAACGAATCCGTTTTGTCGTCCGGACGACGAGGAGATTCAACGAAACGTCGGCATGGTGGGTTCGACAGATCTCGCGAGCGTGTTCGGCGCGATTCGTAAGGCGAAGGATAATTTCTAGGAGAGTGGGCGATTCGATTGCAACGTAAAAGCTAGTCATTCGTCTCTTGAATCCGCGCGGACGCGTTTATTTGTTTCGTGAGATCCGACACGGCGTCCGTTTGCAACAAATCGGCCTCCACGAGCGCGTTTTCAACCGCCGCCACGAGCGACGGTTCTTGTCGACACACGTCCAACAAGAGCGTTCGTCGAGGCGGAATGTCGATGCACTGACCGCGCTTTCCGTACACGAAACCGTTGCCGAAAGGCGTCTTGTGCGCGCCGACGGACGCGCACGCGAACGAGGGTCGGCGCTTGATAGTCAGAGGCGTGTGGAGTAACGCGCGAAGGACGACGGACGTGTTGGGTCGGTTCAGGATGCGGCGCACTGTCTCGACGGCGACGCTCACTCCGGCGCTCGGGGACAAGACGATGTGCGCGAGGGCGTGAATCGCCAACGCGGCGGAGATCGGCGGCGCGTTGCGACCGGCCGTGGGCCATTCGTCCCCGGACCACCCGATGAGCGCCTTATCCAACGCGCCGGATTCGATGCTCTTCACGTACAACTCTCGCATGGTCGGATCTGGTTCTCCGCCGGGAGGGAAGAAGACGTATGCCGCTGCGGGTGGGATCATCGCGCTCGCGCACGGTAAGAGATGAAGCGCGACGCCTTCGCTGAGCGCGATCCACACCGCGGCTCGAGCTTTCGGAGGTACGCGAACGCGCAGCCACATCGCGACGTGTCTGGCGAAGAGCGCGTCGCCGAAGCTGTCGCTCGTAAACGCGTTCACCATCGCTGCCGCCGCCGCTGCGTCACCGGAGCCGTGTGCCTGGTGAAGCGGATCGTTCAAGCTTCCCTCGCGCTCGGAAGAGAACGAACCGAGATCCATACTGTACCCGCGAACACCTTGTTGGTACGCTTGAATGTAATTTTTCACCATGCGACGCCAATACAAATCTGTGAGAAGGCCGAGCGGCGCACTCACCGCCGGATCACGCCAGACGTTCGGTCCCTGCGCGTACACGCCACCGATCGCGCTCATCTTCAAAGCTGGACGAATACTGCGAAGACTAGGAACTTTCGCGATTTCCATGCCCATCAAGAGCGAGAGCGCGCACGCAACGCCGGCGGTACCCCAACCTTGGATCGTCGTCCTCAGCGAGCACGGCGCTAAAAACCAGAGCGGATGTCCGGGAAGCAAGGATGCCGCGGCCACGGACGGGCCCGGGGATGCGAGCGATTTGGCCTCCGCCGGTGTCGTCAGTTCCATCGCGAATCCACCCAACAACGCTTCGCGAACGACGTCAGCGGGTGGCACGATGCTCACCGCCGCCGCGAGAAGATTGACGCCGGTTTCGCGAATGGCGAGTCTTTCCTTGTCCTCTTCGCTCGAGCTTTCGACGACGGACGCGGCATCTCCGAGCGCACCCTTGGTGAGACGAAGCAGCGGGTCGAGCACTCTCGGGGAATACAGACCAGCGCTCATGGCTTGCGCGGCGTAGACTCCCGCGCTGGGCGGTAACGCGGAGATGAGGCTCAGTGTCGCTTCCACCGTCTCAGCGACGTTGTTTTGTAAATCTCTTCGTTCATTTCGAGGTGTACCGCTGAGACGAGACTGTCCTGTAGAGAGTGCGTTCTCATGTGTGTATGCTTTGTCCAAAATTTCCATGGCGACGATGACGGCACGTTTCAAAGCCAATTGCGATGCCGCCACGACTGGAAGCTCGCCCATCCAAACCGTCGGATCATTGCTATCACGCGAACTCGATATGCCGCAGTCCTGCGATCGACGTTCTTGTGAACGCTCGGAATTTCCCCGCGATCCGTCATCGACGCTGATTCTCGAGGACAGTGCCTTCAAACGTTTACCTCCAAATTTGCACATGATTTCAGACGCCAACGAGTTGACGGATGGTTCGGACCACGTGTTGGGAGAAACTATCGACAGCAAGAGCACGCTGTGAAGCACCGCGCCCCACGCCGACAAACTTACGTGGCGTTTACCGAAGGTTGACTTGCACGTGCACTCGTACACGAGCGAATCGAGCGAATCGAGCGCCTGACCGAGCACACCACTCGGGGATATGGCTCCGCTCGATTCGTTCGGCGAACCGAGCACTCTCTTTATCATCGGTTGCGCGTCGTTCGGCGAGCGCGCGATGATGGTGGCGAGGAACCTCCCAGCATTTGCAATCGTGTACAGAGCGCCCTCCTCGTGTGTACCGCACAAAATCCACGACTCTGCGCATTTCGCCGCGGCTGTCGCGCAACGCCAAGACAGCGTCTTTTCCGTCTCTTTGATTTCGAGTTCTCCCGGCGGACCGGCGTCATCGGCGTCGCCTTCGGTGGGAAGTGACTTCGAAAGTGTCGTCAAAAGCGAAAACATATCCATCGCAAGAGGTTGATCGGCCGAAGACCCAGTCTCCATCCAAGGTGCGACGAGAGGATGGATGGCGTCAAATGCCGGTGTGTCCAATCCCCACGCCGAAACCGCACTCCACAGACGGAACGTTTCGCGCCAAAGCATCGCCGCGAAATCGCGCGGGTGCTCTTTCACTTCACCATCGGTGTTGACCCCACCGAACGTTATGGCTGACTGAATGGCAGACTTGAGTCCTCCCTCTTTCACCAAATCCTTCGCGACTTCGACGTCGGATTGCGTAATCAAACGAAGCACTCGGACAACGTGTGCCAATCCAATGACGACCGGATCCGTCGGAGATCCCCGACTACCGCCCGCGCACGAATCCTTCGTTCTCGAGATCAAGATTGAGAATAACCGCGGGCATCGCGCCACGGCTAAGGCGGCCGATTTGCTATGGCGAGAAAACGCCGCGAGAAGTTCGTGGCAAAACACCTCTGATTGCGGAGTGCGCTCAATCTCTAACAAGTAACGAATGCGCTGAAGGATTCCCATGCGTAAGAGAGCAGCGATGGGGTCAGCGGCTTGCTCCGTCGCCTGTCGTCGCTCAGCCATTTGTCTACTCAGTCCCTCTTCAATTTCGTCAGGTTCCTCGGCGAGTTCGACAGTGTTGTCTTCAGCCAATCGAATCTCTTCCACCGCGTACTCCCAAGAGATCGGTTCGAATCCAGACCCGCCGCACGGCGCGTCCTCGGGTTCGGATCTCCACAGAGGCGCGAGGTAGGAGAGATCGCTCGCGTCCAGAGGCGCGCCGCTCTCGAGCATGTCGTAGAGTTTCGCCTCCAAACCGTCGCATCCGCCCACGCCCACTCCGCCGCACAGCGCTAAAAGTGCCATAAGCGCGGCGACGCACGGCTGTAATTGATTATCATCGAGCGCGCGCCGTAATAACGTAATCACTCCGCAATCCACTGTCGCGTACACCCACACGCTCGCCCAAGATATACCATCCGGTAAGCGCGGCGCGGTTTCGCTCTTTTCGGCGTCTTCGTCGTCGTACGGGAGCGGGTTCACAGGCTCGAAGCTCCAGCGTCGAGCGAGCTTGACGATCCTACCGATGATTTGGAGGCCGACCATGCGTTGGCTAGGAACGCTGCTTCGCGTGAGCGCGCACGCCTCTTGGAACGTGTACCCGATCTCGCGTCCCTCGCCTGCGCGAAGCGGATCCCGTTCCGTGGGCAGCGGCGCCGGCGCCGAGCCTTCATTCGCCGCCAAAACGACATCCACTGTCGCGTCCATCAACGGCACGCCGTCCAAGGCGAACCGCACGTGCTCGACACCCACCGTCGTCACCGTTTTCGTCCTCGCCGACGCTTGCGCCGCCGCTTCGCTCCGCTCTTTCGCTCGTTTCGGCGCCGTCGGCTCGGGCGCGCTCGCCTTCGCGTCCTCCTTCGACCTCGCGTCATCGCGAGCCTTACTCAGACCGCGATTCTTCAGAAACTCGAGCGTCTTCGGATTTAACCGTTTCGATAATTCATCCTGCGCCTCCTTCACCGACGCGAGCGACATCGCAGCCAGTATCCTCTCGTTCTCCTCTTGTATGCTCGCGTCCTCCTTCTCCGGGTCCACCGTAATCTTTCGCACCGGCGCCGGCTCGCTCGCTGCCTCCCCCGCGCTCGTACCCGCGGCTTCTTTCGCGCGCATCGCCGCTTTTCTCGCCGCGAATCGACTTCGTTTCCCGAAATTCGTTTCGCTTCGGTGCTTCACCTCTGGAAATCCCGTGGACGCGCTCGCCGCGCGACGGGACGCGCTCGTCTCCGCCGTCTCCGTCGTCTCACCGCCCGCGACGCGCTCGACGACGTCACCCATGACATCATTCATCGCAGCGCGCCGGCGAGGCGCCGCCTCCGTCTCCTCGCGCTCGCCCGCGTCGTCCTTCGCGTCTGCGCTCGAATTGGCGTCGGCGTCGTCCGCGACGCGAGATTCGACCTTCGCATCGCCGCCGACGCGTCGCACCGCCGCCGCGGGCGCGTCGCGACTCTGAAGGAACGCGCGCTGGAGCTCCTCCAGCTGTTCCTCGGTGTTCGCCCCGCGCACGCGCCGCAGGTCGGCCATGACGACGTCCAGACGCGCGCGCGAAGGAGTGGCGCCACTTTTCGCTTTCCCGTCGTCCCCGCGCGCGACCGTCGCCGCGGCGTCGCGCGCGATGCCGTTCATTCTGGACAGGGATAAGCGCGCGAGGGACGCGCGCGGCGCGGGCGGCGCGTCGACGTCGACGCCGAGGTGTCAGCGCTGTCTTCGTCCGGGGAAGTGGACCTACGAGTGCGCGTGCGAACGCGGGGAGACGTACGTGCGACGCGCGAGCGCGAGCGCTCGGTTGAGAGATCCGAGGTTGAAACAAAAGTTTGCGAGCGAGCAGTTTCGGGGGGAGGACGTGCCGGACGGGGAGGCGATGGAGCGACGGTTGAGGGCGGCGTTGGGGAAGAAGAAGAAGAGGCGAAGGTCGCCGAGCTCGTCGAGCTCGTCGAGCTCGAGTTCGTCCGGGAGCGAGAGTGGGAGCGAGAGTTCGAGCACGTCGGGGTCGTACACGTCGTCGTCGGGGTCATCGTCGTCGTCGTCGGGGTCATCGTCGTCGTCGTCGTCGTCCTCCTCCTCCTCCTCCTCCTCCTCGTCCTCCTCGCGCGACCGAAAGAAGAAACGCCGCGACTCGTCCAGGCGACGCTGAGGATAGAATAGAAATCGTGATTCAATCATCAATTAGTTACGCTAGATCGTCTAAAATTCGTCGGATGGTGACGATGATATCGTCTTCGTCCTCGTCGCCCCATCGCGATTTTCCAGTGCTCTGAATGCGTCGCGCGAAGTCGTCATCCAGCGCAAAGCGAAGGTATTTGAGCAACACCGCGACCGGTGCGTCGCATCTAAATTTGATCCAATCGTCCATGATGACGCGCGCGTTCGCGTGCTGAACCTCCAAGTTACCACCGAAGAGAAGCAACGCCTCAGGGGCGACGACCGTGCTGTCCCGCAAATACACTCGCGCCGTGCGCATCTTTTCATGGTACACCATGAACGGATATGTCGGCTTGCGATCGGACCCGATGCCTCGGTTGACGCTCGATGGGTGCACGCGAACCTCCGACGTCGCGTCTCGCCACGTGTATTGCGCGTACTCGTCGTTCAAACCCTCGTCGCCGATGGCGACGTTTGCGTACAAACCGGCGGTGAGCACGGCTTTAATCATTTGCGGTCGACGAGAATCCCTATTCCAAGCCTGTGAAATTGAATAAACCGAGTACACCACATCGTGTCAGTCACAGATTGAGTCGCATCGAGCGTTGAATGACGTGTAATATCGCGAAACTGCTGGGACGTGCGCGCACGTCTATGCGCGTCGTCGAAAAGTTTCGGCGTCGCTGTACGGAGATAACTTTACGCTTGCGCAGGTGACTGCATGCGCATGCGCCCGGAACGTGTCGTCGTGTAAAACGAAACGCTCATCTCCGACAATGTTCTTTTCGAGACAAACGAGCGAGCATCGATTGAAAAAACGCACCGCTTTCGGATCGTCCAACCAACTGGTATTCCTTCCGCGAAGTGAATATCCGGCGGGAACTTTAATCGCGCCCATGTCGGCGAGAAGGGACGCGTACTGCGTTCGCATCTCGGTAATTTGTCGAATGGTGTCCACGTCGAGCGCGTTCTTTTGCGCGAATCGTCGCCCCGCATTTCGACTCTCTCTGCACGCCTCCACGTATCCGTCGTATGCCGCAGCAAAGACGAGGTGATCACTCTGTTGTCCCGCGGCGAGAGACGTCGACGCGGGTTGCGCAAAGGCGCGCATCGCGGCCTCGACTTGGGTATTCAACGTCTTGGACGATTGAAACGGTGACTTATAACTCAACGTCGCCGCGATGGTGAGTACAGGCGACAGACACCGCAAGATGGCGCCGAATAACAACATCTTCGCCACGCGTGCATCGACAGGTAACGCCGCGAGATGTCGACCCAGCGCCGTCAGACGACTCGCATCGTCGAATGCGCCGATTTCTGTCAGTGTCTTTTTTGCCGCCGCGATGGCCTCGTCCTTGGGCGGTTCAGGCGCGTTTCCGAGTACCGCGGCGGCGTCGTTGTGCAAATCCAAGCTCGCAATTTGTAACACCACCTCGGTGAGCGGCGCGCGGTGCATCTCGGGCACTTGGAACGGTCGCATGGCCCCCGTCGAGCGATGAGACGTGAATAGTGCGTAACACGTCCCCGCTCGCACGCGACCCGCTCGACCGGCGCGCTGCTTTGCCGCCGCGCGACTGACCCATCCCTCCTCGAGCGACGCCATACCGCGACGCGGATCCCACTGTCGTTCCTTGACACGGCCGGAATCGATCACAACGACGATGTCCTCGATCGTCACAGATGTTTCGGCGACGTTCGTCGCCACGACGATTTTACGCGTCCCCGGTCTCGGCACTCTGAACGCATTTCTCTGTTCCGCGTTCGTGAGCGCGGAGTGTAACGGGCACAACACCGCGTCTTTAAATCGAGGCGAACTTCCGAGACGATCCAAGAGCCCGGTGACTTCGCCGATGCCCGGAAGAAAAACTAAAACTGCCCCGTCATCGGTCTCGTCGTCCACATACGCCAAAAGCTCTTCGATTAAATCGTAATCGATCACCGATTCGTTCAGGCGCGACAGCGACAGACGAGTGCTTCGCTTGCATTGTTCGTATTTGCTCGGATCGTAATCTGGATTTTCTGGGTTTTCTTCGCCACCGAACTCGGACGCGGCGTCTTCGCCCCACGACGCGAGGAGTTCGTTTTGTCGTCTTCGATCGCCGCCGCCGCCAGCTTTTATTGCTTTCATGGCGTCCTCGACTTTTCCGTTCGGTCGACGACACGAACGATTATCCGGATCGATGACGTACTCGAGCGCGTCGTAAATCTGCTCGAGATGAATCGTCTCCACGGGGTACGATCGACCGGGCGCAGATATTACCGGCGCGCCGCCGAGGTAGTCGCTGAAGAGCGCGGCGTTGAGCGTCGCCGACATGAGAACCAACTTCAAAGGCGCGAGTCCAGCCTCGCGGCGACGCCTCGGAAGGTCTCTCAAGAGCGTCAATAAGAAATCACCGTCGAGGGATCGTTCGTGCACTTCATCCACGACGACGTGCGTGACGTTCGATAGCATAGCATCGCCTTGTAGGCGACGTAAAAGGATCCCCGTCGTGCAAAATGTGAGTCGCGTCGAGTCGGTGACTTTGGCATCTAAACGCACGTGGTGACCGACGAGCGAGCCGTGACCGCCGACGCCGTTCTTTTCGCATCTCTCGGCGGACACGCGCTCCGCGATGCTCGTGGCGGCGACGCGTCGCGGCTGCGTGCACACTATGTTACACCCGCCACCCTGTCCTCGCTCGATGGCGTCGTCGAGTAAAAATTGTGGCGCTTGCGTCGTCTTCCCGCAGCCGGTCTCTCCACACACGACAACCGCGTCGTGCGTGCGTAATCGATCGAGAAGCTCGTGCGATAACGCACAGATGGGCAATTGAGAACGTTTTTCGAACATCTTTTGCCACTGAGGATCTCGCTTCATCTCTTCGAATTGCGCCTTCAACGCCTCGCTTGTCGCGGCGCGTGCCTTTAAATTAATCTTCGCCGGAGGAGCGACGTTCTGTTTTCCACCATCATCCACGTGTCGGTCCTTCGTAGAGGAGTCACCGACGCCTCTCGTAGTGGACGCGGCGTCACCGACCGATTTCAACAGCGTCGAGATGAACACATCCCTCGTGTCTTCGCCGACGTTGGCAACGTCCGAACTCATAAACGCGACGGCCCATCGAATCCATAATTCTCTGTGCGCGCTCGGAAGCTCTAACGGCACGAGTTGATTCTCCGCGCTGAACGTCGCCTCAAATAACGCGCGCGCCGCCGCGCCGTTTTGTGCGTCGTTTATACTTATCCACCCCGATTCGCTCGGTTCGTCGTCAGCGTGCGTGGAGCACACCAACGTCGGTTTGCGCTTATACTTGGGTCCAGACGAACGCTCGACCGAGACGACGTAACGAATGACGTCCGCGCTCTTATCTCGCTCAAAACGCGGTACGAGCCACCCCTCGCGCTTTGCGAGCTGCGTGAGCATGTTCTTCGGCGTCATCTCTTCGACTTTGTCATCCTTTTTCGACTTTGACGATTTTGCGCTTTGCGCATTTGCGGCTGACGCGCGTTTGCCGTCGCTAAACAATAATTCGTGCTTGAACATTTTGATGATGGCCTCGAGAGGGTCTTCCTCGCCCGTACCGATGACATCGTCGGCGTCGTCACCGAAAACGTCCAAACCGAAGGCTTCGTCGTCTGAATCGTCGCTCTCCGCCGGTTTCGGCGTCGACGCATTTTCCGCGCGTCTCACGTCGACGTCGACGTCGGCAGTCTCGGTGACACTCGGCAACACTTCGTCACCCGCACCGGTGGGGGCGCGCGAATCAAGTTTCTTTTCGTGCACTTTTGGCTGTTCGATATCGTCCTCGTCGATGCCCAATTCAGTGGCCATCAGTTTCAAGTTGCGAATCGCCTCGGCGACTTCCCTCTGTTGCTTTTTATTCTTTCCCTTTTTCGCCTCACTAGCGCGAGTCTTCAATCCCGCGAGCTCGTCGCGAAACTGTCCCGTCACCTTTTCCGGATCTCGCGCGTACTCTTTGCGTTTGTTCCACATCATGCGCTTCGCCGCCACCTCTTCTTCGCTCAAACCGAAATCCTCGAGCGAATCATAACCGTCGTCGCTTTCGTCGCTATCATCGCTATCGCTATCTTCATACTCGGCGTACCGCGCGATCCACGCCTTATCGACCGCGACGTCATCTTTCGCGTCACCACCGTCCTTCTTCCCAGTCACTCGAGTCATGCGCTCGTCCGGCGCCTCTAAGACGCGTCTCGGCGCCGGAGCCGTCGCTTGCGCCGCCGTCGCCTCTACCGACGCGTCCGCGTCGAGCTTAAACTCTGATCTCTCCACCGTTTGAAACCTTCGAGGTAATCTCGCGTTCGGAACTTTCATACATAATCGATCGAGCGCGTCAGCCTCGACAAACGACCCTCCCGTCGCGTCGCACGCGTCTCGCATCGCGTCCTCGATGTCGCTCGCTCTGAACCCCTGACCGAGCAACGAGTCGTACACTTTCCGTGCGCTCGTCGCCGTCATCCTTGACGCGCGCGCGTCGTTGCGACGAAACCCGACGTTTGCTGTTTTCAAAAGCGCACGCGCGAGCGCCTCCGCGCGCGCCGTGAGACGCACGCGCGCCGACTCATCCGACGAGGACGACGGCTTCCCGCTCATCGCGCGCGCGCGCACGAACGCGCGAGAATCGACGACGATGCGCGCGAAACGAGCGACGAGACGATCGGTCGCGTCGTGTGCTTCCACTCGCGCGCGCGCGATCGACGCGTCCACTCGCGCGCGTCGCCCTCGCGCGAGAGAATGAGTCGGTTAGAGGGTGACTGTTGACGCGTCTGCGTTTACATCGACTACCGCTTGCCGCCGAGGGCGTTATTCATCAACATGCGCGCGGATTCCATGGCGGATTCCGTGCCTCGAACGCGCAACAACGAGTTTCCAGAGCTTCCTTTGGTCTCGTCGATGGATACCATGGCTTTGCTTCGATCTTGCACGCCCTTGATGGTGGCGCCCTTTTGACCGATGAGTCGGCCGACGATGATTTTCGGAATTTCGAGCTCGACGCACGGACCCTTGGCGCCCTTGGGAAGGTGAGGAACTTTCGTAGATTTGAATTGACCGCTAGTGTACTCCCATCCGTACACGCCCTCGCCCGTGAGCTTGACGCCGGAAGTCTTGGCGGCGAGTTCCGCCGCGGCGCGTTCCTCAGCGTCTCGCTTCGCCTCCTCCTCGGCGTGCTTCTTCATCTCGATGGCGAGCAAGCGCTCGGCTTCGGCTTTTTCGGCTTGTTCTCGCTGTTCATCCGTCATCGCGTACAGGAAACCGCCGCCGCTCTTACCGGCTTGTTTCTTCTTGCGCGCGAGGAGCGCCAACTCGTCGTCACTGTCGATGTCGGATTCGTCGTCGTCGTCGTCGTCGCGCACGGTTTTCGCCGCTTGCAGACGCGCCGCCGCCGCCGCGTCGGCCGCTTTTCTCTTCTCGGCAGCCTCCTTGGCGGCTTTCGCCTGACGTTCCTCGGCGAGTTTACGCTTAAACTTTTCGCGTTCCTTTTTGTTCATCTTCGCCATGCGCGCCTCGAGTTCTTCCTCGGTTTCGCTCTCGTCATCCGCCGGCGCCGGCGCCGAAGACTTCTTCTCCGGCGCCGCCGGTTCGGGTTCGGGTTCGTCCTCGTCGTCCGATGACGCCGCCTTGGCCGGCTTTTTCTTCTTCTTCGACGCGCTCTTCTTCCCATTCTTACGAAGGTACGTCAAGAGTTCCTTGACGAAATTCGCGCTCTTCCCCATCATCTTTTTAATTTTCGGATCTGCGATGGGATTGTTATCGAGCTCGATGCTTCGAACCTTCTTCTCCTTGAGTTCGCCCCACTCTCCCGGGACGTCCTCGATCTTGTTGTTCTTTAAGAAAATTTCCGCCAAGAGCGAGCACTGATGAATTTCCGCCGGAGCGTCGGTGATTTGATTCATGCGCGCGGAGAGCGTCACCAAGCGTTCCTTGGCTTCGACGGTGAAGTCGTCGAGCGTCGTCAACTTGTTGTTATCGGCGACGAGCGTGACGAGCGTATTGACGCCGTCGAGCGAGGCGAGGGACTTGATCTTGTTGTTGGAGACGCGCAAAATTTCCAAGTTTTTGCACGACGACAGACTCGAGGGTAAGCTTACGAGTTGATTATTCTCGGCTTCGAGCACCTTGAGATTTTTCAACTTGCCCACGCTCTCCGGCAACTCGGTCAACCCGTTCCCGCTGATGATGAGCGTGAGTAGACCGGAGAGTCGACTGACGTCCGGCGAGAGCGTCGTGAGCGACGCACCGAGCGTCAACTTTAAATTATTGATGCTCTTGACGTAAAACAACGCCGGATCCACCTCGACGTCGCCCTCGTCGCGCGCGATGGCCACCTCCTTCGCCTCGGAATCCCGCGCCTTTTTCGTCTCCGGCCATTTCGCCTCCGGCGCTTCCCCGACGTCCTCGCTCGTCTCCACCACCGTCTCCCTTTTCGATTTCAACGCCGTCTTATCCCCTCGCCGTTCGAGCGCCTCCATCTCCTTCTTTTTCCGTCGACTTCTCTGCGTCGACGTCTCGCCCTCGAATCCCTCCTCGTCCTCCTCCTCGTCCTCGTCCTCCTCCTCCTCGCTCGAATCCCCCCCACGATCGATCCGTCTCGCCAACCCATCGTATCCATTCTTCCTCGCGTAATCCGCCGCCGTCATCCCTCTCTCGCACGTCATCTTATAATTCGCCCCCGCGTACAACAACTCGTCGCACGACGCCTCGTGTCCCCGCGCCGCCGCCATCATGAGCGCCGTCTTCCCCTCCCCCCGCCCATCGGTGAAATCGATTGGTTCTCGCATCCTCGACCGTCGACACGAGTCGAGAAGCATCTGCAGCGCCTTGTGCTTGTCCCCGAGCGCGGTGATCATGATGGCGGTGTGTCCATCGTCGTCTCTCGTGCCGGGACTCTGTCCACCGGCGCCGACGCCCCAGCGCACGGTGTCGAGCTTGGCGTTTCGACAGGCGGTGAGAAATTGATCGCGTTTGGAGGACATGGACGCGGGATGCGATGCGTACGCGCGCGATCGACGATCGGTCGACGCGCGCGGCGCGGTGACGAGTGCCGATGGATGGATTCGATCGATCGACTGATGCGCGTCTTCGAGCCTCGAGGGCGTCGAGACGATTGTAGAACGTCCCGCGCGGCGCGGCGCGAGACGGTGTATTACAACGATAGATACAACTACAGCGTGCGTTTAGGATAACATAGGTAACGCGGCGTCGCGCCCGTGGCTGAGGGGCGACTGGTCAAAAAAAGCGCTCGACCCGCGGAGGTCGAGCCGCGGCGGGCGAACGCGGCGCGCGGCTCATCGAGCCGCGGCGTCGCCCTTCTTCTCGAGCGTCGGCGTCGGCGTCGGGACGTCGGTGTCGAGGATGCTGTCGTCGTCATCCACGCCCAGAGATCCGACGACGGTGGAGGCGAGGATGAGCCCCGCGCCCGCGGTGGCGGACGGCGAGAGCGTCTCGCCGAGGAGCAGGTAGGCGAAGACGGCGCCCCACACGGGCTCGGTCGAGTACATGAGCGTCGCCTCTTGACTCTCCAGGAGCGTCAGGGCGACGGTTTCGAGGTAGATACACCCGGCGGTTGTGACGGCACCGACGAAGCCGATCAATCCCCACGGCATCTCGCTGAAAGGCTCGCCGGCGATGGCGGTGAAATCGCAGTCGCACGCGAGGTAATCCTTCACCAAGAGGCCGGAAAAGACTACGACGACGGTGAGCATCTGAATGCACACCAGTCCCATGGACTCTTTGTGCTTGAGATTGACGCCGTTGAAGATGCAATCCGTTCGAAAGATGTGAATGGCGAAGATCAACGCCGAGGCGAGCGTGTAGAGATCGCCCCGAAGCGACGCCGGAGCGTCGCCGGCGATGGCGTCGGCGACGGCCGTCGTCTGCGCGGGATCCACCAAGCCGGGAACGGTGAATATGTTCTCCATCATGCCTAAACCCGCGATCGCGATCCCAGTCGCGATCCACGTCAACGGTCGAACCGCTCTTCCGGACATTCCCGCGATGATTGGAACGCAGATGATGGTGAAAGAACTGATAAAACTCGCCCTTGCCGCGTCGGTCAACTCGACGCCGGCGTTTTGAAAATAATATCCCAGCGACACCCACAGACCGAGTTCAAAACCACCTCGAATGATCCTGCTGTCCTTGAGCACCGGTTTTAAAAACGGCGCGAACACCAACGAACCGACGACGAAACGCAGAAGCGCGAACAAATCGGCCGACATCTCTTGCTGCGCAATCTTAATCAACGTGATGTTCACGCCGAAACCCGCCATGAGCGCTCCGAACAACGCCAATCCTTTCGTTCGCTTACTCACACCGGCGTTCACCGCGCTCCACCGCTCCCACAACATCTCTCTCGCGCTCATGCGTTCCAACTCACACCTGACGTCCCCATCCTCGCACAGCACGTCGACGAAATCATCTAAAAACGTACTCTCGATGGCGGCGCTCCGCTCCGCCGCTCGCTCTGCCGCCGCCTCAATCTCGAGATCAAATGTCTCCTCCTCGTCTAAACTCCCCACGCTCTTCGACACCACGTCCCCGGGCGGCGCGAACTGTCCACCCGACGCCTGCACGCGCCCACCACGCCTCGCGCGCGATCCCTTCCCCTCGTGGTGATGGTGATGGTGATGGCCGCCGACGCCCTCCGTCGACTCCCCGAGGCGCGCGCGAGACTCCGACTGGTCGTCCCAACTCGCCGACGACGTCATGGCGACCCCATCCGCGCCTTTCTTCGCCTCGGTCACGATCACGCGCCTCTCGAGACGACGCCGACGACGATGGATCTGCGTCGATGTCGTAATCGTCCCGGCATCGTAGTGATGATCGGCATCGCGTTCCCCTCCCGCGCGTCCACGCACCACCGCGGATCGTCGCCCGCTCGTCGACGCGCGCGGCATCATCATCATCGTCGTCACCGCGCGCATGGACGCCGCGGACGCCATCGCGCGCGCGTGTGACGACCGCGCGCCGCGCGATCTCGTGCAACCGCTGCCGATTTCGATTTCGCGCGGATCGAGGGTGACGGCGCGCGCGAGAGATGTACGTACTATCTAGAGGATTTAGAGTGTATATATGAATGATTGATGTGTGCTTTTTTTATCGCCGCCGCTGGGGATATTTCGATGACCCTGTCGGTCGGTCGGTCGGTCGCCGTGGTGCATTCGCCGATCGTGACTCGTCGTTTGGGGACACGCGTGTCCACCAGAGACGAGTGGTGGAGAGGGCGCGAGAGGGGCGCGAGAGGGGAGCGCGCGTCGCGATGGATTCGGAGACGACGTTCGATGGGATTAAAAAATGGCGTCCATCGCGTTCTGTGCGTCGACGTGATCGCGAAGTGGGACGAGGGTGTTGGCGCAGATGACGCCGCTGCCGGCGGCGGCGGGGACGCCGACGCCGGGGGCCACTGAGTCGCCGACGCGGTAGAGGTTTTTCACGCCGGAAACCGGAGGGCCGGGGAACATGTCCGGAGCGCGAATAGCGGCGCCGTATGTGCCCTTGTGGCGACGGAGCCAGGATTTGTGGGTGACGGGGGAGGCGACGAGCTCGAGGAGGACGCGGGCGCGAATGTCGGGAATGACTTTTTCCAAGGCGACGTATAATTTGTCCGCCGATTCCTTCTTTTTCGCCTCGTACGCCGCCTTGTCCGTAGATTTGAGCTCTTCCCATCCATCGAACGGTTCCATGGTGTACGCGTGGACGCAGTGGCAGCCCTCTGGGGCCATGTCGGGCTCCCAGACGCTGGCGATGGAAATCATGCACACGTTGCCCGGTTGCGAAATCGGCTTGCTCTTGTCGAGCACAACGACGTGGTGTCCGCCAGTGTGCGAAAAGTCCAAGTCCTTGCCATCAATTCCGAGGTGTAAATGCATGAAGGATTCGCTGTACGGGGTGTCCATGGCTTTTTGTTTCTCTTGCGCGGGAACGGCGCCCGCGGGGAGGAGTTTGCCGTATGTGTCCCAAACGCTCGCGTTCGAAAGCACAATGGGCGCGCGAATCTCACCCTTGTCGTTCGCCAATTTGACACCGACGGCGGCGCCCTTTTCGACGATGATCTCCTCCACGTGCGTTCGCAGCCGCACCTCGCCGCCGTACTTTTCCAAACCTCGGAGCAACGCCTTGGCGATTTCCTCCGCGCCACCTCTGGGGAATTCGCTCACGCCCAAACTATCGCTCGCCCCGAACACCGCGGCGAACTCAGCGCTGACGGTTCCGCTCGCATCGACACCGCTCAGCAAGAAGCATTCTAAATCCGCCAAGTATCGCATCCAAGGGTCCTTGACGTCCAAAAAATCTAACAATTTAACCGTCGGTTGCGGAAGGACGCCCGAGTACGGACCCAAGCCCGCCATCGCCTTCATGTACCGACTCACGATCATGATCGCCACCTTCCAATCCGCGCGCAACGCTGTCGTCGGGAGTCCGCTCAGGGACTCGTACATGGTCCGAATCTTCGGCACGGCGCGCTCGAGCTCGTCGGCGCCGTTTGGAGAAAACCGACGCACCTCGGAAACCAACTTTGCGAGATCTGCGTGTCTGCGCAGACCCGGTGCGTCCGGTTCGATGTGAAAAGTCCCGAGTGGGTCGTATTTCACCGTCTCCAATTCCTCTCCGAGCAATCGCAACACCGACGCGAGCGGATTCAACGCGTTCTTCTTCGTCAGCCCGGCGAAAAAGCTCGGTCCGGTGTCAAACTTAAACTCACCGCGCTCCGTCTTTCGAGAGAATCCGTGCGCCGCGCCTCCCACCGCGTAGTGCGATTCCACCACAATCACCTGCGCGACGATCGCATCGTCAGTCTTCCGCGTTCATCCCACGCGAGCGCGCGCGTCTTCGTCGCCTCGCGGGCGGATTGATGATTATCCAAAACAACTCATCAATCAATCGCACCCGCCCTGTCGTCGTTCGCCGCGCACCTTCTTCCCGTAATACGCCAACATCGCCGCCGCGGTGAGTCCACCGATACCGCTCCCGACGACGACGACGTCGGCGTCGTCGGACGTCGCCCGCGTCCTCGTCGCGCGCGTCGCGAACGTTCCCATCGACCGCCCTCGGGACGTCGCCCTCGCGCTCGCGCCGACGCGAGTTCTCGCCGCGCGCATCGCGCGCGACGACGACGCGGTCGCAGTCGCGGTCGCGGTCATTCGCCTCGTCCTCGTCCCGCGTCGCGCACTGCGGCGTCCGCGCGTCGCGCGAGCGCGACGACGACGAGGCAAATGACCGCGACCAAGACACGTACACCCATTGGCAAAGTCGATATAATCCACAGTACCATTTGTCCGAACTAAAGTACGATCTCGGACGCTCGATCGCCCAGGGAAAGGAAAAATCAATTTTGTCGGGTGCCGAGGGTGGACGAAACGGCCGGTCCTGACCCGAGCCGAGTCCCCCCCCCTCGTCGCGTCATCATCGTGTCATCGCGTCATCGAGGCCAACGACCGACGACCGACGCGGCGACACACGTCGACGCGACGCGAGCGAACCCATCGCTCGTGGATAAACGAGCGAAGAGTGATTTTTTTCGTTGACTTCTCTCCCGTTCGAGGTTGGAACGGACGAGCGACCGCGAGATGGTGACCACGATGACGGCGCGCGCGCACGCGCGGGGCACGATGATCGTATCCGCGTCAGCGGGTAATTCTGCGCGCGGACGTCGACGCTCGGCGGTGACGCCGAGAGCGAGCGCGGGCGATGAGAGACGCGCGCGAGAGTCCGCGCGAGTGCTCGAGCGAACGAAGGAAATCTCCAGCGCGGCGGAGCTCGATGCGGCGTTGGCGTTGGCTGGGGACGATCTCGTAATGCTCGCAATCGAGAGCGACGAGGAGTGCTACGCCGGGGAGAGCTCGTGGAGTGGTGCGGATGCGAAAATGGCGTCGTGCAAGCAATTGAGCGCGTCTTTGGCTCGCATCGCGCGCGAAGCGGAGGATGTCACCTTCTTGAAGCTCGAGGTTGTCGGCCACGAAGACTCTCGCAAGTTGGCGCAAGAGCTCGGCGTGCACCAGTTCCCGACGTACCAATACTACAAGCACGGTGAATTGATGTGGGAGCACGTCGGTGCTGGCGCTGGGTCTCACGAAAAGATTGCCGAGGGTGTCTTGTTCTACGGGAACACCGGTGCCGGTGGCATGAAGACGACTGAATACGTGAGCGAACTCTCCAACCAAGACGACTTGGATCAGTTCTTGGCGGCGTGCGCTCCGGAACAAGACAACCCGGGCTTCACCGCGCCGTTGAACGTGGCGTGCGACAAGCAGCTCGCCATCGTCGATGTTTCCGTCGAAAAGAACGCCCCGGCTGGCTGCATGCACATCTTCCCGGCGATTGTTTCGTTGGCGAAGAACACCGCCGGTGCCACGCGGTGGGCGCGACTCATCGGCGATTCTAACGAAGCCGCCGACGCTCTCATGAAGTCTCTCAACATTACCGAGGTCCCGACTTTCGTCTTCTACGCCGAAGGTAAGGAAGTTGACCGTTACGTCGGTGCCGACCGCATGGCCCTCATGAACAAGGTGCTCGCGTTCCAACGTTCCAACGGCGTCAAGCTTCCGGAGCGCGCCCCGCGCAAGCGCATGTCCACCGCCGAGGCGAAGGAAATCGCTCGCGCCGCGCGCGAACGCCAAAAGGCGGCCGGACGTCAATCTGGATGGTAAATCCGGGTTGTGGAATGATAGTTTTATAAGCAGAGACGCATCTCTCGATAGTTCAGAACTTTAACTTTAAGCAACGTTGCGACGAAAAATATGTAAATTTTACTGAGATTACAAGCTTTTACGTTCTGCAGCCCACTTGCATGCGCGTTTCATCCTTCACCGTCGGGTTCTCGCACAATCGCTTCGCGTCCTCCTTGCCGATGAGTGCATCGGTGAAATCTGCGTTCGTGAGATCGACTTCTTCGAACGACACGCCCGTGACGACGCTATTCGTAAAGTTCGCGCCGGTCATGTCGCTCCCATCGAAAGTCGCCCGGTCGATCACAGCGTTGGTAAAATCAGCCCCAGAAAAGTTCGCATCCGGCGCGTACACCTTACTCATCACCGTCTCTCGCATGTTCGCTCCCTTCGCGTTCGTGTTCACCATCAACGCCCCGCTCAACGTCTTCGTCGAGAGGTCGGCGTCTTCGTACGAGCACTTTCTCAGGTCCAGCACCTTATCGCTCACCGCGTTCGCCTGTCCGATCGTGTTCCCCACGAACGCACGCTCGCATCTGTTCGGATCGGTATCGATCGGCGGCAATCGAATCTCCGCCATCGCCGGTCTCGCCGTCGCGAGCGTCACCGCGAGCGCGGCGACGACGCACGCGTCCGCCGCGCCTCGCCCCGTCCCGCGCGCATCCGTCACCGCCGTCTTCTTCGCGACGCGCCCATCGCTCGTCTTCGCGACGCGCGCGGAGATCAACGTCTTCGTCACCGCCGTCGACATGTCCTCGCGAGATCTCGCGCGTCGTCCGTCCGTCCGTCCGTTCGTCCGTCGTCGTGTGCCGCGCCGAGGACGTCATCGCATCGGCGGTCGTGTCCCTAAACCCTAAAGACTGTTTACACACACGAACACGCCCTGTGACGGTTCACGACTCATCACACAGTCCCCTCTCGCACCGGACCGTTCGAACGATTCGCCGCGGCCCGCGGGTGGCGGTCGCGCGCGCGCGGTCGTCGCGCGCGCGAGGA
>Ga0208410_1000480_pt1 | contig 22957 bp, 17 predicted proteins | sample ETN02SmetaG_3_FD_185787 | JGI IMG/M metagenome (GOLD analysis project Ga0208410, IMG submission 185787) | Marine microbial and viral communities from oxygen minimum zone, Eastern Pacific Ocean - ETNP2014F10-02SV257 (SPAdes) (version 2) | ecosystem: Environmental > Aquatic > Marine > Oceanic ... | reverse complement strand
CGAAGCCCTCGATTGAACCGACGAACGCATTCGCGTCGTAACCGTCGTAACCGCGTAAAAAGTGTACCGAAAGAAAACCGCCATTCCTCGCCATGCCCCCGCCCGCGCGCGCCCCCGCGGACCCCCACCCCGCGTCCGCGGACGCCGACTCCGCGGAACTCATCCCCGGGCACATCCCCTTCCCCCCGCCCGACCTCACCGAGACCTCCGACGGCGTCGACGCGCGCGCGCCGCCTCGTCTCTACCCAGCGCTCCCGCGCGGACTCAAGCCCTTCGAGCCGCCGACGCGCGAGGAGCGTCGTCTCTGTCGCGTGCAAAACGCCGTGCGTGAATTTTGTCGCGCGACGTCGCGCGATCGCGGCGGCGAGGACGACGCGCGCGAGCGGAGAGTGCGAGAGGGAGACGTGAAGAGATGGGGCGACGACGCCGGCGACGCCGCCGCCGGCGGAGGCGGCGAAGACGACGCCACGCGGGACGACGGTGAGACGAGCGATTCGAGCGAGGGGGCGACGGAGCGATGGATCGAACGGTTTCGAAAGTCGAGAGCGTGGGAGACGTGTCGAGTGACGGATGAATCCATCGTGCCGAGAGAAATTTTGGAGTGCGCGTTTCCGGAGACGCGCGCGCGCGAGGACGAGGACGAGGACGAGGGACGGCGAGGGAAGAAACGCGCGGCGTCTCGTTCGAACGGTGTGACCGCGAGATCGTCGAAACGTGGACGCGCGACGGCGAGCGGGAGCGAGAGACTCGAGGACGGAGGGACGAAGACGAAGATGAAGGATGGATTTTCGCGTCTCGAGCGTTTGGTGCAGTTGGAGTCGCGCGCCGAGGCGGAGGGCGCGGGACGAGGAGGTCGCGACGACGACGAGGAAGGATACGACGACGGGCGCGGACAGACGAGAAGTGGACGCGCGTCCGGAAGACGATCGACGAGGGATCGATCGCGGTCTTTATCGAGGAATCCGAGACGCGGCGGCGCGAACGACGACGGCGGCGACGACGACGATAAATTCGGCGACGACGACGACGAGCTCGAATCCGACGACGATTACGGACAGGGCGCGAATTTCGACGACGACGAGGGATACGACGACGACGTCGGTGATGGGAACGCCGAGGCTTACTTCTAATAGATTTTTGATGAATGATGACGCGCGTACCTTTCCCTCGCGTCACGGCTGCCCCATGTGTTGCAAACGCTCGAGCACAACCTGCCCGCTCTGCAGGTACACCAGCGCGCAGTTGGTGAGACACGAGGACTCGCTCGAGCTAAACTTGTTCCCCGGCGCGTACGTCACGCACTTATCGAAGCACTTCTCCGTGAGTTTCGCCACCACCTCGTTGAAGACGGCTTTGCGCTTCTCCTCCTGAGGACGCGAAGAGATGGGAACGGGCGTCAGTGACGCGCGAATGCGGCGCGACGGGCGAGGCGAGAGGCGAGGCGAGGGGTGAGGAGACGCGCGATGACGCACTTCGAGGAACTGTTGCATCTGCGCGTCGTTGGCGGACATGACGACGGAACGCGACGCGCGAGGCGAGGCGCGGTGTGAGGTGGGGACGGGGACGGGGACGGGGACGGGGACGGGGACGGGGACGGACGCGGGAACGCGTCGATTCGATTCGATGGAATAACATTCTGATTATACATTCGGCGTCGACGACTCGCGGCGCCACCGTTCGAGCGAGGTTCCCGCCGGCGGCGCGACGAAGACGCCGAACGCGTCCGCGTCGCGTTCGCGCGGAACGTTCACAATTTTGATTACATGACCAAGCGCATCGCCGCGAGCGACAGCGCCCCCAGAGACACCAGCGTACCCACCGAGTACCGAATGATCTCCGTCTTCCCCGCCTCGATTTGCGTGCGCATCTGATGTAACTCTCGATCGACCCGTCCCTCGATTTCCTTCAACTGCGACTCTTGAATCGCGTGCAACTCCCTCAACCGCCCCTTCTCCAGGTTCAGATCCAACTTTTGCGACTGCGTGATGCGATCGATGTTATACTTCAAATCTTGCCGCAATTTATCCGTCTCCCCGACCAAGGACTCGTTCGCGTGTCTCATCGCCGCGCTCGCCTCTCGCAGCGACGCGTTCATCTCCACCTTGAGCGCGTGCGTATCCGCGCGCGCGGACATGAGCTCTCGCTCGAACGCATCCCTCGATATAAAGTGCGCGCGAGTCATCGCGTCCACGGTGGCGCGCACGACGCCCTCCGCTTGCGGCTCGGTAAACTGCGCCGAGCGCAACTGTTTAATCAACGAATGGGAATCAAATCTGTCCACCGCGCTCGAGCTCCCACCGCCGTACGCGCTCGTCGCGGACGCGGTCTCGGCGTTCGCGGACGTCGTCGCGCGCGCTTCCTGCGTCGCGCGCGCGGTGGAGGCGACGCATCGACGGATGGGCGCGCGATTCATCATCATTCGGTGTGACAATTCAATGTGGGCGTCGACGTGTGAGGGACGTCGTCGCGCGCGTCGTCACACGCGCGCGGTCGCGCCGTCGTCGCGATCGAGCGAGCGATGCCGACGCGCGCGTCGCGCGCCGTCGTCGTCGTCGCCGGCGCGCGCGCGGGAGGCGACCGACGACGAAGAGGGAGGGGCGACGGCGCGGCGGCGGCGAGGAAAAACCAGCGCGCGAGGGACCGCGTCGCGATCGATGACGCCGGCGCGTGGCGCGTGTACGACGTGCACGTCTCCGTGGACGATGATCTCGGGAAGGATTCCTCGGAGGCGTCGCCCGCGGTGCTCGCGGCGGTGCAGAAGATTTTGGGCACGGAGCGCGCGCCGGCGGCGGCGGGGACGCGCGTGCGAAGAAAGACGTGCGACGCGCGAACGAAACCGCCGGGGTTCTCGTACGTCGTCGACGTGAGCGATGAGGCGATCGAGGGGGCGGGAGGGACGAAACGGCCGATTCGGGAGCGGGCGAAAAAGGTGGAGCGGTGCGCGCGCGAGGCGGCGAGCGCGTTGGCGGCGGGCGCGGAACGGTCGGCGGGGGAGGCGACGGCGCGAGGCGCGAGCGATGCGTTCGGTGACGACGATGACGATCGAGTCGTCGTCGTGGGACTCGGACCGGCGGGATTGTTCGCGGCGTTGGCGCTCGCGGAGGCGGGCGAACGCGTGACGGTGTTCGAGCGGGGACAACCGGTGGAATCGAGAGGAAGGGACATCGGCGCTCTGTTCGCGCGTCGACGATTGAACGAGGAGAGCAATCTGTGTTACGGCGAGGGTGGTGCGGGGACGTGGTCGGATGGGAAATTGACGACGCGAATCGGAAGGAACAGCGAACGCGTGCGCGCGGTGTTGCAGGCGTTGGTGCGATTCGGCGCGCCCGATGACATCCTCGTCAACGGCAAGCCGCATCTCGGCACCGATCGGTTGGTGCGGATTTTGCGCGCGGCGCGGTTGTATTTGCAGACGCTGGGGGTGGAGTTTCGATTCGGCGAGCGGTGCGCGCGAGTGAATCGCGACTCGCGCTCGGGCGAGGCGAACGGGGTGACGCTCGCCGACGGCGACGTCGTTCGCGCCAAGGCTGTCGTGCTCGCCGCGGGGCACTCCTCTCGCGGTCTCATGGAGGCGCTGCACGACGAAGGTGTGAAACTATCGTATCAATCCTTCGCCGCCGGCTTCCGCATCGAACATCCGCAGGGAATGTTGGACACCATTCAATACGGCGCCAAGTACGCCGGGTACGTCGACAACGGGAAAGGACCACTTCCCGTCGCCGACTACCGCGTCGCCAACACCGTCCCGCACGGAATCGCCGCCGGTCGCGCGTGTTACAGCTTTTGCATGTGTCCGGGAGGACAAATCGTCCCCACGTCGACGGTGAGCGAGGAATTGTGCATCAACGGCATGAGCTTTAGCAAGCGCGCGAGCAAGTGGGCCAACAGCGGATTGGTGAGCACGATCACGGAGGCGGACGCGGCGCCGTACGCGGACGACGGTTACGAACCTCTGTGCGGCGTCGCGTTCCAGCGTCACATCGAACGCGAGGCCGCCGTCATGGGCGGCGGCGATCTGGTGGTGCCCGTACAAATCGCCGAAGATTTTCTGAGCGAACGCGTCTCCGACGCCGCGGCGCTTCCCTCGAGCTCGTACCGCCTGGGCGTGACGCCCGCGCCGTTGCACCAACTGTATCCACCCGAAGTCACGGCCACGATTCGCGAATCACTCGTGCGTTTCGACAAGCAACTGCCGGGATTTTCCGGACCGCGCGCGTTGATTCACGCGCCCGAGGCGAGGACGTCGTCGCCCGTGCGCATCGACCGCGATAAAGAAACAATGTGTTCGGTGTCCATGGTCGGGCTGTATCCCACGGGCGAGGGCGCCGGGTACGCCGGCGGCATCGTCTCCGCCGCGTGCGACGGTCTCGCCGCCGCAGAGGCGATTTTACGCGCGAGAGTGTAATGTAGAAAAAGTACGTATCAATACAGGTAATGCTACGCGACGTCGCGCGCTAAATATCCGCCGCCTTTTCTTGGTAAATCCCACGCGCGATCGACCTCGAACGCGTCCACGCCGCCCGCGCACGGTGGCGCGTCTAAGTCTTCATCGCGTATGGCGACCAACGTCGCGTCCAGGATGGACCGAACCGTCGTGTCCGGCTTTTTCGCTCTCTTTTGAAGCTCCTCGTCGACGAGTCGTCGCCACGTCTTGTTGTTGGCGCATCCGTGAAATAAGTTTTGAATCGGGTGCATCATGTGACGCACGCTCGGAATCCGATACCCATCCTTGGCCGTGCCGAACCTACCGATGGTTTCGTCCGCGTACACGGCGTACTTGTCGAGGAATTCGCGCCGGGACGCGCACGGATTGGACTCGGCGCCGAACACCTCGACGTCCGCCGTGCTCAACAACCCCCACGGGTCGGCGTGCGCCTGGCGTCCGATCATCACGCCCGCAATCTTCCCACCGTCCGCTGGCGCGCAATTTATCGCGTTTCTCACGTCCCTCAACGTCTTCAATCCACCGTTTAAATGAAACTCGCACTCTGGAAAATCTCTCGCCAACGCGTACGCCCACTCGTGTTTCAACGGTGGCACCGTCCTATTCTCCGCCGGCGACAGTCCATCGAGCAACGCCTTCCGCGCGTGCACGTAAAATCTCCGCACCGGCGTCTCGCTCGCGATCGTCTCGACGTACTCACACATATGATCGTACGAATCCGCGTCGTCGACGCCGATGCGACACTTCACGCTCACCGGCGTCCCCTTCGGCGCGTTCTCCGCCATCGCTCGCAGACACTCCGCCACCAACCTCGGCTCCATCATCAACGCCGCCCCAAAGCACCCCTTTCCCGCCACTTTCGGACTCGGACATCCACAATTCAGATTTATCTCTTCGTATCCGTACGGCGCCGCGATCGCCGTCGCCCGTCCCAAATACTCCGGCGTCGATCCTCCCAACTGCAACACCGTCCCGCAGTGCTCGGCGGGATAATCCAAAAATCGATCGATCCTCGTCCCATCCTCGATCGCGTGCGTGAGCGTCTGATCCACCTCCATCTCCGTCCACAACCACGCCCGTCGGGACAACAATCGACACATGACGCGAAAGTGCGGCGTCGTGTACTCCATCATCGGCGCCACGCTCAGCGCGCTCGGCCACTCGGCCCTTCGTCGCGTCTCCCGCGCGACGTCGACGTCGACCCCATCGACGCCGTCGCCGCGAACGTAGCGCTCGGACGCCCATCGCCAGGTGGGCGTCGACGACTCGGTCGACGTCGAGGCGGCGGCGGCGCGAATCGCGCGTCGACGTCTCGGCGCCGCGCGAGACGCGCGCGAGGACGCGCGAGACGCGCGCGAGGACGAACGCGATGGTCGTCGCGTCGTCGACGCGCGCGAGGGCGGAGACCGCGCGAGGCGTCGCGCGACGGCGCGCATGAATGGAATTATCGCGCGTCGACGTGTGCGGGATTCGTCAGAAATCGTCGCCATGTCACCATCGCGCGTCGTCGTCTCGACCAAACCCTTGGCGAGACGGCGAACGCGATCGTTGTCGACGTCTCGACGCGTTCGAACGTCGCGCGCGACGATCGACGACGACGATGCGGTCGCCGATGCGTTCAGAAAGATGTACTCGCCCGAGGCCGACAAATCCATTCATTTCGGCGTCTTCACGCGCGACGTCGACCCCGCGGCGATTCCGAGCGACGAAGAACGCGCGCGTCGTCGTTCGGTCGCCGCGCGCGAGCTCACGGTGATCGACGACGAGGAACGAGGGAGACGAATGATGGTGGGGACGGCGGCGAGCGCGGCGACGGCGGCGGCGGCGGCGGCGCAGCTCGCGCTCGGCGCGTCTCGACTCGAGCGAGTCTCGCTCGCGATTCCGCTGTTTTTCGCGGTCGGATTCGTCGGATCCGCGAAGACCGGGGCGTGAAACATCGCGCAGGGGGGGATGTGGGACGTCGACGGTTCGGGAGTGAGAGAAATCGAGGACGCGTCGGTAAAGAGGGCGATACGGGACAAAGTGAACGCGTTCAACGCGAAGAGCGCCGTGGCGGTGGCGGTGATCACGGCGATGTACGTGGCGTTACCGGTGCGGTCGTGATTGACGAGATGAGAGGAGAGGCGGGTGGTGGACGGTGGATTCGGTGACGACGGACGCGAGAAACGCGGACGGTCCGCGGCGCGTCGGTCCGATTGGTCCCCGTCGACTACGCGCGGGATTTGTAACAAACGAAAGACATTTTTTACTTGTATGCGAATTATGACGTGGTAGCGCGGGGTGACGCGGTGCTACGCTCACTCGCGCGGCGGCGCGACGGACGCGACGTGTAAATCCGCGTATTGCTCGTCGCTCACCGCGCCCGGCGCGCGCGTGAGTAAACACTGTCCCGCCGCCGTTTTCGGGAACGCGATGACGTCTCGGATCGATTTTGCCCCCGCGAGCATCATCACCAATCGATCGAGCCCGAACGCGAGACCGCCGTGCGGCGGGGCGCCGTATTGAAACGCCTCCATGAGATACCCGAATTTGTTCTCCGCCTCGTCGGCGCTCAATCCGATGGCGTCGAAGACTTTTTCTTGCGTGTCTCGTCGATAGATGCGCAGAGACCCGCCGCCGATCTCCACGCCGTTGTACACCAAATCGTACGCGATGGCTCGCGCGTTCGTTAAATCGTCGGGATCGGCGCGAACGTCGTCTTGATTGGGCGCGGTGAACGGGTGGTGCATCGCCTCGAAACGCGACTCGTCCTCGTTGTACTCAAACATCGGAAACTCGGTGATCCACGTCACGGCGTGCGAGTTTTCGGGAACGAACCCGTACGTCTTGGCGACGAATTGACGCACGCGGTCGAGAGTTTTGTTCACCAACGCCTTGTGACCGGCGGCGAAGAGTAAGAGTTCGCCCGGTTTCGCGCCGGCGGCGGCGATCATCGCCGCCGCGTGCGCCGCCGTCGCCTCGACCAAACCCTTGGCGCCCTCAAGCGAGACGCCGTCCGCGGCGACGCGAGCGAAGGCTAGCCCTCCGGCACCGGCCGCGACGGCCTCGTTGAAGACGTCTCCCTTGGGTTTGAGCTTGGAGTTGGGGATTTTCCCGTCGTCGTTCACCACGAGCGCCTTGACGGTGCCGCCTGCGGCGGCGAGCGCGGTGGAAAAGATTTTAAATTCACACCCCTCCAAAGCCGCGTCGAGGGTGGCCATCTCCAGTCCGTAGCGTAAATCGGGTTTGTCGCTTCCGTATTTTTCCATCGCCTCGGCGTACGTCATCTTCGGGAAGCTCGAGGGAAGGTCGACATCGACGCCGCTCTTGAACGCCGCGCGCATCAAATCCTCCGCCAGCTTCATGATGCCTTCCTCGTCCGTGAACGCCATCTCGATGTCCAACTGCGTGAACTCGGGTTGGCGATCGGCGCGTAAATCCTCGTCTCGGAAACACCGCGCCACCTGATAATATCGATCGACGCCGGCCACCATGAGCATTTGTTTAAACAATTGCGGCGATTGCGGCAACGCGTACGCGCCCCCCGGTTGCAAACGACTCGGTACCAAATAATCTCTCGCCCCCTCCGGCGTGCTCCGCGTCAGCGTCGGCGTCTCAACCTCTAAAAATCCGTACTCATCCTCCAACACGCGTCGCAACGCGCGCAGCGTATCGTGTCGAAGCTTGAGATTTCTCGCCATCTCCGGCCTTCGCAAATCCAACACGCGATGTTCCAAACGCGTCTCCTCCTTGATTTCCTCCTTCTCCCCGCTCGCGTCCGACACCGCGAACGGCAACGATTTCCCCACCGTGTTTAAAATCTTCAATTCCGTCACCACGAGCTCCACCGTGCCCGTCTTTGTCTTTTTATTCACGCTCTTTCTCGCGCGCACGGTTCCCTTGGCGCGCACGACGCACTCCGGCCTCAGGTTTCCGAACGTCTCGCGCACCTCCTCGCTCGCCTCCTCGCTCGCGACGATCTGCGCGATACCACTGTGATCCCGCACGTCCGCGAACGAGATCCCACCCATGTCTCGCGACTTGTCGATCCATCCGCAGAGCGTCGCCTCGCCGCCGACGTCGCCGTCGCCGAGCGTCCCCGCCAGGCGATCCCTGCTCGGCCACTCCAGCGCCCCCGGCGCGCTCGTCGACGACGCTCGCGCGGACACCGCGCGCGCGCTCCGTCGCGCGCTCCGTCGCGCGGGCGCGGCGGACGCGCGCGGCGCCGTCGCCGTCGCCGAGACGACCCGCGCGGGCGCGCTCGCCGGGACGACGTGCGCGGCGCCGGTGAGCCTCGCGCGCGCGGACGCGCGGCGCGAGGACGTCAGGAGCGGACGCGCGAGCGTGCGCTCGAACCTCGCGAGCGTCTTGGACATCATCCGAGACGCGCGACGACGTGTGCGAGGGGGACGGCGCGCGCGCGCGGAGTTCTAATGTTCAGGTTTTCGCGCGCGTGCGGACTTCGCGTCGCGTCGTCGCGCGTCGCGACGCGCGTCGAGGGAGACGATGACGTCCGCGACGATGATGCCGACGATGCCGACGCCCTCGACGATGGAGGCGCGTCGGCGCGCGCGCGCGAGACGTCCGGGACAGGATTCGGTAACGACCGCGGGTCGGATGCGATGCGTCGGGATGACGCGCGCGACGCCGTCGAGCGACGACGACGGCGAAAGAGATGGATTCGGACGCGACGCCGGCGTGTGGGCGCGCGCGCGGTTCGTGACGCGAGACGCCAAGACGCGGTTGGCGCTCCCGGGAAATGGCTCGCCGCAGGTGGGCGAGCGACCGTTCAGCGACCAAGTCTTTGGATTCGCGTTTTGCGTCGTGACTTTTTTGGCGTTGGGACGCGTGGACGATTTTTTCGTCTCCGTGAGAGGGGTGCCGTTCATGATTTCGTCGTGGGCGTCGCTCGCGGTGTTGGCGTTCGGGACGGTGGACGCGCCGCCGTTGCGGCTGTGGAACGTCGTCGTCGGGCAACTCGCGAGCGCGGCGATCGCGTTGGCGTGCGTGGGGGCGTTCGGGACGGGGTCGCACGTCGCGCGCGCGATGGCGCTTTCGGTGTCGTTGACGGTGATGATGCGTCTGGGGGCGATTCATCCGCCCGCGGGCGCCGTCGCCGTCGCCGCCGTGGACGGCGCCTATGTCGAAGCGTTCGGGTTGTGGTACGTATTGTTTCCGGCGTTGGCGGGATCGTTGTTCATCGTGTGCATGTCCGAGGCGTGTCAATGGATGAAGAAAAGGTTTGAATTTGAATTGTCAGACGTCGCGAGCGCGTTCGCGCGTTCGTAGACGGTGTTGTAATCTTGTAGCTCGCGTCAACACGCGACGGCGTTGCGCGCGCGCGGATCCCGTCGCCATCGCGCGGGCGACGATCCGGGCACGCGTTCGAAAAATCGAGGCACGAACACTTCTCCGCGAAGTTCCCGCTCGCGTCTTGCGCGCCGTTCGCGCTCCTCCACCGCTCGCTTGGCGCGTCTCGCGTCGTCCCATCTCTTATCCTCCATGGCTCGAAAACACTCGCGCCACACCACCTCGGTGTCTCGCGCGTCGTCCAAACGCGTGTGTCGAACGACATTCCCTTTGAACGCGGTCGGATCGTTGAGGTCGTACCGAGCGATGACGTCGCCGCTCGTCGATCGCGCGACGACGATTCTCCCGTCGTATCGTCCGTAAATGTCGCACTCGGCGACGCCCTCGGCGTTGAAAATGTGACCTCGAACCGTGCGTTTCGATCCGTACGCGTACTCGGCGATGTACCCCGTTCGCTCACACGCGACGCGCCATTTTGTTCGACACTTCATTCTCGCTTCCCATCGCGGGACGAATCGCCACTCAAATGCGGGCAAATCGTACTCGTAGACTTCGTCTTCGGCGTCGAGGAGGGTGATGCGCGCCGAGCCCACCAATTCCACCTCGATGTGCGCGCCGACGAGGTGTGGACGAGGGAGTAATTGTCCCTCCACTCTCACGTTCGCGCCCTCGGTGCAGTGCGCGGACACCGGCGGGTGATGCGACACTTGTTCCCACACGCTGACGAAGCGTTCGCCCGTGGCTTCGAAGACGACGCTGTGCGTCGCCGTCTCCCCCAACACCGGATTTAACGGTTTACGCAGCGACGCCGGCGGTTCATTGTCCGCCAATACCGCCAACACGATCGTCGCCATGCGCTCTCGCGCGCTCACGCGCGCGTCCACGCGTCGCAACGCGTCAAAGAACCGAATAGTCCTCGGCGGCGCGTCCTCGGACGCCGAACTCCTCGAGTCCGTCACCACTCTGAGCACCGAATTCCTCGCACACCACCGTATGGGTGTGCCCAAAAACGACGTCAAATCCACCCTTCGACCACGAGCGATGATAGACGCCATCGCCGCGAGCGCTCTCGCGTGCGCGCGCACTCTCGAGACGTACGAACCGCCGCGACTCTCGTATTCCATCGCCGCGCCGACGCGCGTCAGCGTCTCTCTCGCGTCGTCCCCGTCCTCGTTCCCGTCCTCCTCCTCCTCCTCCTCCTCGCGAAGCTCTTCCTCGCAATCATAAAAACGTCCATCCTCCTCGTCCGACCCGTCGACGCGCGTCCACGCGCACGAGAAACACCGCGGCGCCATGTGACGCCGTCGAGGAAACATTCACACGATGGATGACGATTCGCGTCCTCGCCTCCATCGCGCGTCCTCGCCTCCGTCCCGCGCGCGCGACGCCGACGGACGCGATCGACGCGATCGTCCGAGGCGATGCGCGACGCCTCGGACGACGACGACCCGCGCGCGCGCGCTCGGTCGGTCGGCACTCGTCGCCGGTCGAGAACGCATCATGAGGTGCGAAGCGAGCGCGCGCGAGAGACGCGCGAGAGACGCGAGAGACGCGCGAGACGCGCGAGAGACGCGCGAGAGAGACCCTCGATGACTGACGACGCCTCGGACGACGCCGGCGCGCGCGATAGTCGAGACGAGACGGATGATGACGCGAACGGCTCGATCGAGATGACCGCGCCTCGTCCCGCCGACGCCGAGCGCGGACGCGCGGACGACGACGACGACGACGGGATCGAGGACGGCGCGAATCTCGAGCCCGAGAGGGTGGATTTCGAGTCGATGAACGAGCGCGAGCGCAGCGTGCAGCTGTGGAAGGATTGCTTTTGGGATCTCGAAGCGAAACTCGCGCGATGGTTCGGGCTGGACGATTCGAGGTACGAGTACGAGCTCGCGTTGGCGGAGGAGGAACGCGAGAGAGAGGCGCGCGCGAGAGAGGAGGCGGCGCGGGAGGAGGACGCGCGCGCGGTGGGCGCGGAGGGTGGCGAGGCGCCGCGCGCGTGACCGCGCGGGCGAAGACGGGTTCGCGCGCGCGAGGATTCGTCGCGCGTTCGCGCGCGCGATGACGGTGAATCGGGCGCGATGATTTGTAATTTTAACGACGCGATCGACGCGATCGATGACGAACTCGAGAGACGCCGACGCGTCCAGACGCGCGCGCGCGGTTGAACGCCGAGCCGAGGCCCCGCGCGCGGGGACGCGTCAGAAACGCGCGCGCCGCGCGTCGTCTCGAGAGCTCGGCGAGAATGACGAGACGTGCGATCGCGCGCGTCGCGCTCGCGGTGTTTCTCGTCGCGTGCGCGTGCGCGTCGCCCGCGCTCGCGCTCGAAAACTGTGGGGACAATGTGACGAGTTTTCGACGCTGGGCCGATTTGCGCGCGTTTCGTAATCCCCCGCTTCGAGGCGCGTTTTGCGTCACCCGTCTGTCCAAAGACGGCGTCGTCGGGTGTTCGAACGACGGCGTGACCTCAGCGCCGCTGCGACGATTGCCACCGGACGGGTCGGACGAGACGATCGCGCCGGCGGATGAGAGGGTGTTACTGGCGACGCCCGCGGCGTGGCAAAATTTGATGCGACGGGCGTTCGCGAGCGACTCGGCCGAGGCGAAGGCGTTTCGATCGAAGATTAAAGGCGTGTTCGTCGAGTCCGTGTCGGTGGAGACGGAGGAGGAGAGGGGATGGGCGAGGGGGTACGCGCCGGGACCCGCGCATCGCGAAAACGTCACCGGAGGCTTCGTGGGCGGCGTCGACGCGACGGGAATGGATTTGAGAGGCGTGCCGATGATGTTGTTGGATCGACCGAGCACGCTCTTGGCGAGAGCGCGCGCGGCGGAGAACGCGGAGATGGAGTCGAAGGGGGCGTCCGAATCCAAGTTGTGGCACGTGCAGACGGATGAACGCATGGCGGGTTTGGGGAAACAACCCACCATCAACCCTCCGAATTCAGTCTCGTGTTTGAACGCGGGGACGTGTCTACCGATCGGAGGACACAGCGTCGTCGCCACGCTGCCATCTCTGAGCGATCCGAACGCACATCGAGACAAGAGTCTGATCGTCGTGGCGGCTCGCATGGACGCCGCGGGTTTCTTCAGAGACGCCACGCCGGCGGTCAACTCTCGCATGACTGGTCTCGTCGCCCTGATGGCCGCCGCGACATCCATGAAGAAGATGTACGCGCAGCTCACGCCCGAGCAGATCAAGCATCCCGTGGCGTTCGTCGCGCTGAGCGGAGAGGATTTCGGCAAGCTCGGTTCCGATCGAATCATGCGCGAGTTGATCAAGTCTCCGGAACACTCCGAATTACCCGGCCTCGCTGGTCGAAAGATTCGAGCCATCATCGAACTCGGTCCGTTGGGATTCTCGGAATCGTTCGTGGGCGAGCGCACGCCGACCATTTACGTCCACGGCGCGCACGAAGGAAACATGTTGCGCCGTATGCAGATGATCGCCGACACGTTTGAGTTTGAAGAGACGGCGGAACTCGGCGCGCCGAAAGTCATGGAGACGTCCGCGTCAACGTTTTCTCTCATTCAAGCAGACGATTTCGAATCCGCGTACCTGTCGGAAGATCCCGACGCGCCCATCGATGCGTTGAGCGGAACGTTTATGGACGCGGGCCAAGTGCGCGTCGTCAACGTCAGGCGCATGGAATCCGTCGTTCACGTCATCGCGCGTCTCATTCGACAGCTTGCGCTGACGGACCCGAACGCCGAACCGCACGTAGACGTCCCTTCGTCCGTCTCGGCGGTCAACAAGCTTTCGCAGTGCCTCACGAGCGATGATTTCGGATTATCGGCGTGCGAGCTCGGGAACAAGTATCTCGCGGGCGACACGACGAAAAAGTACGACGAGTACGGCGCGGCGCGACTCGGAGAGTACAACGATCCCACGACGCTTCCGACGCGATATCCCGAAACCTTGGTCGGTCTCGCGAGCGACGCGCAGTCGCACGTGGACAAGAGCACGTTGGCGCGCTTTGTGTGGAACTATCTCGCCGAGGCGACGTCGAGCACGATTTCGCCGCGCATGTGCGACGCCCGCGGCGCGTGTACGAACGGCACCGTGTGCGTCGGCCATTCGTCGAAGAACGTGGGCGAATGTCACGCATCGACGACCAAATACGTCGTGGCGCTCTCCACGCGTCTCAGTTTCGACGCCAAATCGGGAGCGTGGTCCGTGCGCGCGCCGCGCGACGCCGTGGAGAAGAACGCGCCGCTCTGGACGGAGAGCAACTGGTCGCCGAGCATCGGCGCCGCGCTGGTGCAACCAGGTTCGTCCATCGCGTGGGCCAAGACGAAGAATATCATGCTCGCGTGCGCCGTGTTGACCTTGGCACTCTTCGCGTCGTTAAAGTTGTGCGGCAAGAGGAATGGTGCGCCGCGCCAAGGCGGCGGCGCGGAGCGAGAGCGTTTATTGAGCGGCGAGCGGCGAGTGGAAGGTTTTGGATTCGCGCGCAGAGGCGAGAAATCGTCAGACGTCGAGCGCGCCGTGCCTACGCCGGCGCCGAAACCGACGCCGGCGCCGCCGAAACCGACGCCGGCGCCGCCGAAACCGACGCCCGAGCCGCCGAAACCGACGCCGGCGCCGCCAAAACCGACGCCGCCGGCGCCAAAACCGACGGCCGAGCCGCCGAAACCGACGCCCGAGCCGCCAAAACCGACGGCCGAGCCGCCGAAACCGGCAGAGCCCGCGCCGAAACCCAAACCGCCGCCGCCGCCGCCGCAACCGTCGAAACCGTCCGACGCCCCGGGACCGAGACGTTCGTGGAAGCGATGACGACATTAAAACAAATACAATGTAACATTATTAAAATCCGAGTGAATCAATACGCCCATCTGTACGCGTCGTCCGCGACGTCCTCAACGATACCAACCCTTTCAAATCGTCCGGCGGCTTCCCACGCCTCCAACCCGCCGAGCACCTCGGCGTACGTCGTCTCCGCGTCGACGTCCTCCATCATCGCGTCGTACATCCGTCTCAGATTCGGCCCGAACGCCTCCTTCCACCCAAAATATTTCGGCAGCAAGAAATCACAGAAAATCAACGTCGGAAAGATGGCCGCGTCCGCGCTCGATTTCGTCTGCCCGCACACGTACCTCCCCTCGACGCGTCCCGCGATTTCGTCCAAAACCTTCAACTGTCTCTTCAACTCTTTAATCTGCGTCGCCCGCGTCTCTCGATCCATAGGTCCGCGATACATCGCCCCTTGAATCGGCCCGACGTACAAATCGTGCGTTCGAGTCGCCAGCGCGCCCACCGCGCGCGCCTCGGGCGTCCTCGGTCGTTTCTCCGACCACTGGCGTCCCGCCGGTAAATCCAACAGGTACTGATTGATCACTTCGCTCTCTCCCAACGACATCGACTCGTCCGCGAGCGTCAGCGCGGGCATCTTCAATTGCGGGTTGATCGCTTCGTACGCGGGTCCCTTGATGCCTCCGTCGAACGCGCGCGTGGGATCGACGACGTCGATCAGATGATAGACTTTGAGCCACCGCGCGAGTAAACGACATCTCGCGCCGTTATTGCTCACGGGAACGTCGTAGAGCGTCCCGATGGGCTCGTCGGGTCGCGCGCGAACGCGCGTCGCGCGTCTCGCGCGCGGTCGAGACGCGATGGTGGGCACGGGGTGGGCACGCGCGAGGGACATGGGGATCGAAGGCTGCGCGTCGATGAGTGAGGTGGGGGGGGTGGCGTCACTCGCGCGCGGTGCGTCGTCGCGCGGAGATCTCGGTGAGGGGCGGCGAGCAGCGGGCGGCGAAGGGGAAGGCGCGCGCGATCGCGAGGGGGCGGTGGACGCGCGCGAGGGTGGACGCGTGCGAGACGGGGGGCGGCGCCGTCATTTATTGGAAAAGTGCGCGCGACGCGTGATGGGCGACGACGCGCGCGGGAAGAGGGAGAAAAAGGAGAAAAAGGAGAAGAAGGAGAAAAAGGAGAAGAAGGAGAAGCGTAAGTCTCGCGAGGCGGCCGTGGACGCGGGAGCGAGGGATGGGAAGCGGGTGAAATCCGACGCGGGCGAGCCGGCGGCGGCGGCGGCGGCGGCGGCGGCCGAGCGCCCGACGTTTGACAGTTTCGAGGCGACGCCGTTCGACGCAGCCGTCGTCGCGCGTTTGAAATCGGCGTTTCCGTCCCCGAGTCCTATTCAGTCCGCGGCGTGGCCGGCGGCGTGTTCGGGGAAGGATGTCGTCGCGGTGGCGAAGACGGGGAGCGGGAAGACGTTGGCGTTTCTGTTGCCCATGTTTCACGGAATGAAACGACGCGGCGACGTCGAGGGGTTAGTCGTCGCCCCGACGCGAGAGTTAGCGATTCAAATTCAGGCGGAGTGCGAAAAGTTCGGCGCCGAGCACGGGTTTCAGAGCGTGGTGGTGTACGGGGGCGCGAGCGCGCACGAGCAAAAAAACGCGTTGCGAACGAAAAAGCCGTGCATCGTCATCGGTACGCCGGGGAGATTGACGGATTTGATGAGTCAGGAAGGCGTGTTGTCGCTCGAGAAGCTCTCGGTGATCGTGTTGGACGAGGCGGACAGAATGTTGGACATGGGATTCGAACCGCAAATCAAAACCATCTTCGCGGCGACGCCGACGCGTCGACAGACGCTCCTCTTCTCCGCGACGTGGCCGAAATCCGTGCGCAAACTCGCGGCGGGATACCTCAACCAGGACAAATCGCGCGTGCAAGAGATTTTCATCGGCGAGGGCGCGGCCGACGGCGAATTGGCGGCGAACAAGGCCATCTCGCAGAGGTTCATTCAGGCGCGCGACCACGAAAAGGACGAACACCTGTACAATCTCATCTGCGAGTTCCCAGACGATTCTCGCGTCGTCATCTTCGCCAACACCAAGCGCCGCGTGGAGAACCTCGCGAAAACCTTCGCCGCCGAGGGTTTCGGCACCGTCTCCGTGCACGGCGATAAATCCCAAGCCGATCGAGAGGCGTCGCTTCGCAAGTTTATCGAAAACCGCGCCCCGCTCATGATGGCCACCGACGTCGCCGCTCGAGGTTTAGACATCAAGGGCGTCTCACACGTCGTCAACTACGACATGGCTCGCGACGTCGAGTCCTACGTGCACAGAATCGGCCGCACCGGTCGCGCCGGCGAGCTCGGCGCCGCCGTCACGTTTTGGAACGTCGACTACGACAAACCGTGCGCGCCCGCCTTGTGTAAAATCGCCCGCGACGCCGGTCAGGCGGTCCCCGACTGGCTCACCAAGTTTGAAAAGACCAAGGAGAGCAAGCAGTGGCGCGTCGCCGACGCCCACATGTGACGCGGCGTCACCCATTCGTTTTCTACTTTGTACTTGTATGACTATACAGTATAACCTCCATGTCCCGATTTCAAACACATCTGTCGGTGCCCGACGCCTCGATCGTCACTCGGCGCCCACGCACGCGTCTCTCTCCGAGACGCACGCGCGCGAACGACGACCGTCATCGTCCATCGTCATGACCACCGCCCCTCGTCGCGATGCCGCCGTCGCGCGCATGGCGAACGAACGATTTAAACTCCACGGTCTCTCGCTCCTCGGGGACGCCATGCGCGCCGTGTTGGCCCACGTCTCTCGCGCCGACGTCGGCGAGCGCGACGCCGTGGACGCCGTGTTGAAACATCTCTCGCGCGCCGAGCTCGCGAGCGGGGTGGTGACGCGAGAGACGATCGAGAACGCGCTGGAGGAGATGCGCGCCGAGGGGGAGATCGACCGAGACGCCGCCGACGGGGAGGACGACGAGGATACGGATCGACGGACGGATGTCGCGGCGACGAACGACGCGTTGATGATGCAACACACGGAGGGTTTGATCGTGTGCGATGCGTTCAAGACGAAACGATACGTGTACGATCCACAGCGAAGGATGTTTGACGAAACCGTCGCGCCGAGTAAAATCGAGTGCGCGGGACAGAGCAAGATTGATTTGTATCGCGATCGGTTTTTGTTGTTGCAACAGCGTTTGGCGCGATCGAAACAGTTTGAACGATCGACGCTTCGAACGACGGATCGACGCGGAATCGAGTTGTCGTCGATTCAATCCCTTCTCGGGTCGCGCGCCGAAAGACGGTTCATCGCGGGAAGTTTGAGTCAGTTGGAGGATGGTAGGTTTCACATGGAGGATTTAACGGGTACGGTGCGCGTCGATCTCACCGCGTGCGAGCGCTCGGCGGGATTGTTCACAGAGAATTGCGTCGTCATCGCGGAGGGCGAGGTGCGACAGGATGGGGTGTTTGAGGTGATTGAATTGATGTTTCCACCGAGCGAGTCGCGCGAGGCGACGAGAAACGCGACGAACGCATTGGATTTTTTCGGCGCCGGGCACATTTTACGACCGAACGAGTTGGAGGAGCTCGAGAGGAAGGAGCAAGAACGTGAGGGTGAGATGTTTGTCGTGCTGTCGGACGTGTGGCTCGATCAACAACGCACGTTTGATCGATTAGAAAAGATGTTTGACGCGTACGACGCGCAAGACGTCATCCCGGGATTGATCGTCTTCATGGGTGATTTCACCTCCACACCGTTCGGATTGACGCACTGCGATTTCACCGCGTACAAGGAGGGATTCGATCGACTCGCCGACATGTTGGAGGACTACCCTCGCTTGCGACAAGAGAGTCGATTTGTCTTCGTTCCGGGACCGGGCGATCCCGGATTGAACGCCGCGCTCCCTCGTCCGGGATTACAACCCTCGCTCGTCGGCGCGCTCTTGGAAAAAGTGCCACGCGCGCGCTTCGCGAGCAATCCGGCAAAAATTCGTTACTTTTCTCAAGACTTGGTCTTCTTCCGCGACGATTTACAAGCCAAAATGCGACGAAACTGTTTGATTCCGCCAGACGACGGAAAATTACCCGAAGACGACGCCGCCGACGGAGGCGCGAGCGACGCCGTCTTCAAACACCTCGCCGCCACCCTCGTGCAACAGGCGCACCTCTGTCCGCTTCCCATCACACAGAATCCAATCTATTGGGAGTACGATCACGCGCTGTGGTTGTATCCAGCGCCGAACGGTATATTTTTAGGCGATCGAACGGGTCAACAGGCGTTGGTCAATTTCGAACAGACGGCGCTCTCCAATCCGGGATGTTTCGCCGACGACGGGTCGTTTTTGGTGTACAGACCGGCGACCGGGGGGGTTGAATTCTCCGCCGTGCCGTAGTCCTCGCGTCCTCGCGTCCATCTCTTTTCGTGTACATACTACATATTCCATCCTAGACACTCGCGCGATCCGCCGCGCCGAGTCGAATCGCGAGCGCGCGTCGACGCTCGTATCCGCTCGCGCGAAGACTCTTCTTTTCGTGCCAACCCGGGAAATCGCGTCGCGGTTCAAACATTTTCGGGTGCGCGAACAGATCGTTCTTCGCGTCGTCGTATTCCTCGTCCGCCTCTCGCTTGGCGTCGGCGTACGCGCGAGGCGTGAACTCGACATCTTCCGCGGCGCCGCCGGCGAGACGCGCGTGCGCGGCGAAAAACGCCGCCTGACACGTCGACGACGGCGTCTCCTCGTCGTCTAGCGTCATGCCCGTGCGTCCGTTCAACACGTCCTCCCGTTCGTCACCCAGCGACCAAGTCATCGCGAACGGCGTGTCGAACACCGCGCCCTCGTCCGCGTCTATCGGCGTATCGTCGAACGTCACCGCCGTCTCCATCGTCGCCGGGTGCGTCGTCGCAAACGCGCCGCGTCTCGAACGAAACCCATCCGCGCGACAACACAGCGCGCGATGCGCGTGCGGTTCGGAATATTTCCTCCCGATCGTGATAGAGCGCACGTACATCGGATCGCGCACGTGTCGACGCAGGAGAGCGCCTTGGTAGCCGACGACGTTCCACACGCAGAGCTTGTCGCTGCACGTCAACGCCTCGCCGCCGTCGCCGCCGACGGGCGCCGTGCCGGGCGCCAATTCCCCTCTCTCGAGCATCCCGCGCACCCTCGCGCACGCTTCATCGTCTTTCGACCGTTTCACGACCTTCACGCACAGCGCCACCTGCCCGGCGTCGCACGCCGATCGACTCAGAGGTTCGTGCGCCTCGCGAGGCGTCCCCGCGCGTCCTAAATCGTCGCGTCGACGTCGCGCGCGCCCCTTGGCCCATCGTCGCACGCACGCGTTCCCGCACGGCGCCGAACTGATGTATAAATGTAAAGATACGTTGGAACGCATGACGAGCTTTTCCACGCCCTTCTCCATCGCGCGCTCGAAGAACGGAGACGCGCCCTCTCGCGTCTCCGCCGCGCGCCACGTCCACCGCTTCAACGCTCTCCTCGCCAAAACTTCCGCGTGCGCGTCGATCACGCGCGCGCCGCGAGGATTATCGAATCGTCGTCCCGAGGTTTTCGTGCCCACGCCCAGGGCGACGCACGTCAGCGCGTCCTCGACGTCGTCGTGGACGACGAAGGCGGCGAGCACCGTGCGCAATGGGCGCGCATCGCTCGACGACGTCGGTAAACGCTCGTACGCGTCCACCGCGCACCGCGCGACGCGGTCGGCGAAGACACACGTGCCCACGCGCGGTCGTTCGGCGAGACGCGCGCGTTTCACGGGCGGGTCGTCGAGCATGAGACGCGCGAACGTGTGATGATGATGAATCCTTTGCTCACGTTACAAAAAGCGCGTCGGCGTCCCGGTCGTCATCCCTGCTTGCCGAGCTCGATCTTCTTGCGAAGCATGGCGATCGAATTGAAGAGTAACCCGTCGGCGATGCCCATGACGGAGTACACGCCGCCGATGATGGCCATGAGGGAGGTGATGAAGGAATAAAACGGCGCGCGCTCCTCGGCGACGACGATTTGCATCGGACTGGGTTGGTAGTGGAATTTCGCCTTTGGGATAGGTTCGCGCACGGCGTGGGCGTGCTGGGTGTACTCGTACACGCTGAACGGGAGTTGGAAGTGACCGCGAGGGGTGATGGTGGTCAAGACGGTCTGTAAATAGTGTTCGTGGGAGATGTGCTTGTCGCGAGAGACGAAGCGTTCTCCGGCGAGTCTGTCGTGCCAATCGCCCGCCTTTTCGCCGGCGTGGAATTTATCGAGGTACCGACGACGATCGTCGCTGAGTTGATGCCCAAAGTAAAAGTGATTCACTACGTGCGTCATGTTCATCTGTTCGCCGTGGAATGAGTGATCGGGAGACGACGCGCTGATCCACAAGTGTCCCGGAACTTTTTTCGCCAAGACGAAACCGGTGATGGAGCACCCGGGACCGACGACGCGTCTCTGCACGTCCACGCTCGCCGGTAAGCGTAACTGCAAGTTTCTCTCCTTTAATTCCTCCATGGGCGTGTCCGACACCGGTTCGGGCGTCGGCACGAGCGTGTCGACGAATTGCGTCAACCCGTCCACCGTGCGAGGTCCTCGATAAAACGCGTGCTCCTTTTTCCCGTCGTGCGTCAGGATATCTGTCCCGTGCGTGAAAATTCGAATCGTCGGGTATCCCGTGATGACTTGTTGCATGCAAAAGTTTTGATGCACGACGCAATCGATCTTCGTGAACAACACGCGCTGTTTCGTGCCCGGAGGATACTTTTCGTGCACCGACAGTCCCGCCGCCTCGTACACGGGTTCGAGGCGTTGACACCACGGACACCACGGCGCGTAAAAATTCACCAACACCACCGCGTGCGTCGGATCTCTCACCATGGCTTGTAACTCTTTCAAATCCGCGATCTCATACACCGCGTGCGCGCGTCCATCCGTCGCCGTGTTCGACTCTCTCAACACGGCGAGTTCGCGTTTATGCGCCTCGACTTTTTTCGCCGCCTCCTCGCGCTCGGCGTCGCTCGCCGCCAACACGCGTCGCACCTCTCGATCCCACTGCAGAGGTCCGATCGGATTCATCTCCGCGTCGATCGCCCGTTTAAACACAGTCTTCGTGAGATTAAATCTATTCAATCCCATCGCATCGCCGACGTCCACGCTCGCGAATTCGCACGACAACGCCGGAAACGACACGTTAAAGTTGATCCTCAACAATTCCCCATCGATCGACCTATCCACCACAACCTTGGTATCGAACGTCGTCGCCGAGTACGAATAAATCTCACTGACGAGTAAATACGTCATCACCACCGCGCTCAGGATGGATATCACGCTTCCACCCACCGTCCCCTCGCTAAATTCACGCGGAACTTTGCGATAGAAATCCACCGACCGAAGCGCGCGTCCGAGTTTCGACGGCGTCGACACCCCACCGTTCGCGCCTCCGAACGCACCACCCCCTCGCACCGCCTGCGGACGCATCATCGCTTCCGTTCGTCGTCGATCACGGCGTTCACTCGCGCGCGCGCGTGTGTCGTTCGCGCCTTTCATTCACTCCATCATCGCGATGATGATGATCTCCATCGGCATCGATCGCGCGGTCGGTCGTCGCGCGATCGCGACGATTCGATTCATCATCCATCGACGCGTCGTCGCGTCTCGCGCGAGTCCGTCGCGACGCGTTCGTCGGTGAGGTGGATGGACAAAACGATAGAAAAAAAAAGAACGCACCCGTTCGTCGAGCGATCGCGGACGCGAGGACGTCGCGCGAAGACGTTGTTGACTCTCGAAGATGAATGGACGAATGCGCGCATCGATCGCGTTGACGCGATGACGACGCGATGATGATTCGCGTTCGGGTCGGGACAATTCGACGCGCGCGTCGCAGCGACCTCATCTCGCTCGACGAACCGGTGCGGTGAAATACGATACACACACGACACACGTGTGCGCGTTGATATCGACGCGACTCTTGGAAACGCGACTCTTTGGATCCGAACGAGCATCATGCGGGAAGTCATCTCGATTCACATCGGTCAAGCTGGCGTGCAGACTGGCAACTCGTGTTGGGAATTGTATTGTCTCGAACACGGGATTCAACCGGAGTGCGTTCTGTGAACGCGCGCGCGAGGGCGATGGGTGTGCTTCTCTCTCTTGGGCGGGGCGCGTCGTCGTCCACCGCGGTGGCGCGAAGACTCGGCTCGCGTCTCGCGCGCGCGAAAGTCTCTAAAAATAGCGCGGCGGTTCGTTGACCCGACCGACTGACCCTTCCCTCGTTGACCGACGATGTTTTGAAAAACAGTGGACAAATGCCGAGCGATAAGACGATCGGTGCGTCCGATGACGCGTTCAACACCTTCTTCTCCGAGACCGGCGCCGGAAAACACGTCCCTCGATGCATCTTTCTCGATCTCGAACCGACGGTGATCGACGAGGTGCGCACGGGCGCGTACCGTCAATTGTTTCACCCGGAACAGTTGATCTCCGGTAAG
>Ga0208410_1000479_pt1 | contig 23026 bp, 13 predicted proteins | sample ETN02SmetaG_3_FD_185787 | JGI IMG/M metagenome (GOLD analysis project Ga0208410, IMG submission 185787) | Marine microbial and viral communities from oxygen minimum zone, Eastern Pacific Ocean - ETNP2014F10-02SV257 (SPAdes) (version 2) | ecosystem: Environmental > Aquatic > Marine > Oceanic ... | reverse complement strand
TCATCCTCCCCGGCGTACTCCGACTCGAACTGCTGGCCCGCCCTCGCCACGTCCGCGCGCACGACGCGCTCCTCCGCGCACTTCGCCGCCGCCGACTCCGAGAACGCGCGCGCGTCTATCGCGCCCGCGTCGATCCCGAGCATCCTCGCCCAATCCACCGTGCGACGCGAGAGATCGCGTCCCAATCCGCGCTCTCGCGCGAGGTGACGAAGCGCGCTCACCGCGACGTCGTCGGCGTCGTCATCGACGACGTCTCGGCGCGGTAACCGTCTTCCCCATCGCGCGTTCGCCCTTTCCACGGCGTTCGCGCGCGTCGACGTCGACGAGGAGGACGCGACGGGGGAGACGACGTCGACGCCGCGCGGATGTCGGCCGCACATGTCGACCGCGGACGGACGCGCGTGAGTGTGCCGCGATCGAATGACGTTCGGGTCGATGCCGTTCGAGACCAAGACGACAGATGTCCGCCTCGTCATCGCTTCGCGAGGCGACGCGATGGTCACCGTGCGCGGGACGTGCGAAGAGATGTGTCCCGCGCGCGAGCGCGAGGCGAGAGCGGCGAGTGGGGAGGTGCACGCGCTGGAACGAGGCGAGGCGACGCTCGTGGTGAAACGGTATCGACGGACGGTGCGGTCGGGGAGCGACGATGCGGAGAACGTGCGCACGATCGGTGCGCTGGAACGCTCGGTGGATCGCGTGTTGGACGCCGTCGCGCGCGTGGCGCGCGGAGAGGAGTCGGCGTGCGCGATGAGCTCGTCCCGCGCTTTCGCCGACGACAGACTTCGAGCGGTGCGACAAGATTTGAGCATACAGGGGATATTCGCGGAGGATCCGGACGCGTGCGCGAGAGCGGGGGCGCTTTTGGAGCGTATGGTCGCGTACGCCGTCGTGAGCGAGCGCGAGAGGCGCTCGGGGTTGAACGGGGCGTGTGATTTCGGAGAGGCGAGGCTGCGCGACGAACAGTTGGGGAAAACGTTCGGCATGTTATTCAGCGTCTTCAGGGAATTAGGGGCGGGTCGCGTCGATCCGAGGCGCGTGGGAAGGGCGTTTAGTTTGTTCGCGTGCTCAACGGCGCGCGATTCGCCGGTGTCTTCTTCGGCGTCGGTGTCGTCTTCGAGCGAACTCGCGGGAGATTTGAGACGCGTCGGCGACGAGGCGCTGTCGACGTCGGACGCGCGATTCGGATTACAATGTCTGCGCGCGCTGCTCGAGGGCAATACACAACGCGTCTTCAAGCTCGTCGAGTCCGCGGAGTGTTCCTACGAGCTCGCGTGTTGTCTCGAACGACACTTTCCCGTCCTGCGCGTCGAAGCGCTGCGGTCGATGAACGCGTCGATGAACGCCACGCCGATGTCGCTGGACGAGCTCGCGCGCGTGTTGCGCTTCGACGACGCGCGCGACGCCGAGACGTACGCAAAGGCGTGTGGGTTGAGCGTGGACGACGAGACGCGGAGCGTCTCGTTTCGAACGCTTCCGTTTACGTATCCGAATTTGCGTCATCCGGACGTCGCCGAGAAACTTCGCGCGCCGTCGTCCCTCGTGGACGCCAAGCGCTTTCCACCGACCGACGAGCATCCGCCGCGCGACATTTCCATACATCTCGCGTCGTTGACCGTGAAGACGTCCGAGACACCGACGCGATAGACATAGCATAGCCGTAGCCGTAGAGTTAGTTACTCACCTCAGACCGTCCCTCGTCGCGTCTCCACCCTCGCGCGCGACGACGACGCGCGCTCGTTCGTTTGCGACACCATGGAGACCGACGGCACGCGCTCCGTCGTCCCACCCATCTATCCCAGCACGACGTTCGCTCGCGCGCCCGATCACGGGTTGCCCGACCATCGGGGTCGAGAGTTGTGCTACGCTCGCCCCGATAATCCCAGCGTGCGCGCCGCGGAGGAGACGCTGCGCGATCTCGAGGGCGGCGCGGACTGCGCGTTGTTTTCGAGCGGCATGGCGGCGCTGAACGCGGCGCTGGAGGGGGCGAGGCGCGCGTGCGTGGAGACGACGCCGACGCGAGTTTTCGTGGCGGCGCCGACGTGCGCGTACTTCGCGGTGCGGTTTCGAATCGTAGAGTGGTGCGCGAGCCGAAACCTCGAGGTGGTGTCGTACGATCCGGACGTTCCGTTCAGCGCGCACGGTTTGGATCCATCGGCGGAGGAGGTGCGGGAAGAGAGCGAGGCGAAAGGGCGGCGCTCGGGGTACGCCGGAAAGTCGCTGCGAACGGCGTTGCGAGAGCAGCGAGAGCTCGGGAGGCGAGCGATGATGGTGTGGATCGAGTCACCGGCGAATCCTGAGTGGGATCACGTCGACATTCAGCGCGCCGTGGACGCGGCGAGAGACTGCGACGCGTTTTGCGTGTGCGTCGACGCCACCGTGGCGACGCCGATAATCATGAACCCGTTGGCGATGGGCGCGGATCTCGTGATGCACTCCGCCACAAAGTATCTGAATGGACACGGAGACGTCGTCGCCGGCGCGCTCGTGACGAGGGTAGAGGACGAGACGTGGCGATGCGTGACGCACGAACGCAAGCTCGGCGGCGCCACGTTGGGCGCGTTTGACGCGTACTTGCTCTCGCGCGGTATGCGCACTCTCGAGCTGCGCGTGAAGCGACAGAGCGCAACGGCTTTGTGGCTCGCCAACGCGCTGAAAGATTTTATTGACAAGGTGCGAGAGGACTCTGGCGTCGAGGCTGGTGTGGTTCTGTATCCCGGTCTCGTTCCCGGTTTCGTGAAACAGTGCAAGGAACACGACGTCGAGGAACACGACGTCGATGGTTCCACCAAGCGCACGTACCACGGGGGCATGATGTCTTTGTGCTTCTACGATTTTCTGGGTTTGAGGACGGACGAGAAAAAAGTGCGCGTTGAACGATTGGTGGCATTTTGCAGAACATTTGCGACGAGTTGCAAGATTTGGACGTGCGCGACGTCCCTGGGAGGATTCGAATCGCTCATCGAACATAGATACTCTGTCGAGGAGCCTGGTAGCATGGATCCATTCGTTCCATTCGGTCTTCTTCGATTAAGCGTGGGTTTGGAAAATCGTCGCGAGTTGCTTGAAGATCTCAAGTACGCCTTTTGGCACGCGTTGGATGATATGCGCGGACGAGATACCGTGAACGCCGACTCGCTTCCGAAATCGCAAGAGCAGTAGACCTCGCCACTCAAGTAGCAGACTAGTCTAATGAATGTTTCGTAGTTGAATCGTGTCGTTACAATTCGTGCGCTATTTCTTCGTTTTCGATTTCCGTTTGAGGCTCGAGAGCATGTTCTGAAGTTCATTCGATCCGATTTCCTTTGCCTCCGAGTGAAGAGCACTGACAGCCTTGGAGCTAGATTTGTCAGCCTTGGTTTTGCGCCGTTTATCTCTCTCGCTGATGATGAGCTTCTTGTTCTGCACGTCTTTGTAACGCGGATCTGTCGGATCGAGACTGAAATGATGAGACTCGTACAATCCGGCGAAACGGTCATCGGTGATGTCTAATTTGTTAGCCTCTCCGTCATCTTCTTCATCACTCTCGGCGCGACGCGCCGCTTTGCCGCGCAAACGACGCTTCTCCGCGAGACGCTCCTTTTTGGATTTCTTCTTCTTGGGCTCATCCGTGTCATTCTTTGAGCTCATCTTTTCCGTGACGCCGTCGGATTTGCCTAAAATTTGTTTCTCGTCCATCATGAGCAACTCCAAATCAGCTTGCGCTTGTTCGTCAATCTCACCGCGCTTAGCCTTCTTCTTCGCCTTTTTAAGACTCGTCTTGCTTGGTCCGGCGTCGTCGTCGTCAAACTTGCTCGCCTTCTGCGGCGCGCCGTCTTCAGAGTCGTAGTCCGCGTCAAAGTCAATGTCACCACCATCATCCATGAAGAATGGATCATCGAACGTGGCTGGGGCTTCGCCGTCATCGAACTCGTCGACTTTGTCGCCGTCGTCGCCTTTCTTCTTGGCGAGTCTTTTCGCTTCGCGTTTCTCCTTGCGAAGGCGTTCTTGCTTTTCGTACACCGTCTCCTTGACTCCGAGTTTACCCTCTTTTTGCTTCTTCTTGATGCGCGCGCCGAACTCTTCGAGACCCGCGTGAAACGTAACCTCCATGTCACCGTCCCCAGCTTTGGATCCATACCGCTCTTTATCGCGTTTCTTCTTGAACGCCATGGTAGACGCCTTCGCGGTATCCTCTCCGTCATCGTCGGACATGAAAAAGTCATCCCTTTCGTCTGCGCCGTCGCCCTCGGCGTCTTCGTCAATTGCACCGGAACCTCCGAGAAGTTTCGCCAGATAAGCCTTCTTCGCAGCCTTTGCGTCCTCTGGTTCCTCTTCTGACTCGGATTCGTCCTCTTCAGAGTCGGACGCGAGATAAGCGGCGAAATCTTCATCCTTCAGATTGTCCTCGGTGATTTTTCTACGGAACGTTTTGCGACGTGCGGGATCATCGTCATCCCACGATAGCTTGACGTTGGAGTGTTGCAGAGCCTTTACCTGGAACTCCGGAGCCTCGTAATCCGGGGGTACGTCCGCGGCGGAATCGCGAACTTCTCGCCCTTCAAATGTTTGATCGTCCGGCACGTACCGTAAATCAAGTTTGAAGCTCGAACGCTCGTACTCGATGCCATCGCACTCGTGATACACGCCCATGGCGGTTTTGACAGAATCGAACTCCGCTATAGCGTAGTAGTAACGCAATCTATCGCGTTCATATTGACGCATTTGTTCGTTATCGGCAGCCTCTCCTTCGCCGCCGTCGCCGCCGGAAACCTTCGCGCTATTAGTCTTCGCCTTCTTGGATTCATCCTTTTGAAAAGCACTCAGAGGACCGAGCTTGTTCTCCACCGACATCCGCTCTAAACCGAAATCACTCGGGTACACGGACACGCGTTCCAAAGATCCACCCTTTGGCGTGAACGACCTCAACACGGCGAACAAGTCGCACGCGCGAATGTGTTGCCACTCGCAGTTGACGATGGCCAATCGACGTGTGGCGTCGATCGTGGGGATATCCTTATCCGCTTCACCCACGAGCATGGTCGGGAGCACGCCTTCCTCTTGATCTTCGAGCTCATCCTCGTCCTCGCTATCGCTCTCCTCTTCGCTCGACGACTCCAACCCGATGCCCCGCATGCGGTCCATCGATTTTTCCATCTTCTCATCCATCGCCTCGTCCTCATCGTCGGAATCTTCGTCCTCCATCTTATAATACGCCTTCATATCCGCGATCTGTTTCGTCCGCGCGTCCATCTTCGCGCCCGACTTGGACGTGACTCGACGACCGCGCTTGTCCGCGCCCCCGGCCGCGCCCCCGGCGGCGAAGTTCGGATCGTTGAACACCCCCGCGAACCTCTCATCGATCTCCACCGCCGTCTGCTTCCTCGGCATCGCCATGAACCGCGGATCGCGGTGCATGGCGGCGAAACGCTCGTCCTCCACGATGTCATCTCCGTTGAATGCGCCGCCGCCACCACCGAAGCGCGGCTTTTTCTTTTCCTTTTTCTCGTCGCGCGCCATGGCGTGGGACGTTCTCGCGCGCAGAGACCGCGCGGCGTGCGTCTCTTCGCGTCTTTCGCGCGCGCGGGAGCCGAGCGCGCGGCGAGATGAACGTCGCTCGCGGCGATGAATGGAGGCGGCGGGCGCTCGTGCGCTTTTCTGTGTCCCCGCGCCGAGGCGAGACGTGATTTACATTCGACGACGCCGACGCGTCTTCGCGGCGTAGTAGCGACCGAGGACGCGCGAAGCGTAATCTAACGGTTCGTTCGCGCGATCGGCGTCGGAATCGGTGCCGGAATCGGAGAATCGTTCGTCGAGATCGTCTTCGGCGGCGTCTTCGGCGACGAGTCTTTGACGGAGTTTCGCGTCGAGCCGCTCCGCATGGAGGGCGCGTCGAGCGTGTTCCAGAGTTTCGGTGAGTTGTTTGATGGCGGTCTCGCTCGAGACGCACATTTTTCGAAGCGCGGTCGCGCGCGCGTCGCGGAGCGCGCGAACGCCGGATTTTGCAGATTCGTATCGACGAACGAGCTCGGCGCGCTCGGCGATTCGACTCGCGTGCGACGCCTCCCATTCCTTCGAACGCGTCTCCGTCTTGGTGCGCCAGTGATCGACGCCGCTCTGTAAACGTTTAATGTCCCGAGTGATTTTCGCCATTCGCTTCGCGTCCGCCTCGTCCGCCGCGCGAACGACGTCGTACGCGCGCGCGTCGTCCAACGGTTCCGTCCAATCCTCGCCGACGCCCGCCGCGCCCAAATCACCTCGTCGCACGCTTGGCGCCGTCACTCGCGCGAGCTCCCGCTCCAACTCTTCAATCTTATGTTCATACATCATCTTCATCGTCGACACGTCCTCACCGTGTTGATTCCGTATCTCCTCTCGTCGATCCTCGAACGTCGCCCGCGCGTCGTCCCGCTCGCGCTCGAACGCCGCGCGCGCCTCCTCCGCCCGTCCCAACGTCTCTCGCACCTCTCGTCCCCACTCCTCGCTCACCTTTCGATCTTCATCTTCAAATCCCTCTCGCATCGTCGCCAACGCCTTCACCGCGCGCGCCTCCACACCTCTTCGCGTCTCCTCCCCGCGCGTCTCCGCCTCCGCCAACCGTCTCCCCTGCGCCTCCGCCTCTCGTCTGTGCGCGCGCTCTCCCTCGTCCACGTTCGCGTCCAGCGCCTCGAGCGCGCGTTCACGCTCGTCCAAGACGTCATCGTGCGCCCGCGCCTCTCGAACGATCGCGTTCCGCGTCTCCGCGCGTCTCCGCGCGCGCATCACCTCGCGCCATCGATGATGCACCTTGTGTTCATTCGCGCGCGCGACGTCGACGTGCGCGTCGAAACGCGCGCGAGGAGAGACGTCGGTGACGGCGCGAGGCGACGCGATCGCGGTCGAGGTCATGGCGGGCGCGACGCGAGCGCGCGCGAGGCGACGAGAGACGCCGGGAGGCTATAAATAGCGCGCGCACCGGGTTGACTTTGTGCTGGTTTTGACTCGCGCGGGAAGAGGAATCGACGCGATCACTCTCGCGCGCGCGAGACGCGCGAGACGCGCGCGAGACGCGCGCGAGACGTCCGGGCGAAGGAATACTCGGCGTCGAGTCGAATCGTCGACGCGAGGGACGCGCGAGAGAGACGGACGGAACGTTTTCGGAATCGCCGAGAGACGAATCGCATCATTCATTCGTTCTCGAGATGGCGGACGCGACGCGTTTGGACGCGGCGCAGCGCGCGCTTCGCGAACAGCTCGACGCGCGATCGCGCGCGCTGGATGCGAAAGCGCTCGATGCGTCGAGATCGCTTCGAGCGGCGCGTAAAGAGCGGGAGGATGTCGGTGTGGAGTTGTACGCGTTGCAGGACGCGGCGGCGCGTCTTCGCGCCGAGTGGGTCGCCGCGGACGTAACGATGCGTCGTGGGAGAGACGCGCGGATTCTCGCGGAGAGCGACACGCTGGAGAGAGAGGAAGAGGCGAATCGGGCGTTGCGCGCGCTGGAGGAGGCGACGGAACGGACGAGGGCGAAACACGTTGAATTGGACGCGGCGGCGATGACGCTTCGCGCGCGCGGCGAGACGGCGGCGGAGAGAGAAAGCGACGCGGAGGTAATGCGACGCGTCGTCGAGGCGACGTCCGACGCCGTCGACGAGGCGGAGCGCGAGCGTCTCGAGCGTGAGCGTCGAGTGTCGTGCGTGAAGGGGTGCGTCGAGCGGGCGAAGGCGGCGTTGGGTGAACATTTGGAAGTCGTCGCCGCGTGCGAGCGAGACGCGGCGGACACTCGCTCGCGCATCGAGGCGTGTGATCAGAGCATCTTCGACATCGACTCGAACGCGAATGTCATGCACGCGCGATGGCGTCAGACGCTGAAAGATGTCGGGAAAGAGGACGAGGCGCTGCAGGCGTGCAGATCTGAAATTTGCGAGCTCGACGAGACGCGCCGTCTTCTCGACATCGAGCTCGAGGAAGTGCGCGCGTCCATAAGTCGCGAGCGAGCGACGAAAACGGCGTACGCGCAAACGATACACACGCTCGAAGAGGATATTAAAACCGCCGATGCGCTCATCGTGTCTCTCAAGGCGGCGATTCATGATAAAAAGCTACAAAGCGACGCGGCGCACGTCGACGCGAGACGACACGAGGACAACATTCGTTCGGAAGAGCGTCGAACGCACGAGATAGGGATGGAAATCGAACGTGTGGACAAGACGTACGTCACGCACACTCACGAACTTCACGACGTACAGGAGAACTCTTTGTTACAAGTGGCGGAGAAAATGACGACGAATAAACTCGCGCAAAAGCTCGCACAAGCGATGAGAGATTTCAGCGCCAGATCGCGGTCCATCGCGCACGAGTCGATAGTCGTGCGCCATGAAATCGCGCAAACAAAGTTAAACACGATGCGAAGCGCACAGGAAGAAGAGAACATCCGAGGACAGCTCAGCATCGTCGAAACCGGCGTGACGTCGCAGCAATCTGCGATAGATTTATGTGAAAGCGAAATCGCGCGAAACATGGAAGAGATTGAGAAATCGACCCTCAAGGTGGACGAGGCGAATAAAGAGTTGGAAAAACTACATGGAATCTCGCCCGAGCATCTCGGGCCGCTCGAGGCGGAGATTGCGCACTTGCGCAACAACATTAGATCAAACGAGGCGAATTGCGCGAAATTACGTCACGTCTGGCTGCGCGCGCAGTGCACCATACTGGACAACGGAGAAAAATCGCGTCAGGCCTTGGAGATCATAGATGGGCTCGATAAGGAAAACGACATCTTGCTCAAGAAGCGCGAACGATACCAACGCAAGTCGTACAGAGATGCGGACGAATGCCGAAACATTGAGAAAATCGTCTCGCGGCAGCGGTGCAGATTGAGCGTGCTCGACGAAAAGTTGTCACAAACAGAAGATACGAAGCGCGATAACGCGTTGACGTTACTCACTGTGGAAGATGTACGCATGAAAGAGATCGACTCTCTCAGTGGCAAGAATATTAAACTGCGCGCCGAACTTCACAACAGAGAAGAATCCATTCGTTCCGCCTACGCCGACGGAGAGCGTTTCGATAGAGACATCGCTGAAATGGAACGCAGAATACAACACGAGCGGCAAGCGCAGAGTATGTTGAATCAGACCAAAGGTAACGGCGAGGTCGCCAGCGCGAGGAAAGAGAACGCAAAACTCGCCGTGGTGTTGAGGCGTCTCGAGTCGCAGAGAAATAATGTCGCGGTGCAGGTTGAATCGAGCGTCAAGCGGCGAGAACTCATCGTCGCGAAAGGCGACGCGATCCAAGCAAACATAGAGGCTGACGGCGAAGAGCGGCGCGAGGCTGAGATGATGGCGACGGCGAAACGCGCCCAGAGCGACGTCATTCGCAGATTGAAGGACGTCGCCAAAAGCACGTCGGAACTCAAAAGCAGAGTGCTCGATTTAGAAACCGCTCATGGTGACATCGATGAAACGTATACACAGTTATCGGCGCGTATGGCTGATCTCGTCGAGCGTCGAGAGCGGTTTCGGGTCGGCACCATCACGCATTTGCGCGAAAAATACGAACGCGCGTTGCTCAGCACGAGCAGTCAACAGAAGATCGCGCAAGCGCTCAAACGAGTAAGCGAGCGACGAGAATCGACCGGAACGGATGGCGACGACGCGCAAAAATACACGCGCTCCATAGAACGTTTAGAAGAGGTGCGCGGAAACTTGCTGACGGCGATTCGCGAGGAAATACATAATCATCCGCATCTCTCCCATGGGCTCAAACGCGCTCGGTCGCTGTTGACGGCTGTATAGTCGGTCATCGCCGTCGAAAATAATTGTAACAATAATGACTAATCAATCCTATCCGTCACCTCACCTCACCTCACCTCCAAACCCCGCGCGTAGGCGCGGACGACATCGTCGTGAATGCTCCGCGCGGCGCAAATCACGCCGCCTCCGCCGGGCGCGAAGCGCCTCTTATCTTCACTCTCCTCGAAACGCAGCGCTTCGCCGAGCGCATCCGTCACGCGCGCGCCAGTCTCTTCGCAAATCAAAACCCCGGCGCCGTGATCCCACGAATTGACGAACGCGTCGCCGTTTGCTTTCGGGTGCTGAATGAAGACGTGCGCTTCGCCGAGCGCGACTTTGACGTACTTGGCCAACGAACCGCAACACAAACGCGACACCCGAGTCGGTCGCACACCGGATTTACCGAGCGGCAAATCCTCAAACGTCTCGTGTGCAGAAATCACAACGCTCAGCTCGTCGCTTAACGACGTCGGCTGCGGCATCTCCAGTCGGCGAAACACATCCTCCTCGAGTTTCCGCGCGAAACATCCCGCGCCCTTTTTCGCCACCAACTCCACCCCACCGCCCGGCCACTCGGGCGCGATCATCACCGCGCGATCCAACCCGACGCCCGGCGTCACCCTCGCCAATCCAAACACGAATTGCTCCGCCTCGTTCTCCGACACGAACGCCTTCGTACCGTCTAAAGGATCGCACACAAAGTACGCCTCGCCCGCCGACGGCGCGCGCGACGTCAACGCCGACCGCACCTCCTCAACGGAAATCTCCCCGATCGTCCCCGCGCACGCGTCGACGACATCCTTCATCACTCTCGCATCCTCCACCGCGCGCAGCGTCTCCTCGCCGACGAATGTCGTCGTCGCCGTCGCCGCGCGTTCGCGCAGTCGCCGCGCGCACGCCGCCTGCGCGGCGACGTCCGCCGTCGTCGCCACCGTCGCGTCGCGTTTCGTCTCCGCGACGCGCGCGACGCGACGATGCGACATCGCGACGTCGATCGCCGCGCGCGCCGCGTCGCGCATCGCGCGCAGCGCGTCGTCGTCGTCGTCAGTGCGGTCGAGCTCGAATCGCGCGAAGACGACGCGCGCGCGCGCGGACCGCGCGCGTCTCTCCCGAGACGACGCGACGCGAGCGCGCGCGGCGACGCGCGTACCGCTCGCGCGCGGCGACATGCGCGCGCGGCGACGGCGCGACGTCTCGCGCGCGTCGCGATCGAATGCCGTCTTCAACAACCAATCGACGCGAACGACATCATCGCCGCACACGCCGTCGCGTCGCGTCGCGTCGCGTCGACGACGAGGGCTCGGGATGACGATCGCGATGTCCCCGGCGCGTCTCCGTCCCTCGAGCGCCGCGCGCGCGTCCACCGCGTCGACGGTGTCGGATGTCATGCTCGCGCTCGAATGGACCTCCCACGTCGCGCTCGGCGTCGCCATCATCGGCGTCGTCACCGTCGTCGTCGCGGCGTCGCTTCGAGTGGCGCCGATCGTCGCGTTCGTTCCGTCGTGTGCGGTGTTTTGGCAGTTCGCGGTGCCGAGCGAGGCGCTCGGGCGCATGCGCGCGAGAGGGATGACGTCGCGGGACGTCGCGGCGGCGGCGACGCGCGCGGTGGCGGGAGAAAAAGTGCTCGAGTACGCGTTCGGGGAGTGGGTTCGCGAGAAGAGGATGCGGGAGGAGGAAGCGAAGGTGGCGCGGGTTGAGACGGTGCCGATGACGACGAGAACGGCGACGCGACGAGGATCGACGGCGACGACGAGACGCGCGAGCCGAAGCCGTCGGCGCGCGTTGCCTCCGGCGGACGCGTGGCCGCATCGACCGATTTTCGTGCGTTCGAGTCCGAGGAGTGAGACGCAGGTGGTGACGGATGGATGGGCGTCGAAGAATGGACCGGTGTTCCGAGCAACGACGCCGAACGCGCGCGTAAAGGCGATGGACGCGAGCGTGGCGGTGAACACGGAGACGGCGACGAGTTTCGAGACGGAGCTCTTCGTCGGGAGAGTCGTGTGTCGATTCAAGGGTGTGCGAGACCACATGACGCGCACGCCGGCGTCGTTTTATCCAGAAAAAGGGTGTACGTTTCAGGTGCTCGTGCAGGGTAGGTTCAAAGAGCGCGTTAAGGTGAACGACGTTCTCACGGGCGGCGAGTTCGATCGTCCGTTTGAAAATCGTCCGCCGAAACCGCTGGTGTACGCGGGTCAACAATTCTTCATGTCGCTCACCCCTGGGTTATCGGTAGACATGTTGGCGGACGTGCCGTATTACTACGCGCCCATGGGACCGACGCTCAGCGTCCTCGCCGCGCACGCGCCCGAGGACGCGCCCGAACCGACCGAGATCATCGAGGAGGACACGCGTCGACTCGGAGGCGCGTTCGCCGAGCGCCCACGCACCGCCGTCGAGCGAAGTCGCATATTCTCCGATCCCGCCGCGTCCGATCGGTACTACTTCAACACGGAAGACGTGTACACGTTCGATTACTACCAGACCGTGCTGTTGTTCAACGAATACGTCATGGACATCGGCATCACGCAGCTTCCGCTCGCTCGGTGCATGGCGGGCCAACCGATTAGTTTCTTCGGCAAACACAAGGATGGACGATACGCGTACTCGTTCGAGATTTGGCACGAGTCTCTGTTGCCCAAGGCGCCCGAACGAACACCGATCGGCGCGCCGTGGCCTCCGAGGAAGAGAGAATCCACCGCGTAGTCGGTTGTTTGTATGTAAAACGTCTTTTATGTTACACGTCTGTCGCGGCGTTCACTCCGGCAACCCGTACGCGTCGACGTACGCCATGATACCGCCCCCACAGTTCACGAGTTTCGTGTATCCACACACGGCGAGCGCTTCGCACGCCTTGGCGCTTCGCACGCCCGCCTTACACAGCACCACGAGCGTCTTGTCCCTCGGCAACGTCTCCAACCACTCCCCCGCCGCGCTCAGCGGTTTGAGCTCGAATCTCGGCAGACGCGCGGCGTCCCACTCGTCCCGTTCGCGCACGTCGACGAAGAACGTGTCCTCAGCGTCCGCGGTCTCGAGCAATTCGCGAAGGGCGCCGGCGTCGATCTCCGTGAAGGACGGATCGTCGCCCGCGCGCGCGGCGACGCCGCGCGAGGCGCGCGCGGCGATGATCGGACGCGCCGCGGTGATACGCGGGCGCGAAAGCGCGCGCGCGCGCTCGACGGTGACCGCGGCGGTGGTTCGGATCGTTCGGGCGATCGTTCGCATGGCGCGCGTCGCGATGTGACGCGCGAGACGGCCGATCGTTTCGATTCTCGAGACTGATTGTTTCTTCGCGCGCGAGACGCGCGCGCGACGCGAATGCGAATACGAATACGAATACGAATACGAATACGAATTACACGCCCCCCTTCGATCTCCCGTCCTCTCCGCTCATCCCCCCTCGGCCCTTTCGTTGATCATGCGCACCCAATTCTTCACGATGGTCAACCCGTCCTCGGTGATTATGCTCTCGGGATGAAACTGCACGCCCTGAATCCACGGGTACGTCCTGTGCCTCACCGCCATGACGGTGCCGTCGTCGGTCCACGCCGTCACCTCCAACTCGTCCTCGGGGAACCCATCTCGATCGATGACGAGCGAGTGATACCTCGCCGCCTGAAACGGTGCGGGTAATCCACACAGCACCGTTCCCTCGTCGTCGTCCACGCGCGTCACCGGCGACGACTTGCCGTGCATGAGCCCCGTCGGCGCGCGCACGATGTTCCCACCGAACACCTGTCCGATGCACTGATGTCCCATGCACACGCCGAACACACCGAATTCAGGTCCGAGCTCTCGCACGACGTCGAGGGAGATGCCGGAATCTTCCGGTCGTCCCGGTCCCGGCGACACCAAGACGCCTCGCGGGCGCGTCGCGCGCACCTCCGCCACCGTCGTCTCGTCGTTCTTATACACGACGTGTTCGCACCCGCAATCGCCGAGGTACTGGCAGAGATTATACGTGAAACTATCGTAATTGTCTATGACGACCACCGGTCCCGGTCCCGAGGAGGCGCGCGCGCGAGCGGCGAATCCTCTCTCGCGCGCGCTCGAGGCGACCGCGAACCCTCGCGAGGGCGCGCTCGAAGACGATGCGGTGGACGGCGTCGCGCGTCGCGAACGGCGCGCGCGCGTCATCGCGGGAACGTTCGCGACGGTCGTCATCCCGCGTCGAGCGACGGTCTCGCGACCGCGGGCGTCGACGGGTCTCGACGACGGGGCGCGCCGTCGTCGCGCTATCCGCATCCGCATCGTGGGAAGGCGTGTTTCTCGAGAAAAACACGTACTCGAGCTCGTTCGAAGGGTATCGAAGGAATCGAAGGCACGATCGTCGGGTGGTGGTGATATGATGAGTCACGACCGGTCGATGTGTCCATGCGATGGATTTAGCGCTCGGTTCAAATGAATGACAGACGACAGACGACAGACGACGACGCGATGGATGCCCTCGGGTGGGCGCGCGCGTTCGACGATAGCGACGCCGAGGGCGAGAGCGAGCGCGAGGACGACGATGGCGTCGTCGTCGTCGATCGCTCGGCGGTCGCCCTCGGCGCTGGATCTCGCGCGTCGACGCGAGAGACGGCACCGCGCGAGGATGGCGCGAGCCGAGACGACGGCGTCGAACGCGACGGCGAGGTCGAGGGCGACGCGCGAGGGGGCGAAGCGGTGGGGACGGGTGGGGGGTGTGCGTCGTTGGACGGCGCGAGCGTCGCGAGCGGCGTGCGCGTGGGACGGGTGGGACCGGAACTCAGAGAGTTGCGCGCGGCGCAGGGCGAGTCGAGAGAGTATTACACCATGGAGCACTATAATCGTTTGTACGGCGCGGAAACGGCGTGGAGGCGAACGTCGCGCGGGAGTAAGACGTGGTGTAAGGATGTACACGGACCTGGGTGTCGAGAGTGCACGACGTGTCACTTTTGTCGACAAAAGACGACGGACGTGAAGACGACGTGTCAGTGCGGATTTTGGAGTCGCGCGCCTCCGGGCGGACGAGGGCGAGGCGTGTGGTGTGGGTGGTGTCTGGAGATGCGCATGGGGGAGAATTTAGAGGAAGCGCTGGCGGATTCGGAGTGGCGGTGCCCGGTGTGTCGGGACATATGTAACTGCAGCGGGGCGAATTGTTTGCGCGCGCAGAGGAATTTGTTTCCCACGCAACAGTTGACGGCGGAGGCGTTGAATTACGGGTGGCCCTCGGTGGCGCATTACTTGATCACGACGGCGATCGTGAGCGGTAAAGACGCACCACCGATGTTAGATTTACCGGCGGCGTACACGGAGCGCCGCCGACGACAGAGAGATCCGAACGCGTCTCGCGAGGGCGGGGGAGGACGAAGCACTATACCGGGAATGTTCGGTGCCCAGACGCAAAAGGAAGCGCGAGCGATCGCGTTGCGCGCTAAAGTGGCGGCGAACGTCCGAGCTGCGTTCGGTGACCTCGCGGGTCGAGACGACGATGCGGATGGCGACGACGGCGGTGGTGGCGACGATGAAGCGTCGGGCGCGTCGGCGGGCGCGAATCGCGTCGAAGGCGCGCGCGCGCCTCAGCCTTCCAGAGGAAGGGGGAGATCGAGAAGTCGCCGCGCGCGTAGATTCGTGGAGGACAACGACAGTTCCGATGGTTCTGAACTCGATTCATCGGACGGTGATAGTGACGTCGAGGCTCCCGCACCGGCGGCGATTCCACGCACCGGAGACGATGTACGCGACGACGAAGCGCGCGCGACGATGGCGGAGACCCCGGGACAGGCGCGCGCGTGTGATTCTGACGGTGCACGCCACACGAAACACAAACGCGCAAGGACCAATTACGGTGTCTCTGCGCGCGAACGTCCGGATGGGGAATGGCGGTCGGACGACGACGTCGTCGAAATCGACGCGCCGGCGCGACAACGGAGCGTGGCGGAAATCGCGTGCGATGACGATCGAGTCACGAGTGGAAGCGTCGCTCGCGTGTCCGCGCGTCCGCGCACCGTGACGACGACCACAGAGTACGGTGAGACGGTCGTGTTACAAGAGGGTGAAACGGAGGCGCCCGCGAGACGTCGACGAAGGCGCCGAAGACGCGTGCCAAGACCGGGAACCGGCGAAGAGTTTACGACGGTGAATCCAGACGTGGTTGAAGCGGCGCAAAGTCGAGCTGTGCACGCGTCGGCACAGGAAGAGGACGAAGAATCCCGCGCGGCTCAGGGAGAGGGTCCGTGTGCGGCGATTTTGCGTGACATGCGTGGAGTCGTGAAGGACGAGTACGCCTTCAGAGACGCGCTCGTGCGCTCAAACGAAGCCCTGCGCAGCGCGATGGTGTTGACGGACGCACATATCACGGTCGACGAGAGTGAGCTTCGCGCCTTTTGTTCACTCGTGGTGCGCATCGCTCGCGTGGGACCGAAAACACCCTTGGGATTACAAGTGATTTCCGACGCGAGAGAGACGCTCGCCGATGCGGAGACGTTTTCTCTGCACAGCAGCACTGGACGAGCCATCGTGCTGAGAGCGTTGATTCGATGCAGCGATCACGCGGCGTACCAGAATGTACACGTGCGCGAGTCGTTGATTCAGTTGCTCACGCTCATGGCCACTCTCGGTCAGGAATATTGCTTAATTCGAGACAACGTGCAGTCAAAGCAAGGCGAGGCGGTCAGTCCTCTGCCGCCACACATTCAAGCCGCCATCGATGAGATACACGTGAACGACGCTGAGACTGAAGGTGAAACGACGTCAAAGGAGGATGAGGTCGCGATGTTGTTGCTCGAGCGCCTCGAGGCTGCGCACGTGCTCCTCTACGCGACCATGGCGGCGCTTCGCAGGTCGATCAGAGGGCCTCCGCTCGCCGGCAGAGAAGAACTGTTCTGTCCCACGCTCGCCGCGTTCATCGACCCGGCGTTCGCGTTCAAAGCCAAGCTCAGAAAGCAAGCGTTGCGCCTGATTGCGGCCGGCGTCACCGCCGCCACTCGCGATTGGGGCGATCCGAAATCTCCCGAAATCGTCGCTCTGGCGACGAATGCGAGCGAGCACATTTGGCCAAAGCTTTCCGACTTGCTCGCCGTGGACATTCCCGGTCGAGCGAGCAGTATGGGAGAGAGCGTCGTCCGATTGAGCGCGTCCGGCGTCACTCGAGCCGTCATAGAGGGCTCGGCTCGGCTCATCGGTCTGCTGCTTCGCTCAGGCGTCTGGGCGTGGGGCCAAGCGGAAACTGCCATTCTGGCGCCGCACACCGCGGCGACGTTCTGGCGCGTCGCCATGGCTCCCCAACGCGCGCTCGCGATGCGTCTGTATTCGCGTCTCGTCGACATATCTCCCATTTACTACGGTGGCGTCGGCGTGCCTCTGTTGAAGCTGTGGGCGCGCGCGACCATGGATCCGGCGGCGGGCGAATCTGCGACGGGCATGAATCGCGCGAGAGCTCGAATCGCGCGCGCCGCCAAACGGCACCCCGTGCTGTTTGCCGCGTTTCCGAATTCGCCGTCCCTCGAAGGATGCGACAGGCCAGAGTCCGTCTCGTTCGAGCGTCGCGCGCGATGGGTCGCCGAGGTCATACACCAAGCCGCGACGACGGCGGTGTCGCCGCGCGCTCGATTATCTGCCGTCGCCACGTGCAACGCGTTGTTCGAGGTCTCGTGCTGGAATCAGAGCTTGGCGCTCACGGGCGGATCATCCACTCGCGGCGCCTACCTCGTCGCGAACGCGCTCGTGTTTTCCACGGCGGCGTCGCGTTTACACGCCGCGCTCTTGACGCCTCCTCCGCCCAAGCTGTTTCGCGTGGTGCAACACGTATTGGAGACGTGCGCGCACAAGAGCGTGAGGGAATCATCCGCGCGTCCGGAGACGCTCGCTAACACCGCGTTGGCGATCGCGTCGCAATTCGACGTGACCGACGCCTCGACTGTCACGTCTTTGGTCGCCGTCTTGCACGAGGCATTCGAGAGACCGCACGCGAGCGACGCAGAGGCGTCCGTCGCCGCCGTCTGGTCGGCGCTCGACGCCGGCGATTCTTTGCACAGGAGCGTGGGTATTCCCAGCGAAAAACTCATCGCGACGAAGCGTTTCATCATCACCGTGTGCGCCAAGCGCGCCATCGAACGTTCGCGATACGTCACGACGAGTCGAAGTGGCACGCACGCGGTGGAGGGATGGGCGCTCGCGTTGCGCGCGTTGGCGGAGTCGAGCGCGAGCGTCGAGTGGCTCGACGAGCTCGCGCCGTCCATTCTCGACGCCATGCAACCTCCCGCGGTGGCGATCGGTAAAGCCGCCGCGCCGCCACCGATCTCCACGTCGCACCCGATGATTCGCACACGACTGTACGATCTCTTAGCCTCGGCGGTGACGCGTCATCCTCGACTGGCGGAGGACGTCAACGGCGACGAGGGCGCCGACGCGCGAAGCATCTTTTTCATCGCCGTCGCGCGAGCCGCGATCGGTGAGATCGCGTACTTTCTCGGCGGCGCCGACAATAGTAAGGGATACCTGCCTCTGCGCGAGGCGGATCGAAACGCCGCCGGTCGACGTTTACGAAGCGTCTCTCGCGCCGCGGTCGCCGTCCCGTCGAGAGTCGTCGAAGAGGTGTACCGCTCGTACAAACCTCCCAAGGAGACGATCGACGTCTCGAACGCGGTGGACGTGGACGCGTCGATGTTGACGGGCACTGCGATCGCCGCGCTCAGATTCGTATCGGCGTTCGCGTCCGCGACGCCGGCGGCGAGACGGATGGTGAAGACTTACGTCTTGTCGCCGATTAAAGCCGCCATGAGACGCAAGGAATCGCGCGAGCGTCGCGCGCTCGTCGCGCACGTCAACGATCTCTGGGCCAAGGTTGGATTGATTCAGAGCGACAATAAGGAAAATGACGCGCCGTCGGTTCCGTCGTCGTCGACCGGGACGCGGTCGTTGCCGACGCGACCGTGGCCCGCGGGCGCCGCGGAGCCGAGCGCGTTCGCGTCCGTCGCGAAGAAACCGAACGGGTCGACGGTGAACGTCATCGGGCAGCTCGTCAAGCGCGCGCCGACGAAAGGGGTGGACGTCAAGGAGAATCCAAAGACCGGGAAAAAGTTTGATATGCTGTTCGTGACGATCGGGGATCACGCCGGCGATGAGATGCGCGTGCAGTTGATCGGCGCGAGCGCCAAGGCGTGCGCACGCGCGCTCGATGCGCCGGACGTGCCGAGCGACGTTTCTCTGGGATTCATCGGATTGAAAACGAAAGGCGCGACGGTGTGGGATCCGAAAGAAACGGCCGAACTCGTGCTCAACCCGTCGTTTTAGAGAGCGCGCGAGTGTATTTCAAGCCGCTAAACGCTAAACGAAAAAAAAATCCAGACGACGCGACGCCCGTCGTCTCGTCGCCCGGAAGCGCTCTAATCGCGAGATGAATGTAAAACAGTGCGCGCGTCATCACTTTTCCTCGAATACGTCCATCTTACACGTCGGACACGCCTTATTCTCCTTGAACCAAGGCTCGACGCACTCGCGATGGTACACGTGTTTACACCTCGGCAGTTGACACGCCTCCTCCTCCAAATCAAACTCAACGCAACACACCGCGCACCTCGTCCCCTCGAACCTCGAATCAATCTTCACTCCCGGCAACGACGCCGTCTGCGCGTCCGTCAATCCACACACCACCTTGCCCACCTGTTCTCCGAGGTCGCACAGTTCCTCGTACGTCATCGCGTCCGTGTCCAATCCCTCCGCCTCGGAATCATCCCCAGCCTCGGGATCGATCCCAGCCATCGCCAGCATGCGATTTCTATACTCTCGCTCCTCGTCCTCTTGCAACCGTCTCGCCAACGCCAGCGATTCGTCCTCCTCCTCGTCCACGGGGGTCGCGTCGCCGCCGGCGTCGTCCTCCGCCGCCGCCGCGCCGTCGAATTGCATCATGTAGTACGCGCGCTCTTGTTCCTGCAACAACCGCGCGAAGGACGCGGACTCATCCTGCGCGAGAGAAACACACGCGCGCGCGCATCGTCAATCGTTCCGTCGATCGTTCCGTCGTCGCGCGCGTCCGAGAGAGACGAATCCCCGTCCGGGGGAACAAACCATCCATCCGAGCGCTTTTTCCGAGACGTCCCCTCGTCGTCCCCTCGTCGTCCCCTCGCGTCGTCGTCGCGTCGTCATCGCGCACCTCGCGTCGAGACAATCCCCCCGGCGCGCGTCTCGCCGCGTCCTGCGTCTCGATGGCGCGCAGCGCGCGCGCCGACGTCGATGATGATTCATTCGGCGTCGTCAACGGTGACGCGACGGACGGCGGCTTGTGCGCGACGTCGCGGTGTCCGCGCGTGGGCGTCGACCGTCCGGAATTGCTCAACGAGCGATCGTTCTCGACGTCGCGCATGACGCGGGACTCGGCGCGCGGGCGCGCGCGCGTCTGACGTCTGCGGTGCCGAGCCGAGAGAGGTGCCGATCGACACCGTCGCCACTCATCGTCTCTCTCTCGCGCGCGACGGCTTCGCGACGTCTCGAACGATGGATGAGGACGTCGTCGTCGTGAAACCGGCGTACGCGGACGCGTACGCGGACGCGGTGAAGCGCGCGCGCGCGATGATGTCCGAACTCGAGGATGACCCGTCGACGAGCGGCGGCGCGTCGTGGACCTGGCGCGAGGGCGCGGACGCGGCGGCGGACGTCATCGACGGGTGCGGAGCGCATTACACCGCGTGGTGGTTCCGATGGACGTGCGCGAGAGGGATGCTGCGCGAGGCGACGACGGTGGAGGCGCGGTTGGAGATTTTGGGCGCCGAGCTCGACTTCGTCGAACGCGAGACGAGGAGAAACGCCAAGAATTATCAGGTGTGGAATCACGCGAGATCGACGCTGAGCGCGGCGATGGACGATGGGTGTTTTGAGTCGGTGCGCGCGCGGGCGTACGAACACGTGGAGCGGGCGCTGGAGGAGGACGCGAAGAATATACACGCGTGGTCGCATCGCGCGTGGTTGACGCGCGCGAGCAATTCTTGGAGCGATGAGTTCGCGTACACGCGTCGACTGTTGGAAGAGGATCGAATGAATAACAGCGCGTGGAACGCGAGGTTTCACGCGACGACGCGGGCGCTCGAGGAAGGGGATGTGGGCGCGCTGGAACGAGAGACGGAGTTCGCGCTCGAGCGCGCGCGATTCGACGACGGCAACGAGAGCGCGTGGAATTATCTTCGAGGTCTGTGTGATCTCGCGGAGACGCGCGAGGTGAGCGACGACATCGCGCGTCGCGTCGTGTGCGCCGCGGTGGACGCCGCGCGCGAGTGCGCGCGAGACCCCGCCGCCGGCGCCGGCGCGCCGTCTCGACACGCCGCGCTCTTCGTCGCCGACAGGCTCGCGTTCGCCGCCGCGCGAGACGCCGACGTCTCCGTCGCCGCCGACGCCGAGCGCATGTTTCATAGATTAGTCTCCCTCGACCCCGTTCGAGGAAATTATTACCGCGCGCGCGTCGAGCGTCTTCGCGCGGCGCTCGCGTTGTGACGTCTTCGTCCCCGTCCCGGTCCCCGCACACGCCGCCTCTCCATCGCCGCCATGTCGACGCGTTCGGTGCGCGAATTCCTCCACGACGTCGGTCTCGGTGAGTACGCCCCCAGATTCATCGAACAGGGCGTCGACACCGTCGAAGACCTGCGGTACGAGCGCGACTTGGATTCGCTCGTCGAAGACGTCGGTCTCGAGGATGCGCACGCGACGACGTTTCGCGAGGCGTTGACGCGCGCGTTGGCGAGCGAAGACGGAGGAAAGGAGACAAAGAAAGCGTCCGCGCCCGTGGAACCGACCAAGGATGATTTGGCGAAGGCGGTGGCGGCGTCCGTGGCGGCGTCCAAGGCGAGACAGCGCGGCGGCGACGAGGCGGAGACGTCGAGCGTCGGCGCCGGGTTCGTGCGAATGTCCGGGGCGAAGACGAGCGATTACGCCCCGAAATTAGCTCTGGACGGCGCGGTGCGAGAGGATGTGAACGCACGCATGGGATTAGCGACGGAGAGGGAGATTGAGGACATTCTTCGTCGACACGCGGAGAAGGATTTTTTATCGCTGTTAAACCTGCGAGAGGTGCCGATCGATTCCATGGGGAGGGTGGAGTGGGCCGGACACGAGGCGATGAAATCGAACGAGATCGCCATGCGGTGTAAGCTGTTGACGCTGCGATTAGATTCGAGTAGGAACTCGCATCCGCGAGCGCCGTTGGCGAAGCGCGCCGTGGAAAATGTGTTAGATTTGATGAGTCACAAAGAGACGAGACGGGAGTTTTTGACGCTCGCGGTGCGTCGAAAAGTGGATGAATTGCGCGCCGAGGGTAAGATTCAGGGCGGCGGCCACGTCTCGTTCACGGGCGTGCACTACGGTTCGGGCGCGGCGGCGACGCGGCTCGCCGAGGAAAATTACGTCTCCAAAGACATGATGAATGAAATGCCGACGTATGATGCCTCCATTCACGCGCCCGACGCAGACCCTGCGGCGGGCGACGCGTCAGCGTCGCGCGCCGAGACGAAGAAGAAGTCTGCACCGAAAGTGGACGTGTCCAGCATTCGCGCCAAGCTCGCGAGTAAGAGCAAAAAACCGAGATTCATGTGACGCGACGTCGGCTACGATAGTAATGATACATCTCTAATTATACACGCTCAGCGAACTCCCGAGAACCGTTCCGTGATCCAACGACGCGCGCGATAGACGTCCTCGACGCACAACTCGTGACCCAACCGCTCGCGCATGACGACGTCTCCGCCCGTGAGTCGACCCGCCTCGAACGACCACTCGCGCGGAACCATCGGATCGGACCCACCCGCTAATATCAACGTGTTTGGCCTCAAATCTCGAAACTCGCGCGATCGGTCCGGCAGGTACCCGCGCACCGCGAGCACGCCCCCGACGTCGCTCAGTTCGCTCTTGGCGCACGCCAACGCCAGACACGCGCCTTGCGAAAACCCTCCGACGACCACCTTCGCGCGATCATCGATCCCATACCGCTCGCACGCGTCGTCCACCACTCGCACGACTCTCTCCACCGACTCCTCTATCCCATCGCACGTCCAATCGCGCGCATCCGGCCGTCGCGTGCGCAGGCGCGGCTTGAACCACGCGCGCGTCCCGTTCGCGAGCGGCGCGTCCGGGCACACCACCGCGCACGTCTTCCCACTCGCCGCGACGACCACCTCGCAAAATTCTCTCCACGACTCACCGTCGACGTCCCCGTACCCGTGAAACCACACCAACGCGCGCTCGACGTCTCCGCGCGCCTCCGCGTCTCGCGTCCCGCGTCTCGCGTCCCGCCCTCCCACCTCCGCCCGATCCCGCGCGCCGTCGTCCGATTCCCCCGC
>Ga0208410_1000478_pt1 | contig 23026 bp, 19 predicted proteins | sample ETN02SmetaG_3_FD_185787 | JGI IMG/M metagenome (GOLD analysis project Ga0208410, IMG submission 185787) | Marine microbial and viral communities from oxygen minimum zone, Eastern Pacific Ocean - ETNP2014F10-02SV257 (SPAdes) (version 2) | ecosystem: Environmental > Aquatic > Marine > Oceanic ... | reverse complement strand
TAATGAATTTCAAAAAAAAATTAAAAGTAAACGGAGAAATGATTATAAATATATCATATTCTAAAAATTATTTAGATTAATTAAAATTAATGATTAGTTGTTTTAGATTAAAGTATTAAATTATTGAGTGTTTTAGCATTTGAATCATACATTAATGATTCTTCCAGGTTAATCGTTAGGAATGCATACAAAATTGAGGGATTCTTAAATAGCTTTATTGTATTTAGGTAGACCCCAATATTCAGGGTCAAAGTCTTTTAGTGAAGAAATTATTTGGGAAGCATTTTTGTAGAATTTATGATCCATATTAGGATCAGGAACTACAACCACAGACATCCCGGCAGCTAAGGCTGCTTCTGTTCCGGAAGGTGCATCCTCAAAAACAAGACACTTCTCAGCTGCAACTCCAATACGTTTTGCCGCTAGTAGAAAAATGTCAGGAGCAGGTTTCCCTTCTTTCAATTGAGGGTCATCTCCACGGATAATTTGCTCGAATTGTGAAAACCACTTTTTATGTTTTTCGTATTTTGCCTCAAAAATTGGAGATGATGAACTAGTAGCAATAGCTTGCGGAATTCCTCTTTGATTAAAATGTTTGGTCAGAGCTTTCGCTCCCGGCAAAGCCTTCGTGTCCCTAAATCGCTCAAGCAAAACATCTTTTCTTGAATTCAAATAATCTTGTGGTGTAATAGGTAAATCCAAACTTTCTACTATAATCTTTGCTGCGTCAATTGATCTTCGACCAATAATCTTTTTTTTGATCGACCAATCAAAAACCTTCCCATATTCTGAAACTATATCCTGAGTAACTTCGGTGTAAATTCCTTCTGTATCAAGGAGTAAGCCATCCATATCATAAATTATACATGAAATTTCAGGTATCATTGTTCGGGCTTTGGTTGTTTTTCAGGAGATTCAATAAATTGTTTTTAAAGAGGGATAGCCAATGAAGTATTAAAATAACGAGGGTGCATATTTTCGCAAATCAACAATTTCTTTTTTGCCGTTAGCCAGTTTGTAACTTACAGAATATTCATTTATCCACTTCAGTTTTAAACTGTAACTAAAGTCTTGAACCTCGAGATTTTGCAGGCTTTTAATTATTTTTTGGTTTCTATTAATAAGATGCAGCCTGAAAGTGTAAATCCTTTGAGTAATTTCCTGACCGCTGGAATTTGTATCTGTGCTGTCTCTTGAACCCGTAATATGATAAAATATTGCGTGATTAGTTGTAGTAGCTACACCTGCACCTGTCCGGAGATGTGGAAGCAGTGGAATAACTTTTCCCTGAAATATTCTGAAAACTCTTTGAATCCCGAAAGTGTTGTTTGAATACTGATAGAATTGCTGATCAACCTTCCAAAAACGAGCATCTCCATCTGCATCATTTTTAATAATATCTAATCCCATAATTCTATTTTTATCACGGAAGAGATAAACGTAACTTTTAGTATCTTTTATACTGGTAATGTTTAGAATCACCCGTTGAGGATGAGAATCTAAAAGTTTTTTTTCGTAGTAAATCCCATTACCCATTCTGTTCTCAGGATAGATCTGGTAAGGGCCAATGTCAATTATTCCCTTGTGTTCGTGATCTCTTGGAAAAATATCTACTGCACTAACTCCATAAGGTAGCAGGAGTAAAAGTAATCCTATTAAATAAAAAACCATTTTTTCTTTAAACTGCCGCAGTCTTTTTATTGGAGGCCTCAATTTTTTCTCTTCTATATGGTTAAGTAAGAAGATCAACATCTTAAAAAATTTTTGTTGCGTTGGTATAAAAAATCTAAATCCGAGAATATTCAAACGACATAACAGAGCAGACTTTGATTCTCCTATTTCAGGTTTGCTACTTCACTTTCATAGTGGATCTCAGATTTCTTGTTATTAATTTGATTATAACAAACTATTCTACTGAAGTCAGTGAAATAGTGATTGAGCAACTTGAGTCCTTTGATACTTGATATTAGAATAATAATTAGAATTTGTATCAGATGCTCAAAAAGTGTCACAATTTGTATAAAATTTAGCATAATTCAGCTTAACAAATGTCTACCACTAGAACTTTAAAAAAACCTCCAAGAACGTTTGTGATTGGCACAAGCGGACATATAGATCATGGAAAAACAACCTTGGTCAAAGCTCTCACAGGAGTGGACACAGACCGTTGGATAGAAGAAAAAAAACGTGGTATTACCATTGACCTTGGATTTGCTCATTATGAGGACAATGAGGGAAACAAACTGGTATTTGTAGATGTTCCAGGACACGAAAAATTTATTCACAATATGCTCGCCGGCGTGGCTGGGATGAGTGCGGTACTGCTTGTTGTAGCTGCAGATGAAGGGGTTATGCCTCAAACAAGGGAACATCTGAATATATGTAATCTGCTTAAACTTCAAACTGGGATCGTTGTAATTACTCGGATTGATTTAGTGGAAGACCCTGATATGGTAGAACTTTGTAAAGAGGAAGTTGCTGAATTAATTAAAGGTACGTTTCTAGAAGGCAAGCAGGTAGTTCCAGTTTCAGCTACTAGTGGAGAAGGATTAATTGAACTTCGGGCAGCATTATCAAAATTGCACAAACAAATCCCCACACCCGAAATTGAAAAACCTTTCCGCATGAATGTTGACCGTTCCTTCACAGTCAAGGGATTCGGAACAGTCGTAACGGGAACAGTTCTCTGCGGATCAGTCAGTCAAGATGAAGTAGTACAGCAATTTCCAAGACAAAACAGCATTCGGATACGCGGCCTGCAGGCTCACAATATGGCAGTCAATCGAATTTTTGCAGGACAGAGGGCTGCTCTTAATTTGGCCGGGATTGAAAAAAAAAATATTCAACGAGGTGACCAACTGGCAGAAGAGAAGTCATTACTCACTAGTTATATGCTAAATGCATCTTTAACCTTGCTTGAAAATGTCTCTGAACCTTTGAAAAACAGAACACGTATCAGGCTTCATTTAGGAAGCCAGGAAGTTTTTGGAAGGATTGTTCTTTTAAAGGATAAAACTTTATCCGGGGGGGAAACCTCATTGGTTCAGTTCCGGCTGGAAAGTTTGGTCAGCGCAAGATACGGTGACCATTTTATAGTCAGGAGTTTCTCACCGATGATTACTTTAGGTGGAGGTATGGTGATTGACCCTTCCCCCAGTAAATCTAGAAGAGTAATGTTTGAACTTCCTGAACGTCTCAAGCGACTGCACGAAGGTGACGAAAATATACGTTCAGCTGAAGTGATATATATGCAATCCGTGAAGGGTGTGATTGAAACAGAATTTTCGGTACGTACTGGTCTTTCCCCTAAACGGTCCGGTAAAATCCTGCAGCTTCTACAAAGTCAGCAGCAGGTGCTTTGTGTCAATCCTATTTCAAAACGTTACCTACATGTCGAACATATTGAACGTATAAGTGATTTTTTGTGTAAAGTCCTAGCATTACATCATGAAAAATTTAAGGATCGTGAAGGAATGACACGTTCTGAACTGGGTGGAAAAATCTCTTTTATTTTTACAGAAAAAGAGGTTGAAATTCTTTTAAAATATATGGTTAAGCTTTGCAAGTTCTTACAAAAAGGACAGTACTTCGCCCTCGAGGGTCATCAGACAATAGTTTCTCAAGGACAGGAAGAGGGCTTAGCGCTCTGTCTTGAATTGATAACGGCAGGAGGATTTCAGCCACACCGTCAGACAATGTTGCTGGAAAAACTTAAAATGAATGAAAAAGACGGTGTTGCAATACTCAAATCAGCAGTACATTCCAAACGGCTTGTGCGTGTCTCGAAGGACCTGTATTATTCACCAGTACAAACAACAGAGATTTTATCGCTGCTAAGAAAATTTTTGCAGGCTAATAAAAAGATTACTGTCATTCAGTTCAAAGAATTATTAAACATTTCTCGCAAACATGCCATTGATTTGCTTGAGTATTTTGATAGTCAACACCTTACGATTCGGGAAGGGAATCATCGCGTTCCCGGTTCAATTTTGTCTTCCAACTAACAAAAGATGAATTTGAATAAAAAAACAATTTTAAAACGAGTAGGAATCTACCCCCTCATTTTCTTTGTCCTGTTGAACCTATGGATTATACAGGTATTTGCCGGAAAAACTTTTGCCCAAAGTATATTAAGCGACCGTGCGTGGTTAGAACACAAGTTTAAGTTGAATGTTGATACTAAAACCACTGCCAAGAATGAGCTGAATAGAGGAACGACATTTCCACTCTCTGACGTCTTTTTGTCTTCACAAGTGCCACACCTTGCAGAGGAATCTACTCATACTAAAAGTCTTGCCCTAAACGAATCAGCGCCTTCATTAATATCTTCAACCCCTATACTGAATTCGAAAAAAAAGGAAGAAGATAGTTTAATGCTTTCAACCCCTTTTTTCAGGAAGCTATTCCCGTGGTTTTCCCAAAGCGATCATAGGAGTTCCAAAAAATCTACCAAAGTATTTTTGTGGATACCGGAAATTGAAAAGCTACTCATCTCAAATGCCGATGCAGCAAAGGAAATGTATCTGGAAATTGAAAACCAATTGGAAATTGAAGAACGCACACAACTCAAAATTAAATTGCTTTATCATTTGAATGAATGGTCATCTGCAGAAATACTTGCCAAAGCGTTTTTAAGCGAACGACCACAAAGTCCAATTACGCCAGTTATTTTTTATTATTTGAACAAGGCTCTACAGTCTCAAAAAAAAGAACTTAGTCAAAATCTGATTTTAAAAAAACATACTGTTAAAAATTTAGAACCAAAATTGCTAAGTGATTTTTTACGTATGCTTAGTGATGAAGCTTTAATGCAAGGTGATCTCTTCACCGCAATTCGATATCGACTTGATGAATTAAAAAATGCTGGGACTTCATTAATGGCTGATACGGAAAAACTGGCTAGTCTTTTGAAAGAACTAAAGTTTGTTGAACAATTAAATAATTTATCATTAAATTTCCCAAATTTAACTTGGTTGCAAGATCGAATACCACCATTGAAAATCGAAATACTGGTAAAACAAAAACGTTACCATGAAGCTCTAAAAATTGTAAATCATCAACTCAAGATTGCCCGTGGGACCAATCACACAGTAAAGATTGAGCTACTTAACAAAATGCAGAGCAACCTTTCCAAAGCCATTAACCTTAATCCTCGCCGAATTGGAGTGATTCTACCTTTGAGCAGTACTAACACAAAGGTTGCAAGCTTGGCCCACGAAGCTCTAAACGGTTTGAGGATGGCACTGCGTGCTTCTGAAATAACAATAAAGAAACCTCTAGACACATGGGAACTAGTGATTAGGGATTCTCATTTGAATCAGGAGAAAACAAAAAGTGCAATCCGTGAACTGGTAGAAAAAGAGGGGGTAATTGCGGTCATTGGACCTCTCGCTCGAAAAACTTCTGAAGCTGCAGCGAAAGAAGCGGAAAGGTTGCACATACCATTAATTTCCCTTTCGCTTACAGCCGATATTCCTGAATTTGGAGACTATGTTTTTCGTAATAATCAAAGTTGGAAAAAGGAAGTTCAAGAATTGCTGGATTATGCAGTGAGTGAACTTCAAGCTTGCCGCTTCCTTATTCTTTATGCAAAAACTAGAGAGGGACGACAAAAAATGCGACATTTTTGGGATGCAGCCTTGCATAAAGGTTGTAAAGTGGTCGCAACTGAAGGTTTTAAAAATGACGGTCAAAAAAGTCTAGTGAATGAATTTGATACTTTCACCGGTAAACTTCAAAGAATTAGCGCAAAAGATAAAGGTATTTTAAAGGAACTTAAAGAAAAGGAAGTCCCAATTCATAACTTTGATGCAGTGTTCGTAGCTATAGGTTCAGGCGGAGTGAGTAATTTGAGCCTTATTTTTCCTTATAGTGCTGTTTACAAAATGGAAAAAACGACTTTTCTGGGAGACAACGGTTGGAATGATGCAGCACTCCCGTATGCTCATGGATTGCGAGGTGTAAAAAAACTTGTTTTTGTTGACACCTTCTTTCCGCAGGATAATACTCATGCCATGCAACAGTTACTAAGACTGCATGAAAGGATTCTATATCGACATCAAAATTATCTGGGTCCAACCCCATATACTGCATATGCTTATGATACATTGATGATCTTGATGCATTTGCTGAATGATGAGAAAAACCAAAGTCACTGGGATTTACGCAATGCACTTGTAAATATGGATAACTTTTCGGGAGTTACAGGTAATTTAAGCTTTGATGAAAAAGGTGAAGTTCAGCGGGGGATTAAGCTCTTGACTGTCCGTAGAGGAAAAATACAGATGTTCAAATAGTATTAATTAAATAAATTATTTAATCGCTATTTGACAAAAAGAGATTCCAAGTCTTTGAAAGGTACCTGTTCGGGCTTTAACTTTTGAAGTGGTTGAGTTTCTTCACCTGAATTTTTAGCAATTTCTAGCAATGAATTTTCAGGAGAAGGTTCATTTTTGATGCCATGGGGAACGATGTCTCCGGTATTCTTTGATAATTTTTCAGGTCGAATTTCAGCTTGGAAATTACGCTTAGACTGAAATTTCATCTGTAACTTTTGATCCTCAAGTGGTTCTTCAATTAGATCTGCAACTTGTCGTAAGCGATAGCTGTAATGACGGCTAACTTCAAATAGCCTCCCACCCGGTATGCACTCTGGACTGTCCTGGAATGAAACAAAATCTTCCACAACGACTGCATGTTTAAGTGCTTCTGGACTTAAGTAAACCAAAACAGGAGATGTTTCAGACTCAATTATTTCCTCTTCCTGAGGTTCGAATTTGAACCATTTCATATTACCTCTTCTCAAAAAACTAGACACTGAATTTTTCACCTTATAAAATAATCTGCGAAAATTATGCCAAATATACTATTATTCCTAAAACATTTTGTGGTTTAACCCCATTAAAATGCCCCCTAAAAAAGCCTTCCCTTGATGAGCAAAATAAAATCTACAATATAAGTTAGATATATCTTTTTTGATATATAAGAGATAAAATTATCTATCATAACTCAAGATTTAATTTATCCTATAGGATGACTATTGACTTATTTCTATAGGATCCCTAATTCCTTTAGGGATTTTCAAAAATCAGGAAAAGAGATAACTATGCTTGGATTTTTCAGTTTAGAAAGAATTTTGATAATTGTGAAAAAACAAATTTTTTGTTGTAACAGTCCTTTCCAATAATTTCTCTATACATTCAAAATAACAAATAGATATTTTTTTGACTGTATCAAATTAATTCCTAATCGAGCTGGATTTCTTTATATTTGTATATTAATATACATAGCATATTCATAAGATTTAGAGTGAAAATAAGGTGAATAGAAACGTAGCATTGAAAGAAGAACTCGAGCAGTTGTTCTGTGATCAGGAAGAAAATTTTGAGATAGCAGCCAAGAGTCTAAAGGTATTATCTCATCCTGCCCGTTTACGAATTTTGTGCGCACTACGGAGTGGTGAGCAAACTGTACAAAATTTGGAATATTTCACAGGCATAAAACAAACAACTCTGTCTCAACACTTGTCTTTACTGAAAAATTGCGGAGTGTTAGTTTCACGGCGCGAGGCAACATTTTCCTTTTATCGGATTTCCAACAAAAAAATTATTGAATTATTTGACCTCATCAAATGGGAATGGTTGCTATAATGGAGAATTATAATATAATGCTATTTCTATAGAAATATATAATGTAAGACCCTGCCTCAATGGAGGGATCTATCATTGATCCAGTCAAGGAACAAATTAATCTCAGTCTACAATTTGTAATGGAACTTAGCATTGACCTCAAGTAAACGAAAGACCACATAACTAAGTGTAACATTTAACATCTTACCCTATAATTCTCCACTACAAATTATTGTTCTACTATTTTCAATTGCAATTGTTTTCGTCTGGTTATATTTTTTTAAATTCCTTAACAGAATCCCGGCTCACTCCTTTTTTAGATAACTGTTTTTGAAAAGTTATTTATTTATCTTTCTGCCTCAAATCTGATTAAGATTGCGGCTTTTAATCATACCAATAAATCAATTAGTAAACTGTCTAGGATTTTATTTCTCGGACTCATTTAACCGGTTTTGATACACAGAAATCAAGGAATCCCGGTATTGAAAAAGTTTCTCCAAACGTTTTTCAAGGCTTATATCCCCTGTTTGCGGCCGCGTCGTTAGATACAAGGTGTAGCGAAGAATGTCCTGCGGTCTTTGAAAACAGTAAAGCAGAAAATTGAGAGCATTCGTGCCTTTTTTTTCATAAATAAGCAACAGCAATTTGACTATGTGAAAATGGTTTATTCCAAGGGAACATTGCCGATCAACAAATTCCATGATTGAACTCATGTAATTGTCAGTCCGAAAACCTTGCGGAAGTGTTGCTGATGCAGAAGGCTGCTGATAATACTGCATACTCAATATGGAAGAGATAAAATAGCTCCAGGCTTTGTTCAAGTCATCCAAAGGAATCAACTGTCGAGGTGTCTCATCCTCCTTGTTTTCCAAAAGCGATTGTTCGTTTAGGTCGAGAATTACACCAAGTGTACTTTTCAAGCCGTCAATCGCAGGAGCACGATATTTCAAAACCGAAAGCAGCTTTTTTAAGCGCTGGTAATCAGTGCTTTCTCTATAAGAAACATCCTTTTCGCCTTGGATTGTGAATGTCCATTCACTCAAACCGTAAAACGAAGCATAAATTTTTGAATAAATCGATTCAGCATAATTTTTTTCCAGTCTTTTTATTTCTTTTGACCACTCTTTCAGTGGAGTCCCAGGGGGCAACATTTTTATCAAATTCAGCGGGAATCTCTGCCGAATACGATTCAATTTAGGGTTTTGCGGCATATCTGGAACATAAAACTGAATGACTTTCCTGTCAAAGCGGAGTTCCTGCATCCGTGATCTTATTTGAACACCAATTGTTTCAATATCAGTCCCCTCTGGGATTCGATTTAAAAGATCATAAAATTCCTCAATAAAGCCAGAAAGAGCAGATATTTCTTCCAGTTTGTTTTTTACTGAGCGGATAAAATGTGGGAAATGTTTTTGCTTGAATTTTTGATAATCCAACTTTTCATGCGGTAAAATGAATTGCAGTTGAGCATTAAGTTTCTGAATTCTTTCAATCAAAGCCTGATTATAATTTACCGGGTTGGTGCGATATAACTCTTTGAATTCTCTATAAATAGTATCAATAGTGTGATACTCCTCAGTTGAAAGAGACCTAGATTTGAACTTTTCCCGCCACTCTGAAATTAATTGTTTGCGGATTTTTAAACCTTCCTTTTTATGATCAAGAAGGTATGATTCTGCGACATTCTCGCAAAATGCCTGCAGACTTTTTGAGGAAAAATTAAGTTCTTCAACCATTGACAATATTTCCGGAATCGCGGCACTACTTTGTTTTTGGTTGTTTACGCTATACCTATAAAATTCAAGTGGCAGTATTTTCTCATTAAAGAAAATACTGCCACTTAACTTAGAAAAAAGATTACGTGTAATGTTTACAATTAGCTCAGCGGAGTCCAGTTCTCGAGGTAAAATAATCGTCACTTCATAAGAACGTGTAGTATTGATGATTTTTAGACGTGATGCGGGAAGTGAAACATTTTTAGGCAGTGCAGATCCAATTTCCGTTTCATAAGTTTCCTGATCTATAAATCGCAGCAAGTGATCGGCGTGCGGAATCTCTATACCAAATTTTTCCGAATAATCCAGTATGTCGGGAACTTTCCCTTTCAAAAAATTTTTTATCTGTTCAGGAATTGACTTAGAAAATTCTATGCTAAAATATTTTGAAGGTGGAATTCCCTCTTTTTGATCGTCGTAATTTTGGAGTTGCGCTTCGCCTATAGTGCGCATTTTAGGATCAAAACGATCCTCAAAGGATTTGTTGATGCTGTCAAATGGTTTCATGAATAATTACCCGTGAAGGGTGTGGTTCACGAACATTGATCAATGCTTGCGTACTGAAGCTATATCTTCGTTCCATTCTCGGAGTTGATGTGGCCCTTCTAACGAATTTTTCAGATTGATCAAATCTAAAAATTTTTTTTCTTCCAAATCAACATTGGGATACCTCCTTCTCAAATATCCCCAGAGATTCAAATAGTTTTCCTCTACTTGCCAATCATCACTATGTGTCTTCTGCTCTGACTTAGAGTTATCATTAAAAGTATAGAAAACATTACTCATTTTTTCCTCGAATACTCTGTTTAGGTGATTTCCAAATTCGGAAATCATTTGTATAAATTTAGCTATCGAATTCGCAACCTTTACAGTTACAATTTTTACGGGGTTATACTACATGAAGCAAAATTGTGGCCTGAAAAAATAAAATTGATTAATAAATTATTGGATTGTTATAAAAACTTGGTGAATAGACTGTTTATATTGAATTTTAAATTTTTTAGGTTGAAAAATATTTTTTTAAAAAAACACCAAATATTCTCGAAGAAATGATATTTTAACTCTGAAATTATGATTGAATTATTTGGGAGGATTTGTTCTTAGTAAGGCTTTAAGGTGGGTTTCAAATCATTAAATATTTGTAGTTTTCTTAGTTCCTATATTGCTAGGCACCGTACACTAACAAGATTGAATATAACAACAAAATTCGGCAATAAGTTTTCAGCGCACATATGATTTTCTTGTTAGTCCCTCATCTTTTCTCAGATTTTCTTCTATAGACTCTATTGCAATGTGTCTGACAATTTTCGTAACTCATTTTCCGCTTTTGTGCAAGGATTGATTTGGTCTTCCTCCATCTCTTCAATACAAAATTCTGTATTTAGAATTCTTCCTTCATATAGTGCTTAACTAACACAATCAACTATTTTCATTTGCCATCTATGTCTCATTCATTGTTATCTTGCGGCATAACTATTATTAACAAGCAACTTACTGTGTAACTCAGATACTATCATTTAAATAGGGTAGTGTTCCTGATAAGCCAATGTTAACCTTATTCAGATATTGTAAGTGATAACCCTTGTATTATCCGACAAATCGGCTAAAATTAGCAACGAATGAATGGTTCCGGCAAATCGGCTTGATTAATAGAGTTTAAACCGTTTTATAAACATATCTTCTGATTAATTCAACTGAATAACAACAAAATCTGTATTTTTAGTATATACATTTAATAAAATTTACTTATTAATATCAATTAATTGATACGATATTGTTGCCAATATTCACTCTATTGGGATAAATATTTTCGGTATCGGAGTTTTAATAACCCAATTTTCATAACCAAAACAAAAAATAATTTATGAGAGATAGAATAATTTCAATTAAAGCTTTGGAGATTTTGGATTCAAGAGGTAATCCGACAATCCGTACAACAGTAACCCTTGAAAGCGGAGTTACAGGATCTGCCTCCGTCCCTTCAGGAGCCTCAACAGGGGAAAATGAAGCTCTTGAACTTCGTGACGGTGACAAGGCACGATATGGAGGAAAAGGAGTTCTCAAGGCAGTTGATAATGTAAATCAGGAAATTGCTCCGGAACTGTTAGGCATGACACCAGATAGACAAGCTGAAATTGACAGGATGATGCTCAAACTAGACGGAACAGCGACCAAAAGTAATTTAGGCGCAAACGCAATTCTCAGTGTTTCCATTGCTGTTGCAGTAACTGCAGCCAATTCACACAACCTTCCTCTCTATGCCTATCTAGGAGGAGTAGGCAGTTTTCGTTTGCCGGCACCTATGATGAACATTATCAATGGTGGAGAACATGCTGATAATAGTGTTGATTTACAGGAATTCATGGTTATGCCCATTGGAGCAACGACATTCCGCGAAGCATTGCGTTATGGTGCTGAAACATTTCATGCTCTGAAAAAGATCTTACTTAAAAAAGGTTATGCCACTAGCGTTGGTGACGAAGGTGGTTTTGCTCCAAATCTTAAAAGTAATGAAGAAGCATGCGAAGTTATAATTGAAGCCATCGAACTTGCTGGATTTGTACCTGGAAAAGACATCTCGCTGTCTATCGACGCCGCTGCTTCATCATTCTATAAAAATGGAAGCTATGACTTTTTTAAGTCCGGCCAGGGCACAAAAAACTCAAAGGAAATGCTTGATTTTTACAGCAATATGGCAGATAAATTTCCCATCATATCGATTGAAGATCCAATGGACGAGCACGATTGGGAAGGGTTTTCCTCTATCACAAAAAAACTTGGAACTAAGCTTCAAATAGTCGGCGATGATTTGTTTGTAACTAATACAGAGTTTGTAAAGAAAGGTATAAACAAAAACGCAGCAAACGCTGTTTTGATCAAACTTAACCAAATCGGCACTGTATCTGAAACTATTGCCACCATACAACTTTGTCAGAAAGCTGGTTGGAATTACATAATCTCTCATCGAAGCGGTGAAACTGAAGACACATTCATGGCGGATTTTTCAGTTGCAATGGCGGGTGGTCAAATTAAAACTGGGTCGGTATCACGCAGTGAGCGTATTGCCAAATATAATCGTTTGCTTGAAATAGAAGCTGAACTTGGAAAGTGTGCGATTTTTGGGAGCTGAACAAAGTCAACCAGAACCGAAAGCAAATTTCATATATCACCATTGAACAACCACATAGTGTAGTTCATAGTACTAGTAGAAGCATTAATCTTAGAGCGAATCTAAGAAAACTTCTATAATGCTATCCTGATTCAGATTTTATTTTGATTCTACTCAAATATTATTTTCAACCAGCGTAAAGAAATAAATCACAATATTTTGACCAAGACGAGTTTCTAGGTGACATCCAATTCTGAGAAAATCCCCACTGAGGAGTCGTACCGCATATTGAAAAACGCGGGGTCGGTCACAATATTTACTTCGATTTCCAGGATTCTCGGCGCTGTGAGGGATTTAGTGATCGCGCATGTTTTCGGGGCTGGATGGATTACAGACGCCTTTGTACAGGCATTCACCATTCCAAATGTTCTGCGCCGCCTGACTGCCGAGGGTTCGATGACTCTGGCTTTCCTGCCACTCTATACAGAAATCCGTGAACATAAAGATCGTGAATCAGCCAGGAAATTTGCTGCAAAAACTTTGACTCTCATTCTAGCAGCTACTACCATACTGAGCGGATTGGGTATTATTTTCAGTCCCCAGCTAGTTTTTCTTTTTGCAGCAGGTTTTGCATCAAGTCCGGAAAAGTTCGAACTGACCGTGTTACTTACCAGAGTAATGTTTCCGTATTTGATATTCGTTTCACTGGTTGCGTGGGCGATGGGAGTTTTAAACGCGGAAGAGCGTTTTGCAGCACCGGCTGCGGCGCCGATTTTGTTAAACATCGGCATTATCGGGGCAGCTTTTGGAATTTCACCGTTATTAGAAAAGCCAATCATCGGTATCGGAATTGGTGTTCTTTTAGGCGGAATCGCACAAATAATGCTTCAAATTCCTTCTTTGAGAAAAGTAGGGCAATCATTAAAACCAATCTTGTTTTTCAATGATGAAAATATTCAACGTCTGCTGAAACTTCTTGGTCCTTCATTGCTGGGAGTCGCAGTTTATCAAATCAATATCGTCGTGCTACGCAATCTGGCCAGTTTCATGCCTTCAGGCCAGGTCACGCATTATTACAATGCGAGCCGTCTTTCAGAATTTACTTTGGGGATCTTTGCTTTTGCATTAACCACTGCTAGTTTCCCAGAATTAAGCCGACACACCGCAAGTGAGAACTGGGAAAAAATTCGCAGCACCCTTCGCTTCACCATTTCCACCACCTTACTGTTCGTCATACCAGCCAGCGTGGGATTAGCGATTGCGGCAGAGCCGATAGTCGCAATGCTCTATTTTCATGGGGCTTATGCCTGGAGTGATGTTAAAAGTACCTCACTAACGCTTCAGGCCTTTGCTTTAAGCATGCCGGCCGCTGCCATAATTCGTCTGCAGACTTCGGTGTTTTATTCACTTAAAAACACCCGTACTCCGGTGCAAGTATCGCTCTTCAGTATTTTGCTGACTGGACTTTTGGGATGGTGGTTAAGCCAAAGTCTGGAAATTTTAGGCTTGGCATTGGGTCTTGCTGCAGGAACATGGTTCCAGTGTGGATTATTAACCTTACTGCTGCTGAAAGAAACTGAATTGCGGAAAAGATGGTTTTCCTTGCGCTCATCCCTTCTTTATTTGCTAGCTTCCAGCTGCATGGCAGGTTTTACCTGGTTTACAAGTGGGTATGGAATATGGGAAAAAGGACCTTTCCTTTTTTACAACTGGTTAGTTTTTCTTTCACTTCTGGTAGGTTCTGCTTTTTTATATGTGCTGCTTCTGTCAATTTTACGAGAAGAACAAATTTTGGAAATTATAAACAGATTAAGGTCATAAAAAATTCAGCACTAAAAAGACTTAAAACCTATTCATCCCTCTCAGAGTAAAATCTTACAAGTTGTCAACTTGTAAGATTTTCCGTTTCACCTTTGTAGAAATATTAATTGGTTACATACTTTTTTAGGACATTCACGAAACAACTCCAAGTAATTTTAACGTTGACACAGCCATGACTTTGGCTGCTGTAATCATGTCATCTATTACAATGTATTCGTCAGGCTGATGAGCGAGGTCAAGAATCCCAGGACCGTATGCAACACAGTCGTGAAGATGTCCGATTCTGGCAATATGTTTTTGATCATATGTTCCAGGAGAAATAACATACTCCGGGTTTTTTCCCGATATGTTGAGTATAGAGGCACTGACAGCTTTTACAACTGGTGCATCCACATCCGTCATCGTTGGTAAAAACTCCATAATATCATGTATTCGGTATCTAAAATTAGGACGTGATTCGGTAAGTTCATTCAATAAATCAGTTATTTCAGCTTTTACTTCGTTTATATTTTCTTCAATTAAAAAACGTCGGTCGATAGTTAAGCGGCATGAATCAGGGACACACGGACTAGGCATTCCCAGAAAAGATTCATCTTCTCCACCGTGAACGGCCTGCAGGTTCAAAGTAGAACGCTTAGCACCATCCGGAACAACCGGCATACTAGTTTCCTTTTGCTCCAGAGCAGGAAAAAGTCTTTTCTCAATGAGTTCCAAAAAAGAACTCATGTGCCGGATGGCAGAATCTCCTAGGAAAGGCATCGAGCCGTGTGCTATTCTACCGAGTGTTTCCACTTCCGCCCACCATACTCCGCGATGACCTAGGCAAATCCGGTCCACATTCAAAGGTTCCGGAATAATGACATGATCTACACGAGGTTTTGAGAAAAAACCTTTTTCCGCTAAAAAAGCAACACCACCGTATCCCCCAGTTTCTTCATCAACTGTCCCAGAAATTTCGATCGTACCTGAAAAATTAATTCCTTCCTCAAGAATTGCTTCCATCGCAATCACAGACGCAGCCAATCCGCCTTTCATGTCACAGGTGCCGCGACCGTATACTTTGCCATCCCGCACAATTCCCTCAAATGGATCAACTGTCCAACCTTCCCCTGGTACTACAACATCTAGGTGGCTATTGAAATGTACACAAGCCCCTGAGGATTTGCCTTCAAATCTGGCGATTACATTTTTGCGGGGGTAACGGTCTGTGTCACCGGGAGTGTTTTTTGCACGCTCATAAAGAACGGAAAAACCGCTTTTCGCTAGACGCCTACCGAGAAATTCAGCGCATCTCGTGTAGTCTTCACCTGGGGGATTGATAGTAGGTATGCGAACTAAATCTTGTGTAAACGAAACCAGATCCTCACGCTTGGAATCGATCCTGGAAAATAGAGACTCCATTATTTTTCACTGTTGAATGTTTTATTAAAGTTGAAATGATAGTTCAATCATAATCAACAATCCATTCAACAATCCAGAAAAAACAAAACTAACTCAGAATATTTGGGGAATAGTAAGAAAAAAAAATTATCCAATGGGAGCAACAAAAGATGAAAATTTGCTAAGAGACTACAACGCAAATGATCTCCACTATTTGGGACTCCCATTTGACTTTTGAAAAAATTATCCTTACCTTTTTTGTGGTTATAGTACAAATCCTTATGATTTGTATATACTTAAAGTCTATAACCGATCAAAATTTATATTATATGTTCTTCCATCCTATTGCTGAGTCTGTCAGTTTTTTACACTTATTTATATTAGTAAATTTACGTAGAGTACAAAATATAATATACTTCTGTACAACACTAGTGGGGTAGGAGTGAAGAATATTTCAGGACTCAAGTTACTTGGTGTTTCTGCTGGAATCGTTCTTCACGCCATTCTTCAGTTTTTAGGACTTCATGCAAAGCTTCAGCAGCATCCCATACGTCTGTATATCTTAGATAAAGGGGAGCAAAGCCGAACCGCATGATACCTGGCGCTCTAAAATCCGCAATTATTTTTCTTGCAATAAGAGCCTGAATTACGGGGAATCCATTTGCATAATGAAGAGCTACCTGGGAACCTCGTTTTTCTGGATCATTTGGACTTTGAAGGGTCACGCCATAATTGCCATATCTTTTTTCTACCAGCTCAAGGAAAAGTTGAGTCAGACATTGGCTCTTTTTACGTACCATATTTAGGTCCGCCACCTTCGCAATTTCAAGTCCAGCCTGGAGTCCCCTGAGTGATAATATCGGCTGGGTTCCTGTCTGAAACTTTAAAATACCTTCAGCTGCCTTAAAATCTTTTTCGAAAGCAAAAGGACGTGCGTGTCCCCACCATCCAGAAAGAGGATTTACAGCTGATTGCTGATGCCTCTTTGCAACATACAAATACGCGGGAGAGCCCGGTCCACCGTTAAGATATTTATACGTGCAGCCAACAGCAAAATCTACACCCCACCTGTCAAGTTCCACTGATAAAACTCCTGCACTATGGCAAGTGTCCAGGACAAATAAGGCTCCTGCCTCGTGCGTTTTTTTAACAAGCTCCTCTATCGGCAGCAGTTCGCCTGAACGGTAATTCACATGTGACAAAGTAACCACTGCAACATTTTCGTCAAGCAACTCATCCAAGGAATCTCCATCTTTTCCTACCAATCGTCTTTGGATGTTTTGCTGAGAAGATATGATCCCTTCAAGGATATAAAGATCGGTTGGGAAACTGTCTGCCTCTGAGACCACAACATTGCGTCCATGTGACATGCCCAAAGCGGCGTGGACGGTTTTGTACAAATTCAGTGAAGTTGAGTCAGAAACGATTAGCTGTCCTGAAGCTGCTCCAACAACAGGTGCAATCATTTCCCCCAAAGTTTGCGGCAACTCCCACCAACCAGCGTTTTTCCAACTATTAATCAACTCTTCAGACCATTCGTTTTTTATAGTCTGCTCCAGGTGTTCTAGCGCCTTGTTAGGCATTGGCCCCAGGGAGTTTCCATCCAAATAAATAAGGCCTTGTGGCAAATAGAAATTCTCGCGCCAATTACCCAAAGGATCTACTGCATCAGCTTTCTCGCATGCAGTTCTGGATTCTAGTAAAGTGGAAATGTTTATTGACATAATTTAACTGATTTGTGAATTTCAAAATTATTAATTAATTATAAAGAGTTAAGCATAATTTTTTGTTATAATTTTTTTATATGCTCTTCCACATTATGTCTGTCAAATTGTTAGTTTTTTCAAGTAGATTAATATCATCTATTCAGGTAAAGACCAAAGAAATTCAATCCGTCCCGAAAAAGGAAAAGTGCGAATCCAATTAAAACAAAACCAAGAAACTGCATAATGCGTCTGTACCAAATTTCCTGCAAAAAACTACGAGATTTTCCAGCCACAATTGCCAGCATAAATTTTACTCCAACCAAACCAAGATAAAAACTGAAGAGAAATGCGGCTCCTAAGCTAAAAGAATGCTGAAACGAACGGACCATCAGAGGCGCACCTACAGTAAACCAAAAGAGGTATGGATTTGGATTTGCCAAATTTGCGATAATCAACTCTCGCAGACTGAGAGGCTTGGGAGTATAATCCGAAATTTCAGCGCTTGAGTTTTTGATACCCTTTACTCCTAGGTATATGAGAAAGGCTGCACCTGCCATAGAAATTACCCCAAGCATAAAATCTACATTCGAAATTTTGGTGAACAAAAATCCGGACACAAGCAGAACTGGAGCATCTGTAAGTAGAGGCATAAAAGCTACTTTTGCTCCTGCACGTATTCCATGACGTAATGTTTCGGCAATGATCAGCACCATCATTGGACCCGGAGAAAACCCAGCTGGTGCTCCGAGGAGGAAACCTATTGTCAAAATACCGATAATACTTTCGATCATGCAGGAATCTCGAAATCCATGCACTCTAAATCAAGTTTAATTTTGCCTATACGAGTAACCGAACCTTTCATAGTAATTTCATAATTTTCACCGATTGTGATATCAATTTGCCCACCCGGCATTAAAACCGAGATTTCAGCATCACAATAACCAAGCCGGTATGCCACAGCAGCTGCTGCGCTACTACTGCTTCCAGAAGCTAGTGTGTAACCAGCACCACGCTCCCATATTTCAATCCTGATTGTCTTGCGATTCAAAACCTCCAAGAATTGAACATTCGTATCGTTTGGGAAATTGGAATGTTTTTCGAGCAAAGGTCCAACACGTAAGGCTTCCTGCCTTGTAACATTTAGATTTAGTACAATGCAGTGCGGGTTTCCAATGTTAGCGGAACAGAATGTTATTTTTTCACCATTTATTTCCAAGGTTTCGTTAATGACTTCCCTGCTTTTTCCGGTCACTGGAATAATGTCGCTTTGAAAACTGACTCTACCCATTTCAACTATCACAAATTTTCCCAAATCTTTGATACGAGCACTGACAGGGCCCCCTGATGTCATAATTTGGAAGGGAGAAACATTTACCATTTTTCGATCCCAGAGAGAGCGTGCGAAAATCCTAAGTCCGTTTCCACTTTTTTCTGCCAAACTACCGTCCGGATTAAAGATTGTCAGTTTAAATCCCTTGCCGGAACTGTCTCTTCCACCAACAAGTAAACCGTCTGACCCAAGACCAAAATTTCGGTGACAAATTTTTCGAATTTTTTCTGCTGTAAGTTCTGCTTCAGCAGACTCAAGATCTCCCGAAGTGAGAACTAGATAATCATTGCCGAGAGCATGATATTTGAGAAATTCCATTTTTCGAGTCACTTAAATATTTTTAAAAAATAAATCGCCTAAAGCAATTGAACTATTATACAGATCATAATGCATTTACAAAAGTAACAGGCAGAGAAAACTTAGCATAAGTATTTATAATTCTGAAATTTTCTGAGCCGCCTCATAAGGTGTGAGTGGTTTGTCTAAAAGTTGACCATTACTAAGGCGCAGCAGAACCCCCTCTTCACTCATGTATGCTTTTAGAGGATCTCCGTTCTCATCTAGCATTTCCAATGCATAAGTCGATTCCCCATCAAGGACATCAGGAACCACTTTTACATTTTCCGGAGTTTTGTCACCCATTTGTTTCCAGAGCGATTCTACTCTCTTGTATTTCTGTTTAAGCTGCTTTAGCTTTTTCTTTAAATCTTCCGGAGAGGCAAATTTTTCCAATTTGCCTTTCCAAAAGAGATAAATTGTCTGTGCCTCTGAGAAAACAAAAACTGCGTTTTCCCCTATTTCTTGGAGGATGCTGTTTGCAATCTTATCTAAAATTTGAGGAGACGCTGTAATCATTTTTTTTAAACGCTCGTTTGATTCCTGAACAGAGATATTGGAACCAAATTCCTGCATCATGTCTTCCATATTAAACTCAGAAGGTTTGTTGTCAGTCTTGCTATCTGCAGTCAGAGTTTTGTTCTTTGGGAAAAATTTTAAATGTTTTATCAAATTTTTCCCAGTAGACGGATCCTGCATCTTCAGTAAAAATATGATAAATATACCAAGCATAATTAGAAGCAATATTAGCACAAATCTCCTTAAAAAATTTGAACCGGACGACTTATCTTTTTTAATTTTTTCTGCTGATATATTTCTTAATGGTGAGGTAGTCTTTGTTACAGCTTTCATTTCCTCTGATATAATTGGTTCAGTGAAATAAGGCTGTAATTCCTGAATTAGTTGATCATTTCGGTGCTGAACGAGCTTTACTCTTTCAATTAACTCAAATCCGTGTGTTTTAAGATATATTTTGCGCAGTTCTTCTACAAGAAATTTAACCACGGGGTGCGTTTCATTATTTAAGTCTTCCTCTTCCTGCATGATTCCATCCCGAAAACGCTGGCACTGATGCAGGACTTCTATTTCAAGTGCTTTTGAACTAATTCGCAATGCGTGCCAACGGTCACGCGAAAACATCGGTGGTGACTCAGGCGGTTCGATCTCTTTATCCGCAGAATTAACTTTTGCGAAACTCTCTGCTTCCGATTTCGTTGGATGTTTCTTACTTCTTAGTAATTGTTTTTTTTTCGTTTGAAACTGTTGCCAACCCTTCTTGTAATCTGACCACGCATTTTTAAAGGTTTTCCAGTTGTTACGTAACTCAAGATTGTACTCAAACAATTTGTTGAATAATGGTGCAAGATCAGCAAAAGAAAGTGGATCTTTTTTACGAACAAGGCTAGATAACTTCCGCAGCTTCTCCATTTGCTGTTCCAGTTGTTTAGCTTCTTTTTCAATATGTGACCACTCTGCGTTAGTCAAAGGACGTTTCCAATGTTCAACCACCGGGAAAATTAATAATTCCATCCTGATCGTGTCGACACAAATTCGGTTAAGATCTACTTTGAGTGAATCGGGGGTGTAAACTTGAATCTGCTGCCGTAAAGCTTGCCAGGCCTGCTTTTTTCTTGATGATTTGTGCTCCGGATTAGTGAGTAGCATAAACTCATCAAAATGCTCTCCGGAAATAGGAATGATTCTAGTTTTGTCCATTGAATGTATAAAAAGTAATATAGCTGGAAAATATTAAACTAGTGCTTTGCAAAACTCGTACTTAATTTTAACCTCCCATCAAAGCTAGAACTGTGATTCAGGCAAGTTATGATTGACTTTAATACTCATTTCCAGTAATATAATTTTAATCAGCACTAATTTGGTACGGTTTCTTTATGGAAATGTTCTAGTACCAAACTTAGATGGAATCGTTGAGTTTTCACACACTTTTAAGACAATCTTGAATTTTTAAACGATTAATCGGACTTAAGATATGCAATTCAAAGTAATTTCTCCTGATGTGGAAAGCACCGGAAGCACCGGATCAAGTCCACAATCTCAGATTGAGCAAATGCTCAACGACAACCCTGTATTTTTATTTATGAAGGGAACCCCAGAATCACCTCAGTGCGGTTTTTCCGGAAAAGTCACAAATATTTTAAACGCATGGAAAGTCCCTTTTAAATCATTCAACGTGCTTGCAGATGAAAGTATTCGTCAGGGAATTAAGGATTACGCAAACTGGCAGACTATTCCTCAACTTTATATCAACAAAGAGTTTGTGGGTGGTTCAGATGTAGTTGAAGAAATATCGAACAACGGTGAACTTGGTGAATTGCTGAATGAAGCATTTCCTGAGATGAAAATCACACCACCTCCACCCCCTGCTGAAGCACAGGAAGTGAATGCTCTCGAAGCTTCAGTTATTATGAAAGAAAACCCTAATATTAGCCTTTTGGATGTCCGTTCACCCCAGGAGCGGGAAACTGCGTGCCTTGAAAATTCCGTGCTGCTTGATCAGGAACTGGTGGAAGAAATGCTGGACAAGTGGGATAAAGACACAGCGATGATGTTTATTTGCCATACAGGTCAACGTAGTAGGCAGGCCGCTCAGTATTTTGCTGCTCAAGGTTTCCAAAAAGTGTATAATATTTCTGACGGGATACATGGTTGGTCGAGCAGTGTTGATTCTTCTATCCCTACTTATTAGCTAATTAATAATTAATCTGGGAGTACAATATGATTACAGAAACAGACAAGCCGCTTCCTGAAATCATTCTAACAGAAAGAGCGGCACAGGTTTTTAAAGAAGCATGTGAAGCAGAAGGTACAAGTTTGGAAGATACTTTCATGCGTATAGGTGCACGTCCTGGGGGATGTTCCGGTTGGAAGTACGAACTCGAGTCGAGCAAACCACAGGATGTTGGTCCAAATGACGTTCAAATTCTTTCGAAAAAGGTTTCTGTTGTAGTAGACCGTGAGGCACTCACAGATATTTTAGGACCGTTAAAAATTGATTTTTCAGATAAAAATCTGGTTGAGCAAGGATTTGTCTTCGAGCAGTTAAAAACCGGACATCAGTGCGGATGTGGTGAATCTTTCACACCCGTAAAAGATTTAAAAGGGAACAAAAATAATGGTCCACTTTCTTGAATGGATCGCCGGAGCAACATGCTTCGGGTTGTTTATTTACAAGTGGATCATAATCGCAGCAGTTGTTATAACATGGGTCAGTGCCGACCCACATAATCAGATTGTCCAGTGGATTGGTAGGGTAACACGTCCTTTATGGGTATGGTGCGAACACCAAATGCCTGTGATGATGTCTCATTTCAGCGCTTATGCTGCAATTCTGGTTGTAATCTTTGCTCAGATAGTCATCCCGGCTGAGATACGTTCACTTAGCTTGTTTTATCAAGGACAGGCAGATTTTGCAGGTTTTCTACTCCAAAGTGGGGGGCACTTGCTTCAAGGTATAAGTATTGTAGTACAAAGTTTGTTATTTTTCTGCATGTTTGTACTGATTGCATGGTTTATCCTGGGATTGGTTAACCCGTCTTTAAATAATCCGCTGGTGAGGATCATACATGTCCTTGCCGACCCTCTAATTACCCCACTTCAGCGTTATCTTCCCAGAACACGTACAGACTGGTCTCCTTTGGTAGGAGTTATCTTATTCTATTTAATCAGTTCAGCTATAATTGATCCAATTGCATTTTTTGGTGGAACAATGTCTTCCCCGGTGTCTATCTGCATTTATTAAAATGATACTCTTCACATTACATGTAGTCGCAATTGGGGCCATAATCGGTATCACGGCCCATTTAGCATTTTCTATGGGGGAAAAAAACGGCATGCGCATTGCCAGAAGAGAACAGGAGATTATAGATCGAAAGAAAGTTACACCTGAAGTATAACCCAATTAAGATTTGCAAACTTTTTCA
>Ga0208410_1000475_pt1 | contig 23092 bp, 20 predicted proteins | sample ETN02SmetaG_3_FD_185787 | JGI IMG/M metagenome (GOLD analysis project Ga0208410, IMG submission 185787) | Marine microbial and viral communities from oxygen minimum zone, Eastern Pacific Ocean - ETNP2014F10-02SV257 (SPAdes) (version 2) | ecosystem: Environmental > Aquatic > Marine > Oceanic ... | reverse complement strand
ACTCATGAGTTGAGTCTAGATTAAGAAATTGTTTAGGTGTCACGCTTCTACTATATGGCCAGAGACGAGTACCGGTTCCACCCGCAAGAATCATTGCAATCATAATATTATTTTCAACAATGTTTAAATTATTTTCATATTTTCTGGAGATATTTTTCGAAAATCTAGAAATTTAAAGATAACCCTATAGATGCCAGGCTAATCTCTGAATAGCCCCATACCTAATTGAAAAGAACAAACGTGAAGATGGAGGCGTAATATAATTATAGTTTAAAGAGGTTCAAGCATGATACTGAAATCAATTATTTTAAATAATTGGACTTTTATTAATGCTGCTAATCAGTTAAGACATTTACTTAGTGAACTACTGAGATTATTTAGTAATGTAAAGTACAATTCTGTTCCAGATTCAATGCCAACTCCTAAAGGGTCAAGAGTTCCTATTTTTACTTTCGTGCCTGTAATAACAGTCTGCAATAATTTTGGTGAAAACTGCGGTTCTCTAAAAATACAGATGATTCTTTCTCTTTTAATCGTCTGCTGAACCTCCATTAATCTCCGTGCACTTGAACCATAGTCAATGTGGAGAGTAACTGAACCAACAGCATTTAGTTTATAACTTCTCTCAAAATATTGATATGCATCATGGAATACTAAATATGGTTTTTCTGCAACTTTAGCCATTTTTGCTTTCATATCAAGATCGAGGAGATTAAGACGGAGGGCATATTTTTCTCCATTTTTATGATATTTTTGTCGGTTTTGGGGATCCATTTCAGATAATACTTTAACTATTTTTTGACTGATTATTTTTGCATTTTGTGGATCCAGCCAAACATGAGGATCTGTTCCGGAGTAACTTTCTGTTTCATCTTCTGCAGAATGATACTCAACAGAATCAGAGTCATATAAATGCCAACCTTTATTTGAACGCATCGGCAAGAGTTTTAGACCTTCTATTCCCTGCAGTGAAACCAATTTAGCTCTGCTGGCCAGAGACTTTAGAGATTTTGTCAAAAAACCTTCTAATTTTGCACCTCCCCAAAAAACAATATCCGCCTGTTGCAAATCCTCTGCAGAACTCGGACGAATAGCATATGAATGTGGGGAATAATTGCCTTTCATCAGCAGAACAGGTTTTGAAATGCCCTGCATAATTCCTGAGACAAGTGAATGATATGGTTTTATGGAAACCACTACATTTAATTCTGATGCAAATATAAACTTAGTAATGCATAGTATCGAGAGCGCCAAGAAAAAGAATAATTTTGTTTTCATTACTATCGAGTTTTTACTTTGCAGCTTTGCTTTGAGATGTGGAATATGTTACAAATAATAACTTTAAAATAACTCTGATTCACTAATTTGTCAATGTCAAGCAACATAGAAAACGCAGAATATCAGACTCAAAAAGAAGGACATAAAGATATTCTACTTCAGACTCAGGATCTTTCTTTAGTGTCAGGAGGACGTACATTGATCTCTAATATTACACTAGATGTATCTGCTGGTGAAATTGTTACTGTCATTGGCCCAAATGGAGCAGGAAAAACCACCCTACTACGTTTACTCCTCGGGTTAATAACTCCGAATGCAGGAATTGTTTTCAAAAAACCTAAACTAAGAATAGGTTACCTACCCCAAAAAATTCATGTTGACCCAATTCTTCCACTTTCTGTCAGCAGGATAATGAACATTACTGGAAATTATTCCAGCATACAAATTAATAATGCACTTGAAGAAACAGGGGTAGTCTCTTTGAAAGAAAAACCTATCTTCCAACTTTCAGGTGGTGAATTTCAGCGTGTAATGCTGGCACGAGCTCTATTAAGAAGCCCGGAACTGTTAGTGCTCGATGAACCTGTTCAAGGTGTAGACTACATGGGGGAATCAGAATTGTATAAATTGATCTCAAATCTCCGTACAAGACACGGATGTGGCGTACTGATGGTATCGCATGATTTACATGTTGTTATGGCGTCTACTGATCGTGTAATGTGTTTAAATCAACATATTTGCTGTGAAGGTCAACCACAAGACGTAAGTCGGCATCCAGAATATTTAAAGCTTTTTGGCTTAGACTCCGGAAGTGCGCTTGCGGTTTACAGTCACCATCATGACCACACACATCATATATCAGGCACACTACTGCAAGACGGACCATGATGATTTTAGATGACTTTTTTTGGAGAGCAGTGATTGCAGGTGTTGGAGTAGCCGTGGTTGCTGGACCGCTGGGCTGTTTTGTAGTTTGGAGAAGAATGTCCTATTTAGGTGATACGATGGCTCACTCATCTTTACTGGGAGTCGCACTCGGTTATTATCTAGAAGTTAATATAATGCTAGGAGTTTTTGCGGTTGCATTTATTGTAGCTATTTTGCTTTTTTTGTTCCAAAGACAAAAACAACTAGCCAATGATGCGATATTAAGCACGCTTTCCCATGCATCACTTGCGTTGGGGGTTTTAATGATCAGCCTGATGTTTTGGGTACGTTTAGACTTAATTGCTTATCTTTTCGGTGATATTTTGGCTGTTAGTCTCGTTGATCTTTACTGGATCTATGGGGGTGGGTTTTTAATATTATTGATATTGTTTGTTTTCTGGCGGCCATTGCTTGCAATTACATTTGATCATGAACTGGCACAAGCGGAAGGTATTCATGTTGTAAAAGTAGAATTGCTTTTCATGCTACTTATTGCCGTGGTTATTGCTTTATCAATAAAAATAATCGGAATACTGCTAGTAACTTCACTCTTAATTATTCCAGTTTCAGCTGCGAGAAGATTCAGCAAAACGCCCGAACAAATGGCTATACTAGCTGCTCTGATTGGAATGGTTTCGGTTGGACTTGGTCTATCTGCTTCACTGCAGATTGACACACCTTCAGGGCCTTCAATCGTAATAGTAGCAGTTATGTTTTTTTTCGCTGCAAACATACTTCCCCAGAAAAAATAACTATGGTTATTGCTTTTGCATTTTTTAAGTATAAATTATGTTAAATCAGTCATTATTTCAATTGTTAATCAAAAATAAGCAACAAAGAAAATACAATATTTTCTAAAGTAAAATGCAACATTCACTTAAGTTAGAAGTCACACCTGATATGATTGAACGCTATAATCGTCCAGGACCGCGATATACCAGTTATCCTACAGTTCCAGTATGGGAATTCGGAGAATTTGCCGATGATTATACTGCCTCCCTGCAAATAGAAGGGCGCAATGAAAAACCTATATCACTCTACGTTCACATTCCATTTTGCCAACAACTTTGTACTTTTTGTGGATGCAATAAATACATCACCAAAAATCAAGAAATAGTTGAAAAATATTTGTATGCTCTAGAAAAAGAAATAGCAGGTGTTGCAGAAAGATTAGGACAGCGGAAAAATATCGCGGAAATTCACTTCGGTGGTGGGACCCCTACTTTTCTGAATACTGAACAACTTAGAAGAGTTGTTAGTATGATTAAATCAAATTTTGATACCATAGAGAACGGTGAGTGGGCATTTGAAGCAAACCCATCAGTGACTAACTTTGAACAAATTGAAGTTCTGTATGAACTGGGATTCCGAAGAGTCAGCTTTGGAGTGCAGGATATGGATCCAGCTATTCAACGAGCAATCAATCGAAATCAGACTTTGGAACAATCCTGGAAGACAATTAAAACTGCTAGGGGTTTAGGCTATAAAAGTATAAATTTAGACTTAGTCTACGGTCTTCCATTGCAAACTCAGTCTGGTTTTCGAAAGACTCTAGAAGAAGTTAATAAAATGCGTCCTGACAGACTGGCTGTATACAGTTTTGCTTATTTACCCGGTATGTTCAAAACTCATAAACGTGCGATCAAGGCAAAAGATTTACCCAATCCTAAAGAAAAAATTAACATTTTTATCGAAACTATAAATTTTTTTTTAGAAGCTGGTTATGTTATGATTGGCATGGACCACTATGCACTGCCTGAAGACGAACTTGCTAAAGCTCTAAAAAACAGGACTCTACATCGAAATTTTATGGGATATACTACCCTGCACAATATGTCACAGATTGGTGTGGGTGTTTCAGCTATTTCTGATTTTGGTGACAGTTATTGGCAAAACGCAAAAGATCTTGATCAATACGTGAAAGAAACCTCAATTAACAAACTAATTCCGCGCAGAGGGCTCATTATAGAAAAAGAAGACCAGCTCAGGCGAAAAGTAATTGAAACACTTATGTGTCATGGAGAAATTAGGATTTTGGATTTTGAAAAAATGTATGAAATAGATTTTTGGGATCATTTTGCTGATGCCCGCAGTAAACTCGAGGAATTTGAAGTTGAGAGACTAGTAGATCTAAGTACTTCTAAAATTAAACTAACACCCTTAGGGATGCTCTTCACACGTAATATTGCAATGCCTTTTGACCGCCATCTTAAAGACGATAAGGCTACTCTAAATTTTTCAAATACTGTCTAAAATCCAAGTAATAATATTTAAAAAATAACACTATTTATTTCTTGTGAAATATTTTCAATCACTTGACAAGTTCACATATTTTTATTATAATTTAAATCCCCCTTAGAGACAGATATAATAACATCGAATACAGATAAAATTATGGCAAACAAATTTAACTCAACACGAAGATATCACAAAAAGAAAAAAAAAATTTCTGATGCTCCAACTCGGGAGCAGGTAATAGGTGCCATGGAAGATTTTCTTAAATCTGGGGGAAGTATAGAGCGTGTCACAGGACCGCAGACAGGTGATTACAAACAGCGCGCTTTCGCAAACTTCGAGGGCGATTTTGCAAATATCCTTGAAGAAGAAGAACGTTGGGACGATCTATAGCCCTATCACCAATGATTAAAAATAATTAAAAAATATTATTATTATTTCACAATTACGAATATCTTTACCAAACAAGTGCCTCAATAAACTTAAGCATACGTCCAAAGTCAATCGTACTCCTTAGACTTAAGTATTTATTCTACTTTTTGAAAAATAAATCACATACCATTCAGAATATAGTACATATTTATTTTTTTTTTATAAATGATATGTATTTCATGTATCTAAAGCTAATTGCGCAAATTATTATTAAAGACCAAGAATAATTAAAATATTATTTTATCACAGGCAATTCTACTTTTTCCAAAGAAAACAAAAATAATAATTTTTTAAATTTTAATTGTGTAAATTTGCATCAGCATTATTCTATCGGACGAACTAATTAGATCAAATGACTTTGATCAAGATCCTAATACTTTTTGATTCACTGTTTTTCATTTTTTTGGAAATAAAATCCCTGGAGCCCTTCAGTACTCATAGATTCTTCAAGAGGAGTAAAAAGTGGGTGTGGTACACCATGAACCGTACAGAATTCATCAGGGTCTGCTAAAATAGTTTCTTCACCAAAAGTAAATTCAATTCTGGCGTTTCTTTCAATTAATTTTAGTGGTTCAAGTTGTATTTTCATTACCTCTTTTTCAGCTCTAACAAACAATTCACCTGTTTTTTCACCGATCATTAAAGCTATAGGCAAAAGAGGTAATGTCAAAGAAACCATTCTATTGTTTTTTAGATTAATACGGATAATATCAGTAGTATGCTCATTCCCAACTATCAAATAACGATTGTCGGTAGAAAATTCTAAGAATCTAGGAAAACTTTTTATCTCATATTTTTTGTTAATTTGTAAGGTCATGAGATCATAGATCAAAAGAGTTTCTTTTAAATCAGAAACCGAAATAGCCATAATTTTAGAATTGTTGTTAAGTTGGAAATTCAAAATGTTTGATCCTATCTCTAATCTTGATAGTTCCTCCCCTGAATCTGATACTATTCGTATAGATTGTTTGTCTCCTGATACTCTATAATTTGCAGGAATACTGGTTTTTATCTGATCTTCAAAAAGAGGCAAAAGTTGCGTATTGTAACTTAAGTGAACATCTTGCATTCCATAATTTTTCCAGGACAGACAGTATCGATCTTTCGTTATGGGTTCCAAAACACCTTTGTCAAAGACTGTCCATTTTTCATCCATTAGAGATATAGGACGTCCTCCCTGTTCATGATAGTAAATGTTAAATGAAACTTCCGCTGAACTTTTGAAAGAATATTCCAATTTCTGACCTGGGAGTAGATTTAAACATTCTTCTTTAGTCTTATTCCCTTTAATTAACTTCCAATTCGTATTCTCATAATTAGTCACTTTAGCCATTTGAGTCGGTCCCCAAAACCAATATAACTGCGTCACCAAAATCAAACATCCTATTCCTAAAATGATGAAATTGTTTATGCGGATAAGCCGGCTTGATAATAATAGTTGCCAAATATGTTTTTTTTGCATAAGTATTAAAAATGAATAATCCCCATGCCATGATTTTAATGAAAATTTAAATCATGGCATGTTATCAAATTAGTTGATTGGCAACAATCATCCATTACAAATGTAATTCATACTATTCAATAATCATCATTTGAATCTGAAGAACCGTGATCATGTTCCATTGCTCCATGCTTTTCCATTTTTTGCATAGATCCACCTTCTTTCACAGTAGCTCTTGTTTTTACAATACCAGCGTTTTTGAAAGTCAAAACTAATTCGTATTCCTCACCCAATTTAGGAGTTTTATTTAAATTAATTAGCATAATATGGTAACTACCTGGTTTCAGGTCTTGTGACCCTCCTGCCGTTACAGGCACAAATTGAACTGGGAACATGGACATCATCCCGTCCTTTTCCCTTACATTATGCAGTTCAGCGACCTTTGCTAGCTTAGTTTCTACGGACAATAATTGATCCTCCTTATCTCCATGATTCATTATTGTCAAATAAGCTGCGGACATATGAGAAACTGGTGGTACAGCACGTACCCATGCTCCGTGAACATGAATTGTTTTTTTCATATGAGCGTGATGTTTATGATTCATGTCTTTTGTACAACCCATCAAGACATAGAGACTACATAGCAGAGTCAATAAATTTAAATAATTTTTATGTTTTAGCATAATTACCTTCATACATATTTATTAGTTTTTCTAACGAACTCAAATAACAAATGTTATAAAATTGTGTATTAAATTCTTTTCGTAATTCTAATTATTTGAGTAATATTTTTACAACCCTTAATTGTAATAGAGCCTCTAAAATAGACTTAATTACAATTTCTCACTAGCTTTGAAGTAGAAGTGTGGGAGGTCCGCGGTTAAAATGTTCAAAAATTAGCTGATTTATATTTAGTAGTTCAATTCCAATATATTTAATTTTGAAAGGTTTTCTATTTATATTCAAAGATTTTTTCTGCTTATCATATTGTAATAGTGGTTCTTCTGAAAAAACCCTAACAAAAGAGCAACAATCGCTTTCTAACGCCCATTGATATTTTTTCCCTGAAGGTAGAGAAGTTTTACATCCAGAAAAATCTGATAAATCAAATTGAACATGTTCGTGTTCATTTTCATGAATCAGGGAAGTTTCTAAAATATTGGAGGAAAGGTGAGACAGTGCATGTAAAGGTTGCCACAGCGCAAAGTTCAACAAAAATAATGCAGCAACCAGTAATTCCGCTTTAAAAATAAAAGATAAACTTGATGATGCAAATGATAAGGGATATTTTTTCATATTATTCTTAGGAGTTCGTTTTCAGCAGCCATTGGATATCTGAGATCAATTTTTCCATATCCCTCTCAGTTTTGTAACGTCCCCTATAACGCCCTTTTTGATCAACAAGAAATACTGCATCGGTATGAGCCATAAAGTAGCCTTCCACAGATTCAACCTCTTGTTTGAAATAACCTGCTCCATACTGTCTTGCAACTATGCCCACATCACTGACTGAACCTGTTAAGCCGATAAAATCTGGATGAAAATACGGGACATATTCATTCAATTTATCTCGAGTATCGCGTTCGGGATCTATTGAAACAAATAGGACTTGTACTCCCTTAGCTTCTTCAGCAAGCTCCAACATACCTACTTTTAAATGTGATAGAGTCATAGGACAGACATCTGGACAATATGTATAACCGAAATAAATCAGCATTACTTTTCCACGGAAACTCTCTGATGAAATTTCTTTCCCGTCCGGGCCAGTCAGTTCAAAATCTCCACCGCTGTTTTCATATATTCTAAGTGGCTCTTTTGCAACTACGGGAATACTAATAACTCCGGTTTCTTGAGCTTTATAAGGTAAAACGAAAATAACTGCTAAAAACAATAAAAATAAAATGTTAAATTTCATGATAATCAAAGCATTGCGATACTATTAAAAGACACAAAAAGCGTTATTTCAAACGTGGTATAAAATCTATTTTAATTTAAGCACTAATATGATAGTTGATTTAACCCTTTTGAATGGTTAAATTAAAATAAATACATAGGTATAATTTGAATTAGTATGTTTTGGATAAATATTGTTTTTATGGCGCAGATTTATTATGTTCTCCATACCATTGATAAACTTGTTTGAGACCTTCTTTTAAAGGGATATTGGGTTTCCATCCTAATAATTTTATTTTTGAAATATCAAGAATTTTTTGAGGAGTTCCGTTTGGATATGAGGAATCAAAATTAAGATAGCCTTTGAAGCCAACAACTTCTTGGATAGTTTCAGCTAATTCCATGATTGTCTGATCTTGTCCACATCCGACATTGACTATTTCTGAATCATTGTAATTTTCCATCAAAAACAAAACTGCTGCCGCAAGATCATCTGTATGCAAAAATTCACGTCGAGGTGTTCCATCACCCCAAATTGTGACTGAATCAGCATTCGATAGTTTAGCCTTATGAAACTTTCTGATCAAGGAAGGAAGCACGTGAGAGTTTTCTGGATGAAAATTGTCGTTAATGCCATAAAGATTAGTCGGCATTACAGATAAATAATTCGTACCGAACTGTTTGTTATAACTTTGACAGGTTTTAATGCCAGCGATTTTAGCAATCGCATATGCTTCATTGGTCGATTCAAGTTCGCCGGTCAACAAATATTCTTCTTTAATTGGTTGCGGACAGAGTTTAGGATAAATACAGGAACTTCCTAAAAAAATTAGCTTTACTACTTTATGTCTCCATGATTCATGGATGACATTAGTTTGCAATAGCAAATTTTCATGTATAAAATCCGCCGGATATTTATTATTCGCATTTATGCCACCAACTTTGGCTGCCGCCAGAAAAACATATTCCGGTTTTGTATCCACAAAAAATTCCCGTACGGCCGCTGAATCCTTCAACTCCAACTCTGAGTGTGAACGAGTAATCAGGTTTTCAAATCCTTTTTGTTGAAGAGCTCTGATAATTGCAGAACCTACCAAACCAAGATGTCCAGCTACATAAATACGTGAATTAATTTTCATCTTATTTCAGTTTTTCTTGAGGTTTTTTCATTTTTGTGGATACAGATTATAAATGCTTCAAATTATTGTTCAGTATCAAATACTCATATGTAGGTATCATACATTTGATTTTTTACGGCACAAGTTTTTTGAAAATCACTTCTTTTTTAACAGATCGCGTTTCATTAGTTTTGAAAAGAAACAGCTTACCTCGAAAACAAAAAATTAGTTGATACAAGATAGATTATCCAGGATACTATGATATTAAAAAATCTGTTACTCTCACCAAATAAAAGTTATTCCGAGCTCAATTTACAACAACAATCAACAGAAGAATGGCAGGATCAAATTCATCTTGGATCATTGAATTTTAAGTTGTTCTCGGTTATTAAAAAGAATAAATGTGGAGACTTATTCTACATATAAACAAACCATATAAAGCTACGCTAAAAACATCATAGGAAAAAGAGTATGAAGAACACCAAAACAAAATCTCAATTGCTACTTCAAGGCGCGATTGATTCTTCTCCATTGATACTGGCTGCGATTCCTTTTGGATTGATTTTTGGGGCAATGGCAATCACAACGGGATTATCGGGCTGGGCAACGCTATCTATGTCTCTATTTGTATTTGCCGGCGCATCTCAATTTATAGCAATCACCCTTCTTGCGTCCTCTACAGCCCTTCCAGTTATACTCATGACCGTTTTTTTAGTCAATTTACGTCACATGCTTTATGCCGCTAATTTAATGCCGCAGGTTGAAAATTTACCTCAAAAGTATAGGCTACCAATGGCTTTCTGGCTAACCGATGAAACATTTGCGGTTGTAAGTAACCAAGTCTCAAGGAAGGATAACACCACTGGTCTGCATTGGTATTTTCTGGGTTCAGCAATGGCAATGTATGTAGTGTGGGCTACTTGCACTGTTATTGGGATAGTTCTGGGCCAAAAAATTCCAAATATTGCAAGTTGGGGTTTGGACGTTGCAATGATAGTGGGTTTCATAGGAATTGTCGTACCAAACCTTAAAAATAGCGCCGATTGGGCTTGTGCAGTCACCGCAATGTTCAGTACCTTAATTACTTACAACTGGCCAAATCAGACCGGATTGCTTTTCTCCTCCTTCCTAGCAATCAGTGTTGCAGTCTTGCTAGACTCGCGTGTCCAAACATTAGCAGAGGAGAAAAATGAATGAATGGATGATGATTTCAGCAATGTCCGTTTTAACTTTTACACCACGTTATCTGCCTTTTGTAATTGCAGGTAAAGTAAAAATTCCAACTATGCTGGAACGCGCTTTAACATTTGTACCAATTGCTGTTTTGAGTTCAATTATAACTCAGTCCAGTCTCTTTAGTGAAGGTGAACTGGCATTAAATCTGGCCAACCACCATCTATTCGCAGCAATGGCAGCATTTGTCAGCGCGTTAATCAGTAAACGTTTGTTTTTAATAGTAATAGTAGGATTAATTGCCTTTCTGATAGCAAAGTGGTTATTGTAGAGCTATAAAAAAATAACTAACAAAAATGCTTTCAAAACATTAAACCTTTATGAGCTGATGTTAAAACTAAAAGTCTTTCATATTCTTGCGGAATGATGCTTCTTACCCTTGCTGCTCATTGTTTTAGAATTGGAAGATGTTTCTATACTTCTCAGGCCAACTGAATTTTGCACAGTTAGTCTATATTCCTTCAGTAGTTTTTTCTCATGCAACTTAGCAGTAACAATATTTTTTTGTTTAACCAAATCATAACCGCGAATCTCTTCCGGAATTCTTGCAATTTCAACTGCCAAAGGATGATTTTTCTTGGAAAGTCCTGCTAGTAGTTCCTCAATTGTTTGTTCGTATTGCTTAATCAAACGGCGCTCCATTTTCCTTTCCAATGTCTTTCCGAATGGATCAAAAATAGTTCCGCGTAAAAATTTGAATCGTGCTAATAAATTCATCACAGAAAGAAACCAAGATCCATAAGCAATCTTGATCGGCTCCCTGTTATGAATATCACGTCGCGAAAATAAAGGCGGAGCCAAATGCACTTTCAGTTTAAAATCACCCTCGAAACGATCCTTTATCTTTTGCATAAAATCACCGTTTGTATACAAACGTGCAACTTCATATTCGTCTTTGTATGCCAATAATTTAAAATAATAGTATGCCATTGCTTCGGTAAGTTCTGTGCTTCCTGGAACACGGTCAGTTTCAAGTGTCCGTACTCTTTCCACTAAATGAAGATAGCGCTCCACATAACCTTTGTTTTGGTAATCCTTTAGTACATCAGCACGTTTTTGGATTAGATCATCCAATCCTTCTGGCTGATCTTTAATGCCTAATCCTGTCACAATAGACGAAGTTAACTCGATAACGCGCTTACGATCGTGTGCTGTTCGACGTCCCCATAGAAAAGCCAATTTGTTGTCTTCTACAGACAATCCATTGATTTCAATTGCTTTTTCAATAGAACTTTGTTCTAGCGGTATCAATCCACGTTGATAGGCAAAACCTAACAAAAAAATATTAGTTACAATAGTATCCCCTATCAATGCAGTTGCAATTCGTGAAGCATCCAGAAATTCTGTACGATCTGAACCTGCGATTTCCTGAATTGTTTTTTTTATTTTCAGGCTTGGAAAAATCAAATCAGCATTATTTGTAAAATTTCCAGTAATAAGTTCATAGCTGTTAACTACAAGTTTAGTATGCCCTGATTTAATCAATGAAAGAGTTTTTTTACCACCTGTCACAACTAGATCTCCTCCTATCACCAAATCAGCCCCATGAGATGCTATGCGTGGTGAGTGTATCTCATCCGGACTTTTCCCAATGCGAAGATGAGATAAAACCGCCCCTCCTTTCTGTGCAAGTCCTATCATGTCTATAATGCCGACACCTTTTTTTTCAATATGCGCGGCCATACCCAGCAATGCTCCGATCGTAACAAGTCCGGTCCCTCCTACTCCTGTCAAAACGATGTTATAAGTACCGATTATTTGCGGAAGTTCAGGTTCAGGCAATTGTCTCCATGTTTCGTTGAGATTTGCTGAATTAATTTTTTTTCGTAATTTCCCACCAACTACACTCACAAAGCTAGGACACAATCCGTTAACACAACTGTAATCTTTGTTACAGGCAGACTGATCAATGACTCGTTTACGTCCAAACTGTGTTTCAAGCGGTAAAACTGAAACACAATTCGATTTAACACCACAGTCCCCGCAGCCCTCACAAACATCGTCATTAATGAAAATTCTACGCGGTGGATCAGGAATTGTCCCACGTTTGCGACGCCTTCTTTTTTCAGCAGCACAAACCTGTTCGTAAATTAGTACAGTCACACCCTCAATTTCGCGCATTTCTCGCTGTACAAAATCAAGTTCTTTACGGTCATAAACTTTCACGTTTGCAGAAATTCCGGAACTCTGAGTAAACTTATCTGGATCGTCGCTTACAACAGTTACCTTTTTTGCCCCTTCTGCATACATCTGCTGACAAATACTCTGGACCGACATTGGGCCATCAAAACCCTGACCACCTGTCATAGCAACTGCATCATTGAACAAAATTTTGTAGGTGATGTTAACTCCAGAAGAAACTGCAGCACGAATGGCCATTATTCCTGAATGGAAATACGTTCCGTCTCCAATATTTTGAAAAATATGTTTACGTGTGCTGAATGGAGCCTGCCCTAGCCAGTTTGCTCCTTCAGCACCCATTTGAGTGAAACCAGTAGTATTTCTGTCCATCCACTGCACCATGTAATGACAGCCAATTCCTGCCATTGCAATGCTACCTTCAGGTACTACTGTAGAGGTATTGTGAGGGCATCCGGAACAAAAATAAGGTAAACGCACCATTGATTCCTCAGGTAGGATTGATGAATCCAACCTGGACTCTATTTCCTGAATTCGCTTTTTTAAATTAGCATCACCTTGAAGTCTTGAAATATTTTTCCCAATAGTCTCAGCTATGTGATTGGGATCAAGTGCACCGGCTGAAGGAAACAATGGATCCCCCCCCTCATCCCGTTTACCGATCACCTGAGGAGGTTGTGAGGTGCCGTAGAGTATTTCCTTGATTTGGGGTTCTATCAGGGCTCTCTTTTCTTCCACAACAATTATTAAATCAAGTCCTTCAACAAACTCCAGAATTCCCTCGGGTTCCAACGGCCATGGCATGGCAACCTTGTATAGACGAACCCCCAGACGCTCTGCTTCAATTTCGTCAATTCCCAGTTCTTCAAAAGCAAGTCTAGTATCAAGATATGATTTCCCAACAGTTACAACACCTATTTTCGCTCTACCTGCCTGCCACACAGAACGATCAAGTTTGTTTGCCTTACAAAATGAACGTACTGCATCAAGCTTGTGTTCATGCATTCTTTTCTCCTGAGCTTGTGGTGTATCAGGAAAACGAATATTTAAACCATCTTCAGGAAAATTGAAGTCATCTGGGATTTCAATTTTTATACGATCATCATCAACATTAATTGAAGCAGTTGATTCTACTGTATCATGCACGCACTTTAAGCCAACCCAACATCCACTATATCGAGAAAGTTTCCAACCTATTATTCCAAAGTCTATAATTTCTTGAACCCCTGAAGGATTTAGAATTGGTATCATGGCATCTACCATTGCTAACTCGCTTTGATGACATGTAGTGGAAGATTCGCATGTATGGTCATCACCCATTAGAGCCAAAACTCCCCCAAACTTAGAAGTTCCTGCATAATTAGCATGTCTTAACGCATCACCTGAGCGATCAACGCCAGGGCCTTTGCCGTACCAAATCCCAAAAATACCATCATATTTTCCTTCTCCACTCAGCTCAGCCTGTTGAGTACCCCATAGTGCGGTAGCTGCCAAATCTTCATTTACTCCGGGATTGAATTTTACATGATATTCTTCAAGCAGTTTGGAGTTACGATTCAATTGCTGATCATATGCACCGAGTGGTGAGCCACGATAACCACTGATGTAACCAGCAGTGTTAAGTCCATCCTTCAGATCCAGTTCTCGCTGAACCATGGGCAATCGTACCAGAGACTGGATTCCAGTCATAAATGCATGACCTTTTCTCAGTGTGTACTTATCCTCAAGTGACACAGATCGTTTCCCTATAACAGACATTTTTTCAACTTATCAATATTTCTATAAATGAAATAAATTTAATATTCCCCTCTAAATAGCGCTTGCAAGCAATCACTTAGAGCGTTGATTCTCAGGAATTTAGCACATTCTAACACAACATAATTTTACTGCAAACCAAAAGCATTTTAATCCACACTGAAATAAAATGGATACTCTCATGAGGACGATTCTGCTAGTAAAATAGGAGTAATTTAAAATTTTATTTTTTGAGTTTTAAATTTTAATAGACTCTGCAGAAGCCCCAAACGTTCTTTTAGAAAAGGAAACATACATTTTGATGTCATAAAAAGTTATCTGGCTCATTTTGTCACTGTTTGCTAGGATTGCATAACTGGAAACTATGAATTTATCCACTTCTAAATTTTTACTTTTTTCTGAATTTTCTAAGTGAATTTATCCTCAAATCAAACAGATACAAAGACTGATACGCGTTTTTTTATTGTACGTGGAATATTACTGATTTCTGTGTTACTAATTTTCTTAGTGGTTTTAACACTCTGGGGAGAAGCTATTGATATTGACCGTCGTTTCTCGGCTCAGTTTTTTACCACTGGAGAAGACTGGTTTTTAGCAGATAGTTTTCCCTGGAACTGGCTTTACGACTTTGGAGAAGCACCAGGAATTCTCTTTTCTATTCTGTGTTTTACGTGCTGGATATTTTTTCGCACTGACCCAGCTAGAGCTGCGCTTAGGCCTTACTTATTAATATGTGCATTAACTCCGTTCATCGCCTCACTTTTAATGGTAAATGTTGTTCTGAAAGATCATACAGGAAGACCTCGGCCTCGAGAAATAACAGAGTTCAAAGGGACCTGGGAATATAAACCAGTCCTGAAAGCTGGTCTGCCTGGACGAGGACACTCTTTTCCATGTGGACATTGTTCAATCGCATTTACATTAACCAGCGGATTTGTTTTCTGGCAGCGTTCACGAAAGTTCGCCCTTTGTTCATTATCTGTAGGACTTGCCTATGGAATGCTGATGAGCATTGCTCGTATCGCACAAGGCGGTCATTTTTTAAGTGATGCTCTTTGGTCTTTAGGAGTAGTCAGTTTTACTTTACTGACGCTTTATTATTTCGTTTTTCAACCACCGCGGACAGAAAACAATCCCGTTTCAGCGTTTTCTAAATCTAAAAAATGGAAGATCTTTGGTGGAACTGCAATTATTCTGATCCTTTTATCTCTCTTTGTCTGGACGAGACGCCCATTTTACAAAGATCACAATGGCAGTTTCAATATTTCATCAGACATTAAGCAAGTCAATCTCCATCTTCCAAAAAATTGGAAGCTCGAGCAACCTGTTTTTGAGCCGCGTGATAACATTATATTTCATTTGATAATACAAGGTTTTGCTCCTCCACATACAACTCATTATCTGAGTTTTACAACTGAAACTGCTGAATCTACTATGGCATTGAAGTTTAAAGAAAATATAGTTGGATACCACAGAGAATTTGAAAAGAATTTAGACCTGCGATTACCTGAAAACTTAAAAGTTAACATTAATTTAATTCCAGAATAAAACCTTAAAACCACTTTACCATGAGTTACTAAATTCAAACCAGCAGTGAAAATTCAAACTCAATCTAATACTGCCTTGAACAGCATAAGTCATACAAGCATTGATTTTATTATTTTGGTCTTGAGATAAAAGATTCTCCGATAGAAGATATAACTGTATTTCTGGTTTAATAATAATGGCTTTCCGCCTATAAGTTCATGCCTAACCTCTGTCAATAACTCAACAATGAAAATATCCCGACAAATCATTTCACTTTTTTTCGCAATCAGCATAGTCATTTGTAGCAACATTCCTGTTTTTGCCGGAACTAATCTGATCAAAGCCTCTTCAATTGCAATGAACGGTTCTGCAAAATATCCAGATGGATTCACCCACTTTGACTATGTAAATCCGAACGCACCGAAAGGTGGATCTGTACGTTTAAATTCCATAGGCACTTATGACAGTTTCAACGGATTTATCTCCAAGGGTGTTCCTGCTGCTGGGATAGGCATGATTTACGAAACACTTACAACTGGTTCTTCCGATGAAGCTTTTACCGAATATGGCTTGATTGCAGATGAAATTGAGTATCCTGAAGACAGGACATGGGTAATTTACCACCTCAATCCGAAAGCCAAATTTCACGATGGTGAACCAATCAAGGTTGAAGACGTGATATTCACCTTCAACACGTTACTTGAAAAAGGAGCACCTTTTTACAAATCTTATTACGGTGACATTGTCGAAGTCAAAGACCTCGGGAACCGTAAGGTAAAATTTCAATTCCGTGAAGGCACAACCAACCGTGAACTAGTCTTGATTACCGGACAACTTCCGGTATTGCCCAAACATTATTGGGAAGGGAAAGATTTTTCCAAATCAACTCTGGAACCTCCTCTGGGAAGCGGTGCTTACCGTATCAAAGATTTTAAGGCCGGAAAATTCATCATTTACGAGCGAGTCAAAAATTATTGGGCTACCGATCATCCTGTCAACAAAGGTAGCAATAATTTTGACACAGTACGTTATGATTACTATCGTGACGCAACGGTCGCTCTCGAAGCCTTTAAAGCAGGCGAATATGATTTTCGGGAAGAAAACAATTCCAAGATGTGGGCTTCTATGTATTCCGGAAAAACCTTTGAGGAAGAGTTGACTGTCCGTGCCGAAATTCAACATGAGCTACCTCGTGGAATGCAGGGTTTTGCTTTTAATTTACGACGTCCACAATTTAAAGACCGGAAAGTACGTGAAGCAATTGGGTACGCATTTGATTTCGAATGGAGTAACAAAAACCTTTTCTATGGTCAGTACAGGCGCACCAATAGTTTTTTTGAAAACTCTGAGCTTGCTTCCAGCGGTTTACCTTCTAAGGAAGAATTGGCAATTCTGGAGCCTCTCCGCAAAGACCTCCCGGAAGAAGTCTTTAGTAAAAAATTTCGTCCACCTCTCACTGACGGTTCCGGAAATATCCGCAGCCAACTGCGTGCCGCATCCAAACTCCTGAAAGAAGCAGGTTGGGAAATCAAGAACGGGAAACGCGTCAATAGTGATAGCGGTGAAACTCTCAAATTTGAGATTTTATTAATTTCACCAGCGTTTGAACGGATCGTCTTGCCTTTCAAGAAAAACCTAGAGCGTATGGGGATCGAAGCAAGTGTCAGGGTGGTTGACACTTCACAATATGTCAACCGCATCCGTTCCTTTGATTTTGATATGTTTGTGATGGTAATTGGCCAGTCCCTTTCTCCTGGCAATGAACAGGACAATTACTGGAGTTGTAAAGCCGGAAAAACCTCAGGTACGAGGAATTTTATGGGTATCTGCAATCCTGCCATTGACAAACTCATCCGACTTGTAATCGAGGCTCCTGATCGTGAAAGACTTATTAATAGCACAAGGGCGCTGGATCGTGCTTTGTTGTGGGGGCATTACGTTATCCCGCATTGGCATATCAACTATTACCGGTTAGCATATTGGAATAAATTTTCTCGTCCTGAAATTACTCCAAAATATGGTTTGGGATTTTTCACTTGGTGGATTGATAAGGAAAAACAAAAGACTTTGCTTGATAAAAAGCAGAATCTGAATTAAGTCTGACAATTTTATAGGATTGAAAAACTCCAGCAATAATCTTTATGACCGCATACATCATCCGTCGTTTGATGTTAGTTTTTCCAACTCTGATTGGAATAATGACTGTCAACTTCATAATCATTCAAATTGCTCCGGGAGGCCCTGTGGAGCAGATGATTGCAAAGCTGCAGGGTGACGCTGTAAGTGCGACAGAACGTCTCTCAGGTGGTGGAGAAGACATCAAAGGGCAAACAAGTGCTACTTCCGAATCTTCCTCAAAATATCGGGGAGCTCAGGGTCTCGCACCTGAACTGGTTGAAGAAATAGAGCGCATGTACGGTTTTGACAAACCTCTGTATGAGCGTTTTTTCAAAATGATGAGTGACTACGCAACTTTCAATTTTGGAGACAGCTTTTTCAGGGATCAGAAAGTCGTCGACCTTGTTTTGGAAAAAATGCCTGTTTCAATTTCTCTTGGTATCTGGAGTACCCTCGCTGTTTATCTTATCAGTATTCCGCTTGGCATACGCAAAGCTCTGAGAAACGGTTCCCGTTTTGATGTCTGGAGTAGCACAGTTGTGATTCTGGGAAATGCCATCCCAACTTTTCTATTTGCCATTCTGCTGATCGTTCTTTTCGCCGGAGGCAGTTATTTCAGCTGGTTTCCTCTGCGTGGACTCCTTTCAGACAATATTTCTTCTCTGCCATGGCAGCAGCAGGTTCTAGACTATTTCTGGCATCTGGTGCTGCCGATCAGCGCTATTCTAGTCGGTAGTTTTGCCTCATTGACTATGCTCACCAAGAATTCTTTTCTCGATGAAATAAACAAACAATACGTAATCACTGCACGAGCAAAAGGAATTACTGAGAGTCGTGTCCTCTACAAACACGTCTTTCGGAATGCCATGCTGATTATCATTGCCGGTTTTCCTGCTGCCTTTATAGGTATGTTTTTCACAGGTTCATTGTTGATAGAAATAATCTTCTCACTGGACGGTTTGGGTCTGTTAGGATTTGAATCTGCAATCCAGCGTGATTATCCAGTTATGTTCGGTACACTCTTTATTTTTACCCTACTGGGTCTGGTCGTCGGAATTATAAGCGATTTGATGTACACAGTGATTGATCCAAGAATTGACTTTGAAACCAGAGAAGCATAGCAGATGACTCCGATAACACGCCGCCGACTTGAGCATTTTTGTACTAACCGCCGAGGTTTTTGGTCTTTGTGGATTTTCCTAATTTTGTTTTTCATCAGCCTCTTTGCTGAAGGTATCGCCAATGAAAAACCGTTACTGGTAATTTTTGAGGGACGCTTTATTTTTCCGATTATTGAAACAATTCCGGAGACATATTTTGGCGGAGAATTTGCTACAGAAGCGGAATATCGTGATGAATTTGTACGTGATTTAATTGAAAAAAAAGGTAAAATCTACTGGAGTCTTATTCCCTACAGTTACGATACAATTAACTATAATTTGCCTTCCGCCGCTCCTTCTGCTCCTACTAAGGAAAACTGGCTGGGGACTGATGACCAGGGACGCGATGTAGTTGCCCGTTTGATTTACGGTTTCAGGATTTCCGTTTTGTTCGGACTTGTTCTGACCATTCTAAGTTCTATCATAGGAGTTGCGGCAGGAGCAGTTCAAGGCTATTTTGGTGGACGTGTTGATATTCTTGGTCAGCGTTTCATTGAAATATGGTCCGGACTGCCAGTCTTGTTTTTGCTGATTATCCTTTCAAGTTTTGTCGAGCCTAATTTCTGGTGGTTGCTACTGATAATGCTGCTCTTCAGTTGGATGGGACTGGTTGGGGTGGTACGCGCCGAATTTTTAAGAGGACGAAACCTGGAATATGTCCGCGCTGCACGTGCTCTCGGCTTGAGTCACAAAAGAATAATGTTTCGCCATATCCTGCCAAACGCGATGGTGGCGACCATGACTTTTATGCCTTTCATCCTATCCGGATCAATTACCACCCTTACCGCTCTTGATTTTCTTGGCTTTGGGTTGCCTCCGGGATCACCTTCCCTCGGTGAACTTCTAGCCCAGGGCAAGGCCAATCTCCACGCCCCATGGCTCGGAATTGCCGGTTTTGCCGTGATTGCCCTTCAACTTAGTTTGCTGGTATTTATAGGAGAAGGAGTACGAGATGCATTTGACCCAAGACATAATACATAAATTTATACAAAAGTAATATTAAATTCAGCTAGTTAATTTTTCTCATAACTATAATCAAAACGTCAGCATGTACAAATCATGGACATAAAGAATTAAACTGAGATTTGCAAAATGAAAGATAATAAAAACACACCCATTCAACCTGTCAGCGGTAAAATTTTACCTCGTTATGCCGGTCCTTCGACATTTGCAAGACTTCCTGAACTTAGAGACGTTAAAAATTGCGACATTGCAGTTTTAGGGATACCTTTTGATTCAGGAACCAGTTATCGGCCCGGCGCTAGATTTGGTCCACAGTCAATCCGGGAGGCTTCACGACACCTCCGGACTCAATTTCATCCGGCCTATGACACGGAACCTTTTGCGGAACTACAAGTAGCAGACGCAGGAGACGTAGCTTGTAATCCATTCAATATTGAGGAAGCCGTAGGGCAAGTCCAGACTACTGCTACCGATCTTTTAGAAAATGTGGGGAGTATCATCAGTCTGGGTGGTGATCATACGATTGCACTGCCATTACTGCGCGCAGTGAATCATTATCACGGTCAGGTTGCACTTGTGCATTTTGATGCACATCTTGATACATGGGACACTTACTTTGGTGCACCATTCACACACGGTACTCCATTCAGGCGTGCAGCAGAGGAAAAACTGTTTCTAGACCATGCCTCAATCCATGTTGGAATACGGGGCCCTTTATATAGCCGTGATGACCTCACAAATGATGAAGAATTAGGATTCAAGGTTGTTCATTGTGACGAACTCCAAAATAAAGGCGTGGAGCACGTTATTAGACGTATACGCGATCGAGTGGGGGATAATCCAATGTATCTGTCAATTGATATTGATGTATTGGACCCTTCTCATGCTCCTGGAACAGGGACTCCGGAAATTGCAGGAATGTCGTCAAGGGAATTACTCGGGGTTTTACGGGGATTGGCAGGTCTTAAAATCATTTCAGCTGATGTAGTAGAAGTTGCCCCTGCTTATGATCACGCTGAGGTAACATCACTGGCAGCTGCTACCATAGCTTTTGAACTCATCAACTTATTGGTTCATTACCGCAAAAAAAATCCTTAATTATCTAAAATCATTCAGTATCATTTTATAACTTAATACACTGATACAAATAACTAAGTTAAAGCAATCCTAGACTTAAAATACTTGTTCTGGGGGAACAAACTCATAACCAAAAGCCTCAGAAACGCCTTTACAGGTCACATTTCCTGCATGAGTGTTAAGTCCTAAGCCAAGAGCATGATTTTCCTTACAAGCCGTTTTCCATCCTTTATTGGCCAATTGAACTGCATATGGTGTTGTGACATTACTCAAAGCCAAAGTAGATGTTCTTGCCACTGCACCCGGCATGTTACCCACAGAGTAATGAACAACACCGTGCCGCATATAAACCGGATCACTGTGATAGGTTACTCGGTCAATGGTTTCAATACAACCACCCTGATCTATCGCTACATCTACAATCACAGATCCCTGCTTCATGTTTTTCACCATTGCTTCAGTTACTAGGTGTGGTGCTTTTGCACCCGGAATCAAGACCCCACCAACCAGCAAATCAGCGCTTTCAACTGCTTTTGCAATGTTATAGCTGTTTGACATCACGAGTTGTACATGACCGTTAAAAACATCATCAAGATAGCGCATTCTATCTGCGCTGACATCAAGAATCGTAACTCTGGCACCCATGCCGACAGCCATTTTGGCAGAGTTGATACCTACCACACCACCTCCGATAATCACTACGTGTCCGGATTCTACTCCCGGAACACCTCCAATTAATACCCCTTGTCCGCCCTGCGGTTTTTCCAAGAAGCGTGCTCCCACCTGAACAGCCATGCGTCCGGCAACTTCACTCATCGGTGTTAGTAAAGGCAATGTACGATCCGTAAGTTGTACTGTTTCATACGCAATAGAGGTAGCTTTACTGTCCATTAACGCTTTGGTCAATGCTTTTTCCGCGGCTAAATGCAGATAAGTGAACAAAAGTAGATCTTCACGGAAAAAATCATATTCAGCCTGGAGAGGCTCTTTGACTTTGTAAACCATTTCGCTAGCCCACACTTCGGCTGCAGTATCAGCCATTTTAGCGCCTGCCTGCTCATATTCTGAATTGCTGAAACCACTACCCTGACCGGCATCTTTTTCTACACAAACCTGATGACCGTTACGCACGAGCTCTGCCACTCCCGCTGGTGTTGCCCCGACTCTATTTTCCATTTCCTTTATTTCAGTTGGTACACCAATACGCATTTTTTACTCCTATTTTATAGCTAGTTTTTGTTGTAAGAAACTGCGCTCCTTGACTTCAAAGATAGAATTAAAGCACAGTCCTTTATGTTTTTTAATTCAATGCCTGCTTTAAGGCATTTCCTATAGCATCCACAATTTGATCCGCTTCATTTTCCTGAAGTACCAAAGGCGGAGCCATAATGAGCACATTCCCTAAACCAGGAACTGTGTTTCCGTTGCGCATTAATGAAACCCCCTGTTTGAGGCAGTTTTGAAGAATCGCATTGGCTTGAGCCATCTCTAACGGTGTCTTTTTTTCTTTATCTGTAACGAGCTCTATCCCGAGCAACAAACCCATACCTCGAATTTCACCAACATAAGGATGATCCGACAAATCTTTCAGGCGTCCCTTGATGTAAGCTTCCATTTTTGCTGCATTGTCAGCCAGATTTTCACGTTGGACAATTTCAATATTTTTCAAACTGACAGCTGCTGCTACAGGATGTCCGCCGTATGTGTTAACATGCCGGAAATGCTTGAGTTCGTTTGTTTCTCCGTAAAAGGCTTCAAAGATCTTTTCCTTGACGACAGTCGCAGCCACAGGCATA
>Ga0208410_1000469_pt1 | contig 23306 bp, 22 predicted proteins | sample ETN02SmetaG_3_FD_185787 | JGI IMG/M metagenome (GOLD analysis project Ga0208410, IMG submission 185787) | Marine microbial and viral communities from oxygen minimum zone, Eastern Pacific Ocean - ETNP2014F10-02SV257 (SPAdes) (version 2) | ecosystem: Environmental > Aquatic > Marine > Oceanic ... | reverse complement strand
TTTGAGCTACGAGAGCTCTACTTGAGCGGGTGAAGGGAATCGAACCCTCATAGCCAGCTTGGAAGGCTGGAGCTTTGCCATTAAGCTACACCCGCAGGTCTTGTCGGGCTGGTGAGATTCGAACTCACGACCTCCTGCTCCCAAAGCAGGCGCTCTAGCCAAGCTGAGCCACAGCCCGCAACTTAATTATTTTTCTATGTTACTTGTTTTTCTTAAGAATAAATAGAAAAAATTTATACTTGTCTATCATAATGTAAGTTATTCTTTAAAAGGGGTCGCTAGCTCAATTTGGCAGAGCATCGGACTCTTAATCCGCAGGTTCGGGGTTCAAGTCCCCGGCGACCCACGCAACATTTTAGCGGATGTGGCGGAACTGGTAGACGCGCTGGATTTAGGATCCAGTGAGCTTTGCTCGTGGAGGTTCGACTCCTCTCATCCGCACTATGATTTGCTAGTTAATTGGTACTTCTACAACAAGTTCTGTAGAGCTAGCAGTGGCGTAAATTTTTCCATTGTTGTCGTATAGTGAACCATTTACAAAAATCACTTTTTTTCCAATTTTTTCAATTGCAGCTGTTGCAGTTACTTCACCTGTTGAAACCGTAATTGGTCTTAAATAGTTCACTCTTATGTCTGTTGTCATTGTTAAAAATCCACTGTCTAGCTGACAATTTGCTGAAATGCTATTACATGAATCTAAGATGGTTGCTGCTAGACCTCCATGTACTGTTCCAAGGGGATTGTAATGAAATTCTTGAGGGGTGATATAAAATGAAACTTGTCCTTTGTCATCAATGGTTATTCGTGAAAAATCCATTAATGCTCCTATTGGAACATTGTCCATTGGAAGTTTTGCAAAAAAATCAATTCGCTGCTTCTTATCTAAACTTACTAACTTTTGTACTGCATCATTAGGAAGGTTCCACTTAAAAGTTCTCTCATTCATCATCGGAGTCCGAAGCTCTGGTTTGAAGTTCTGAGACGATATCTGCATTAGCTAAAGTTGTAACATCTCCAAGTTTTCTTTCTTCTGAAATATCCTTAAGAAGCCTCCTCATGATTTTTCCACTTCTAGTTTTAGGTAAATCAGCTGTTATTACAATACTTTTTGGCTTAGCTATAGGTCCTATTTTGTCACTTACATGTTGCCTAAGATCTGCAATTAAATCTTCATTACCCTCATCAGATCCTATTAAAGAAACGAACGCTGCAATAGCTTCACCAGTGATTTCATCACTTCTACCGATTACAGCTGCTTCAGCTACAGCCTCATGAGAAACTAAAGCACTTTCTACTTCAGCAGTAGAAATTCTATGGCCTGAAATATTCATTACATCATCTACACGTCCAAGTAGCCAAATATAACCTTCATCGTCATACTTTGCTCCATCTCCTGCAAAATAGAGGCCTTTATGTTGAGACCAATAAGTCTCAATATATCGCTGATCATCTCCATAAACAGTTCTTAACATCGAAGGCCAAGGAGATTTTACCGCGAGATATCCTCCTTCACCTTTTCCAACTTCATTTCCATCATTATCTATGATTACAGATTCAATTCCTGGAAGAGGACCGCAAGCTGAACCAGGCTTAGTGCTTGTTACCCCAGGTAATGGAGAAATCATGATTGAACCAGTTTCTGTTTGCCACCATGTATCAACTATTGCACACTGCTCTCCACCAATATTTTCGTGATACCACATCCAAGCTTCTGGATTAATTGGTTCACCTACAGTTCCTAATATTCTTAGAGAACTCAAATCATGTGCTTGTGGGTGTTCTACTCCCCACTTCATGAATGCTCTAATAGCGGTAGGTGCAGTATAAAAAATATTTACTTTATATTTCTCAATTATGCTCCATAAGCGTTTTTCATCTGGTGCATTAGGTGCGCCTTCGTACATAACACTTGTTGCTTTATTTGCTAAAGGTCCATAAACAATATAACTATGTCCAGTCACCCATCCACAATCAGCAGCACACCAGTAAATGTCATCGTCTTTTATATCAAAAACCTCATGATGAGTAGTTGTTACACCTGTTAAGTACCCTGCCTGTGTATGAACAATTCCCTTTGGTTTTGCAGTTGTTCCTGATGTGTAAAGAATATAGAGCATATCTTCTGCATTCATAATCTCCGGTTCACAAACAGGTTGTTCTTTTTCTGTAATTTCGTGATACCAGTGATCTCTCCCCTGTTTCATTTCAATGTCTTGATTTGTCCTTTTTACAACAATCACATTGTCAATGTAATCAGTTAACTCAAGTGATCCGTCAACATTATCTTTAAGAGGAACAATATCTCCCCTTCTCCAAGCCCCATCTGCAGTAATTACAAGTTTTGCTTTCGCATCATTTATTCTGTCAGCTAATGCTTCGGATGAAAAGCCTCCAAAAACTACAGAATGAACAGCACCAATTCTTGCACAGGCCAACATAGCAACAACAATTTCTGGCGTCATTCCAAGGTAGATAGCAACCCTATCTCCTTTTTTAACATTTAATTTTTTTAAAGCATTCGAAAGCCTACAAACTCTCTCGTATAAATCTTGGTAAGTTATTTCCTGCGTATCGCCAGGCTCGCCTTCCCAATAAAAGGCAACTCTGTCACTATCAGTTTCTAAATGTCTATCGAGACAGTTGTAAGAGAGATTTAGTTCACCATCTTTAAACCATTTAAAAAAAGGTGGATTTGAATCATCGAGAATTTCTGATGGTTCTTTAAACCATGTAATTCTTTCAAGCGCTTGTTTTTTCCAAAACTCAAGACGATTTTCATTTGCTTCATCAAACCATTCTGAAGTTGCATTGGCATTCTGTGTTAGCTCTGTTTTTGGGCTAAATTTTCTATTCTCTTCTAATAAATTTTCAATCTTATCGTTCAATGTGTCTCCCCTTAAAAAATAGTATATATATCTAAAGGTGTAAAAATCTACTTAAGAAGTCATAAAATAGTAATTAAATCCGTCACATAAAGCATTCCAAGAAGCATTAATTATATTTTCATGTACACCGATGGTACTCCACTGCTTAGTTCCATCAGTAAACTCAATTAAAACTCTTGTTTTAGCCTCAGTACCATCAGATGAATCAATGATTCTGACCTTATAGTCAATTAATTTTACTTCGTTAATTCTCTCAAAGTCCTTTTCTAATGCTGATTTTAAAGCTTTACTAAGAGCATCAACAGGGCCTACTCCTTCACCTGTTTTGACATATCTATTATCTTTTACTGAAATTTTACAAACTGCTTCAGATACAACATTTTCTGAATTTCTTCGTTCAGAAAATACTCGAAAACTTTCAAAACTAAAATAGTTTGGAACTACACCCTTAATAGTGTTCATTAAAATAAACAGTGAGGCATCAGCAGCCTCAAATTGAAAACCTTCATGTTCCAAATTTTGAACACTTTCAATAAGTTTTTTTGCTTCTTCGTTATTAAGAGCTAAGCCGAACTCTTGAGCTTTTGTGATAACACTAGCTCTTCCCGCTAACTCTGAAACTGTAGTTCGAGTGAAATTACCAACTTTGGAAGAATCGATGTGTTCATAGAGTGCATTATCTTTAGCCATTCCTGAAGCATGAAGCCCTGCTTTATGCGTAAATGCTGATGACCCCACATAAGGATGTCTTGAATCTATAGCTACATTAACAAGTTCTGCGATATGGTTTGCAATTTGGGTAAGTTTAGAAAGTGAATCTTCTGATATAGTTTCATAAGTTTTTTTCAAGGATAAATTCGGTATTAAGGTACATAGATCAGCATTACCAGTTCTCTCACCATATCCATTAATTGTGCCTTGAACGTGATCTACGCCTAGCTCAACAGCAACCATAGAATTTGCAACCGCACAGCCATTATCATTTTGAAAATGCACACCGAATTTTGATTCTGGATACTGATCTAAAACTTCAGAAAGTATCATGTGGACTTCATCTGGCAGTGTCCCACCATTAGTATCGCAAAATATAAAACAGTCAACACCAGATTGAATAACGGCATCTAATATTTCTAAACTAGTCTTTGAATCTTCCTTATACCCATCAAAAAAATGTTCTGCGTCAAAAAAAACTTTTTTATTTTTAGATTTTAAATACTTAATCGTATCAACTGCCATATCAATTGCATTGGGTACGTCTGTCTGGAGAGCTTTTGTAATATGAAGTTTAGAAGATTTTCCAACAATACATACATAATCGGTTCCCGAATCAATAAGTGCTTTCACTTGAGGATCATCTTCAACTGCAATATTCAATTTTCTAGTTGAACCAAAGCTAACTAGCTTAGAATTCTTAAGATCTAGCTCTTCTTTGGCTTTTAAAAAAAACTCTTCTTCTTTTGGAGAAGCACCAGGCCAACCGCCTTCAATGAAGGAAACTCCCAATTCATCAATTAGCTTCGCAATTGCTAATTTATCCTTTACAGATGGGGATATCCCCTCTTGCTGGAAACCATCTCTTAAAGTCGTATCAAATATATCAATTTTCATAATCTAAAAAAAAACCCTTGCAACGCAAGGGTAACAACGCTTAAAACGTTGCTCCTAAATAATAATTATAATTTTTTTCATTGTGACAATATTAGTTCTTTTTTAGATATTGTCTAACAATAATTACAGCAACAAGAGTCAAAATTAAAATTAAAATAATAGTCTGGATATTCCAAAATGATTCCGTTTGAGTCACTAATTCAAAAGTTTTAAGAGAAAGGCCATCATTTTCAAAAACTATTGTATTTTCAACTATATCGTTAAGTTTTGGCTCTTTAATATTTCCAGGAACTGATAATGACAACTGACCATCAAAAATTCTTTTAAATCCCTCTAGGTTCTCTTCATCGGTTACAAATATTTCTGCAAATGTACCTTTTATTTGAAATTCATCCTCACTATCTTGAAAATTGATACTCTCTATGGGAAGTAATAATAATGCCGTATTTTGTTCAGCTTTTAATTGTTCGAATTGCTCAAGTAAATCATCGGTATCCTCAAAATCGTTTCTTATTAGAACCCCAAGAAAATTACCTTCTTGATATACACTTGAACCAAAGCCTTGTGGTAAATTAGACAAAATAGAATCTAAACCTCCAATTGCAGACTGGCCTGTTTCTACAGCATACATTTGTGCTTCTTGGTCTATAAGTACAGCAATTGAGTAGCTTCCTGAGAAATCATCATCAAAAGCAATCTCCATATCCCACTTAACCTCACAGCCAGCAAAAATAATAAAGAATATAAATAGTTTTAGAATATTTTTATTTTTCATTTAACAACTTAACCATTTTAATTGAAGCATTTTTCCTATGACTAATTTCTGATTTTTCTTCTGGGGTCATTTCTGCAAGTGTTTTTCCATTTACTTCAAATATAGGATCGTATCCAAAACCATTTAAACCCCTTGGTGAAAGGATTATTTCTCCATGAAGTTCTCCAGTTGCATGAAGAATTTGTTTTCCATCATAAAAACAAAGTACTGTTCTAAAAATTGCAGAACGATCTACAGAGTTTAATAACAACTCTATAAGTTTTTGATTATTTTCTAAGTCACTAGCATGCTCCCCGGCAAATCTAGATGAATAAACACCTGGATCTCCATTAAGACTATTTACAAATAGGCCTGAATCATCAGAAATGACAGGCTTGTTAAATTCTATAAAATACTCGAATGCTTTTTTTTGCGCATTTTCTTCAATAGATAGTTTGTCTTCAATAACTTCTATTTTTTTATTTGGAAATTGTAATCTGTGTCTTGAAGAGTGTTTAAGGAAAATATCAACTAATTCTGTTTGTTTATTTTTATTATTTGTAGCTAAAAGTATTTCCATACTTTCTAGCCTTGTACCGTAAATATTTCCTGTACACATTCCTTTGCTAAATCAAATAAATCATCAAGATTAGTTTTTGAAAATGGATTTCCTTCAGCTGTACCTTGTATTTCTAATATTTGAAATTTTTCATCAAGAACTAAATTTAAATCAACATCTGCATTTGAGTCTTTTTCGTAATCTAAATCTGCAATAAGCTCTCCTCCAACTATGCCAACTGATATTGCACCAAGTTTGCTAGTCAATGGATTTTGGACTAATTTTTTGTCATTAACCATTTGATTAAATGTGTCATTTAGTGCTATCCATGCACCATTTATGGAGGCGGTACGAGTGCCTCCGTCAGCTTCTAGTACATCACAATCGACTGTAAAAGAGTAGCCATTTATAATTCCTAGGTTGCACACAGCGCGAAGAGATCTTCCTATTAATCTTGATATTTCTTTTGACCTTCCTCCTTCAAAAGATTTTCTTGAAATTCTATTACCTGAAGAGCCAGGTAACATATTGTATTCTGCAGTTACCCACCCCTTTTCTGAGTTAAGTAGCCAATCAGGTACTCGGGTTGAGACTGACACAGTAACTAAAACTTTTGTGTTGCCTGATTCATAGAGAACTGAGTTTTCTGCAGAGTTTATAAAATTTTTAGTGACTTTTATATTTCGCATTATGGCGACATCCTCTCTATATCCCAACCGCTGTTGTTCTGAGTATAACAAAATCTATCATGTGTTCTATTTCTCCTACCTTGCCAAAACTCCCAATACTGAATGTCTATCTCAAATCCACCCCAGAAATCAGGTCTTGGGATTTCTTGATTTTTATATTTTTCATTTAACTCGTCTATTTTTTTTGTAACATCATCCCGGCTGGATATAAGACGACTTTGATATGAAGCCCAAGCACTTAGTTGACCTCCCCTAGGTCGTGAAGCAAAGTATTCATCAGATATTTTGGAACTTGCCTTTTTTGCAATACCTTGGAACCTTACCTGTCGATGTATTTCCGGCCAATAAAATATTCCAGAAACATTTGGGTTTGAAAATATTTCCAAAGCTTTAGGGCTTTCATAATGAGTATGAAATATTATCTTATCTTCAATAATATTTTTAAACAATACGTACCTAGATCTAGGCATTTCATTATTTGAAGTTGCCAAAACCATAGCATTCGGCTCGTAAATTTCTGTCTCAATTGCTTCATCCAACCATTTTCTAAACTGTTGAATTGGATTTTTACTTAGGTCTTCTATTAATAAATCAAGATTACTATATTCATTCCTAAGGCTTTTGATTTGCTCTGAGAGATTATCCATTAATTTGCTTTTATATAATTTAAAGCAGAGCCACTAAAAAACCATTTGATTTGCTCATCAGATAAAGAATGTAGAGCAACAATATCAAATGTAGAGCCATCTTCTTTAGTGATTAATATATTTATCGGTTCACCTGGTTTTATATTTTCAAGATTTTCAATAGTAATTTTGTCTTTTTGATTAATTTTTTCATAATCCGACTTATCGTTAAAGGTTAAGGGTAAAACACCTTGCTTTTTGAGATTTGCTTCATGAATTCTTGCAAAGCTTTTAACAAGTACTACTTTGCAACCTCTGAATCTTGGTTCCATAGCTGCATGTTCGCGTGATGAACCTTCACCATAATTTTCATCTCCAATTGCGATCCAATTTATATTATTTTCATGATAACTTTTAGCCAAATCAGGCAATGGCAATATCTCATCTTTAAAAATATTTATGCCTGTACCCGATTCATCTGTAAAAGCATTGTTAACACCAATAAATAAATTTTGCGATATATTTTCTAAATGTCCTCTAAATCGTAGCCATTTTCCAGCAGGTGAAATGTGATCTGTGGTGCATTTACCAACAGCTTTCATAAATACTGTCATTTCTATATAGTTTTTGGAATTAAATTTTTCAAATGGTGTTAATACTTGAAGTCTTTCAGATTCAGGATTAATAACTACTTCAACATCTATATCTTGATTTGGCTGAACAAAACCTTCCAAGGTATTAGAGAAGCCATCAGAGGGTAGCTCATCCGCATAAGGTGGAGAAAGCTTAACTTCCTCCCCAAGCTCATTAATAAGCAAGTCATTCATGAAATCGAATTCTAATGAACCACCTAATGCCAATCCAATTACAGATTCAGGAGATCCAATAAATGATAGTGTTTCTTTATTCCCATCGTTTCTAGCTGGGAAATTTCTATTGTAAGATGAAACTATAGAGTTACTTTCTCCTTCTTTAATGTCATCTCTCTTCCACTGCCCAATACAAGGTCCGCATGCATTTGCAAGTACGGTTGCTCCAATTGATTCTAAATCTTTTAAATAACCGTCACGTTCAATTGTTGCTCTAGTAATTTCTGAACCTGGCGTTACCATTAAAGGGACCTTGGATTTCAATCCTTTCTTTGCAGCCTCTCGTGCAATAAAAGCTGCTCGACCAATATCCTCATAAGATGAATTTGTACAAGATCCAATTAATGCACTGGAGATAGTGGTTGGATAATTATTCTCAGTAGCATCATCTTTTAACTTTGATACAGGTCTAGCAAGATCAGGTGTATGAGGCCCTACAATATGGGGTTCTAAAGTGTCTAGGTTTATTTCAATAACTTGATCAAAGTAATCATTTGGGCGTTCAATTACTTCACTATCAGCAGTAAGTAAATGCATATTGTCTTTAGCTAAATTGGCAATATCTGATCTTCCAGTTGCTACTAAATACTGTTCTCCTTTTTCATCAAAAGGAAAAATGGAACAAGTAGCTCCTATTTCAGCACCCATATTAGTAATTGTTGCTTTTCCAGTAGTTGAAATTGTTTTTGTTCCTTCCCCAAAATATTCAACAATTGCATTTGTACCGCCTTTTACGGTTAAAATTTCTGCAACCTTTAAGATAATGTCTTTAGGTGATGTCCATCCACTTAATGAGCCATCAAGTTTGACTCCAATAAGTTTTGGGATTTTGGTATTAAAAGGCATTCCCGCCATAACATCAACTGCATCTGCTCCGCCAACTCCTATAGCTACCATACTCAAACCACCAGCATTAGGAGTGTGGCTATCAGTTCCTATCATCATCCCACCAGGAAATGCGTATTGTTCTAAAACAACTTGATGTATAATTCCTGCACCTGGTCCCCAAAAACCAATATTAAATTTTTCAGATGCAGTTCTTAAGAAGTCAAAAACTTCTTTATGTGTTTTATTTGCAACTTGAAGATCACTATTTGCACCTTGGTATGCCTGTATAAGATGGTCACAATGTACTGTTGTGGGAACTGCTGTTTCGGGAAGGTCTGCTTGCATAAATTGCAGCAGAGCCATTTGAGCTGTTGCATCTTGCATAGCAACCCTATCAGGTAAAAAATCACCAAAATCTTCACCTCTATTTAATGAAATCTCATCAACATTTCTCGAGTGACCATATAATATTTTTTCAGCTAGTGTGAGGGAATCTGATTTTCTAGCTCTAAGATTGGCTATATTTTTTTCAAGGTTTGTATAAACCTGTTGAACAAGTTGTAAAGGTGTTTTAGATAAGTCCATCTAATTTATTATATATTTGTTTGTGCCTAAAGAGATGGTTATCTATTTTCTAAACAAGTACTTTTAAATTCACAAACCTCACACCAGTTGCCAATGCTGTATTTTGGACTTAATGCATCATAAGGTATCCATGATGCTGACTTTTTTGCTAAGTCATCAAACTTTGCTTTTGCAGATTCGAGCTCACTAGACCCAAACTTTCTTTCTTTGATTGTTGCGTCGTGATCTGATACATAAATATGTAAAACTATTATTTCCTTCTCAGATTTCATTAATTGTGAAGCTCCAAGTGCATATAATTGAGCTTCTAAAGCATCTTCTGGTATTTCTTGACGAGTTTTTAATTCAATAATTATTGGGGTGTCCCCTACTCTTCCAGCCAAATCAGATTTTCCTGTAAAAATTGTTGCAACTTTCTGATCAACAACTTTACCGTTCCTTAAGCCCCTACCTTCTGCGATGCACGTAAAGCCAAGTATGTATTCTGATTCTTTAATTTTTAAATCTTTATAATTTTTTAATTTTGAAACAAGTTGTTGATATTTCAGAAATAATTGTTCACGAGTTACTTCATCTTCCTGGTTTGTTAATTGATTAAAGCTTTCTATGTTTTCTTTTTCTAAAAAATTGTTGTTATTTACCAAGAGCTTCTGTGAAAAATTATGAAACTTAGTTCCGTCAGACTCTGACTCAAATTCAATATAGTCTTCCCTGGGTAAGCCATATTGTACGTTCCATGCGGTTCTTCGTTCACAGTTCGACAATTTTACTAAATTAGTTTTTGATATCTTTACTTCTCTGACACGATTAGTTATTTTATCATCAGTAATTAAGGGAAACTGACCACATCTAGAGACCTGATCGCAGTAATCACATTGCCTTCCTGGAGTACGTTTTTTCCTGTTAGTAAGATACTCTTCTAAAATAGTAAAATATTCATTGATAATTTCATCTGGATTTTCAACTTGTTCAATCTCAATTAAATCATCCAGCTCAATTGCGGCAGTGTAAAACTCTTCATTTTCAGCTCTTAGCTTTGTAATTATTGCTCTATCAATCAATTCAGGTTCGGGGTCATGAGCAGTTTTTAGTCTAATATATTCAAATTGATTTTCATCTTCAAATTCATAAGTAAAATGGGTTGTTAATCCATACTCTTCACCATTAAGTTCTTTTACTGCTTCTTTAACTAGATATTCGTGTTCAAATTTATAGTCTTTTTTAGGGTAGATTGTTCTAAATCTACTAAACAAGTCAGACAATATTCGTTTCTGGATTGAATCATAAAATTGGAAATTATTTTCCTCTGCGATTTTTACAGATGTTTCCTCGAGTGCATCATTATTTATCCAGTCAACAATTGCTTTATTGAGATCTTTCCATCTATCTAGTTTTGGACTAGCAACTCGTGTTTTAGTGCCAAGAGAACTATGGCATTGTGAAATTTTTCTTATTTGATTAGTTGAATAAGTATTGTCCCTATCTGGCATATTAAAATTATAATTAACTAATTTCTGCAAATCTGCAGTTTCAAAAGGGGTTATGGAGTCCCAAAACTCCCAAAAACTATATATCAAGGCTTATAACTACCTGTAGAATAAGACTATGAATAAAAGAATTTCCATCTCATTTAATTCTATTTTTTCAAGTCTTTATCCAAATTTTGACCAAGACGAAATACAAAATTCTGAGGATTACTTCAATTTCATAATTAAAAATTATCCAGATAAATCTGAAATAATACAGTTAAAAGCTTTCTTTTATATATTTTCTTTTGGGATTAGGAAATTCTTTATAAAAGATATAAATATTCCCAACTTTATAAATAAACTACAAAGTTCAAATTTCACCCTTTTAAGGAAACTTGGGTCTGGTATTACAGCACTTTTTGGATTAAGTACTGCAAGATCACTAAGTGGTGAAGGTTCAGTATATAAGCACTTCAACTATCCAATCTATAAAAATGGAACTATTAACAAAATCAATACATCAGTACCAAAGAATATTGAAGTTGCAGTGATTGGCAGTGGAGCAGGTGGAGGAATTGCAGCTAACTTACTTAGTCAAAAATATGAAGTCGGAATATTCGACAAAGGAAACTATGCGAATGGTGAGACTAATAATGAAACTTTTGGATATCACAACTTCTATGAAACTCATGCAATACAGCAAACAAGAGGGTATAACGTCTTACTTTTAGCTGGTTCAGGAATTGGTGGAGGAACAAGTATAAACTGGACAACTTCTCTTAGAACACCCGATAATATATTAAGTGAATGGGATTCACTTACAGGACAGAATAATTATTTCAATTCAGAAAAATTCAAAAGTAGTGTCGATTTTATTTGTAATCAGTTAAACGTTGATGAGTCGAATAATTCAATTCCTTTGAAGGAATTAAAATTAGCTGAAGGTCTAAAACTTAATAATATCAACTATAAAATCATTCCAAGAAATACAAGTAATGCTGAATTTGCGGAAACTGGTTTTAGTACATTTGGTCATAGCGATGAAACCATAAATTCATCATACAAAGCTTGGTTTTCAGATGATAAATTTAATTCTGAAAGAATATTTAGTAATTCGGATATTAAAAGTATTGATATTTCTAATGGAAGGGCGACACATATAAATGTTCAAAATGATGGCATACTACATAAAGTAGCTGTTGAAAAAGTAATACTTGCGGCTGGCTCACTTAATACTCCAAAAATTCTTTTAGATAGTGGTTATAAAAATAAACACCTAGGCCAGCATCTTAAATTACACCCTGTATCAGGTGTTGCTGGAAAATTTTCTGAAGAGCAAAAGCCATGGTCAGGTAGCATGCAGGGGATTTATTCAGATGACAATTTATTTATGAAAGATAATTATGGGTACCTCTTAGAAGGGCTACCCATGCATCCAAGTCTTTTCTTTCCTTTTTTTCCTAACAACACAGATGAGTTCAAAGATTTTGTGAAAAGTTATAACAATTGGTCTGGCTCAATTGTTTTAACTTCTGATACAAGTTCTGGTTCAATAATTAATAAAAAGTCTCAACATTTATGGGACTACAGTTTGAACGATTTTGATCATAGAAATTTGTTGCATGGTATTGAAAGCTTAGTAATGGCAAACTATTTAGCTGGTGCTGAAGAGATCATGGTTGCTACCTCACCAACAATGCACTGGAAAAAATCTTCAAATGAGGAAATTAAAAATTTCATTAACAAAATTAAAGTAATTAAAAATCAACCATTCCGAATGCTTCTTGGTTCAGCCCATCAAATGGGAACAGCAAGAATTCATCCTGATGCAAAGCAAGGGGTTGTAGATCTAAATGGAAAAGTTCATGGATTAGACAATGTATATATAGTGGATTCATCAACTTTCCCTAGGTGTTCAGGAGTTAACCCGATGATAACTATTCAATCAATGAGTCATTTTCTGGTGTCACAAATTTGATTTATGGATAATTTTTATTTTGCTCAAAAAGCTGACCTGGGTCATTTCCTAAGTCAATAAATAGACCACTTCCTTCAATGTGAACTTCATTATCTGACGATATAGATGATTCTAAATAGAGCTTTTTATCTTCAATTTTTGTAACCCAAGCTTCCAGAAGAAACTCTTTTTCAACAGGTACAGGTTGTATATAATTTATTTCTAATTTTGCAGTAACACATGACCTGTCATGAATTACACATGCGTACCCCATTAAGTCATCAAGGGCAGCAGATAATATACCTCCATGTACTAAACCGGGGCCACCTTGGAATCGTGACTCAAAATTATATTTTGATACTATTTTTGAATTATTCAAGATTGGAGATAATTTCATTCCATAATCATTTTGGCTTCCAGATACAAAAGTTTCAGGCCACCATTCAAGTAACTGGTCTAATGATGACCATCTATCAGGGTTTGGAATATCTAAAACTTTTCCTGTAATGTATTTATAATTCATTCTTATTTATCTTAGAGATATCTTTTCTTAATGATTCATTAATAAATGCATTTGTGATATCAGATCTAGTCCTCTCAATAATAGATCTTGCATTGTCCGCATATCTTCTCAGTCCACCTGTTAACGCATCGGGGTAATCTAGTTCATGTAGAATTCCAATTGATTCTTCCATGATTTTTAAGTATTTTTCAGCCTCTGCTATCTCTAGGTTTCTAAGATGTTCTAGAGCTTTTCTTCTCCATTCTCCAATAGTGTCACCAATGCCCTGGATGTAACTAGAAGCATGAACATTAAAATTTGCAAATGGTTCGATGATTCCATTTACTTCAAATGAATAAAACATTACTGCCTCAACAAATTCTCTCTCAGCATCCAAAACATAACCTGCATAGCTAATTTCTGATACTTCACGACATAATTTATTCAATTTTTCAATTTTCTCTTTAGCACTATTTATATATTCCTCAGAACCTTTTGCATCGTTCCTGTGCATGTATCTAATGCTTTTTGAACAATCTCTAACAATTTCACGAGAAGTAGATAAAGATTGTTCGCGAATTTCATTCAGAGTATCAAATGTATCAACTAAATGATTTAGATTGGATTCTGAATTAGACAAATTAAACAGCTTGCTTGAGATACTCGATGCTTTCATCTTCAAAAGTTAAATCATTCATTAAGGCCATATTTTGTTGTTGAATGCTTGCAGCTCTAACCTGGAATGAAGTATAAGCGTATATGCCAAAAAGGATATCAATAACAAGATGTAACAAAAATAAACCTACGGAAAGGGTTTGGAGAGAAACAAAAAATGTCCCTACAGCTAATACACCTAAGATTAAAAATCCCCTTCTTTGTTTATCAACCATAAATTCATATTCATCTGTGTGAATGTTGATATTAGATTTTGAATACTTAAGTTCAGGAAAAATTACTGCTATAGAAAGCGATAAAATAAGTGATATTAATACAAGTGTTGATCCCATGCCCTGTCCCAACTTTTACTAATTTAATATTAACCAAAAAAGAAAATTTTTTCAGTTTTTAGAACTTATTTTCATTGCCTTGAATTAACCTTTTTATGTTTTCAGAATGTTTAAACACGATAAGAACAAAAATAAAAGTTATCAATAATTTATCTGCAGTCTCATCTACTTCGTAAATAAGCAAAGCATTTGAAATAAGTACAGTACTTAAACTAGCAATGGCTGAAACTCTAGAAATTCTAAAAATTACAAAATAAAAAAGAACGAGTATCGGTATGTTCAAATACAAGAAATAGAGATTTTCAAACAACATGCTTCCAATTGGATTAACTATTGTAAACGCCACATATACTCCTAGATATGTTGCAACGCCCTTACCTCCTTTGAATTTATAAAAAATTGGGTAAATATGACCCACAACGGCTGCAACTCCGTAAATAATTAAATTTTGATCAAATAGTAAAATTGGTATTATTCCCTTAAATACGTCACCGAGTAATACAAAAGCAGCATATTTTTTGCCTAGTGTTCTCATAACATTCGATGTTCCAGGGTTTCCACTGCCTGATGATGAAATATCCATGTTTTTAAAACTTGCAACTATATATGCAAAATTGACTGAACCAATTAAATAACTTAATAATATGAATAAAAAACTCACTACTTTGATTGTAATTCATTAAAAATTAATAAGTTATAACCCATTTATACATTTTTTAAATTTATTGTTAACTAAGTAATGGATAATGAAAAAAGATGCGAAAATAAAAGATTATTTTCAACTGAAATAGAAGCAAGAAAAGAAAGACTGTATGTTGAAAAAGAATACAATAAGAAATTTCGTATATATAATTGCAATGATTGCAATGGTTGGCATTTTTCAACAATAAATTAACATGATTGACATTTTTTTAGGAATATTACAAGGTATAACAGAATTTTTACCAATTTCTTCAAGTGGACACCTTGTTGTTTTTTCTTCATTATTTAAAGAAAATAATTTCAGTACTAATGAAATTGCTTTTTTACACTTAGGAACGGTTTTGTCTATTTTGTTTTTTTACTATAAAGATTTAATTAACTTAATGAAAAATAAGTCTTCACTTTTAAAAATTATTAAGTTACTAATAGTTGGGATGATACCTGCAGCGTTTGTTGGACTAGTCTTTCCGATTAGTCAGCTTATTGATGAAAGTAAATATATATTACTTATTACCGGATTTGCATATATTTTCTTTTCAGTAATTATGTATTATTCAGAAAAAATTGGTGAAGGGGAAACGATTGTTGAAAATATATCAATTAAGGAAGCTTTCACTATTGGAGTAGCTCAAAGTTTTGCATTATTACCCGGTGTTTCTAGATCTGGAATTACATTAATAACGGCTATGCTCTTAAAAATTAAGAAGACTGATGCAATTTTTTTCTCGCTGCTTTTAGGGATTCCAACAATTTTTGGTGCCTGGCTAATAACGCTATTACAAAGTTCTGAAGGCATAAATAGCAACTTAATTATTCCAACACTATTTGCATTTGTAGCTGGAACGATTGCCATAAAAATACTTGTTAACTTTACAGTAAATTCAAAACTTAAAATATTTTCTTATTATTGTTTTGCGATTGGAATTATAAGTTGTGGTGCGTACTTAATTAATCTTTAAGTCGATAGGCTTTTTCTTTGGCTGAAATTTTAATATTTCATTAGCTATATTTAAAATGTTTTGAAATTCAGGATTTTCTTTGAATGCAAATAAATTACTTCCCTCGGATGAAACAGTAATATCCTCAAGAAGAGGAAGTTCACCTAAAAATGGTACATCTAGTTTCTTAGATAAGTCTTTTCCGCCATCTTTTCCAAATGGATAGATTTTATTTCCATCCACTTCCATATAAGACATATTTTCAATCACTCCAATAATGCTTGCATTTACTTTCTTAGACATAATTCCAGACCTCTCAGCAACTATTGTTGCATTTGTTTGAGGAGTTGTAATTACTATATTTTCAAAATATTTTAAGAATTGAGATAGAGAAATAGACACATCACCTGTTCCAGGTGGCATGTCTATGAGTAAAACGTCAACATCATTCCAAAGAACTTCAAATAAGAATTGTTCAATTGCTTTATGAAGCATTGGACCTCTCCAAATAACTGCCTCATCTTGTTTAACAAAGTACTCCATAGAGATAACATTTAGATTATTTATTCTTGATGGGAAAATTCTTTCATTAAAAGGGATTGGAGGAAACTTAGCCCCAAGAATTTTGGGGACAGAATAACCCCAAATATCAGAATCTAATATCCCAACTTTTTTTCCTAATGAATCAAAAGCTATTCCAAGCAGAGATGTTATTGTTGACTTGCCTACTCCACCTTTGCCAGACGTTATGCCAATAATTCTTTTGTTTTTATGAAAGCTATTTTTGAGTTCTTCTAAGTCAATATCTGCACCAACTAAATTTGAGACATACTGTATTTCGTCTTCTGTCGCTTTAGTAAATTTTATTTTAAAATCCCCTACTTCATCAATTCTGTGCTTAAGAACATCTCTAACCCATTCAATTTCAGTTAAATCGACTATCTCACAAGATTTCTTTTTAATTTTTGATATAGCTTTAAGTTCAGATAGGCTTTTATTAAAACCGGGGTATATAATATTTTCTAGTTCCATGTTTAGTATTGTATGTGTATTAGGTTATTAAATTAAATTATGATCAAAAGAAATCTTATTCTTCTATTGTTGACTTTAACCCTAGGTGTAGTCATTTTTAACTCACCTCTAAAAAGCAATTCAGAAAGTAGCATATATTCCACAGTTAACGATGGTGTTGTTTTAAATGAACTTATGAAAATTGATAATTTCACTAAATCTAACAATATTACAATATTGAATCTTTGGGCAAGTTGGTGTATTCCTTGTCAAAATGAAGTTGAAGAGTTAAAGAAAATAAGCCTAAATGATAACTATCAAGTAATAGGAATATTAGTTGATGACTCTGTTGAAAATGGAAAAGAGTTTATTGTTAAAAATAATATCAAGTACATTAATGTACTTGATGAATTCCGTGCAGAGCAATTATTAATTAAATTTATGTGGAGTGGTATTCCAACAACCATAATCCTTAATGAAAATCTTGAGATTCTTTACACGATTAATGGAGAAATAACAGCAAAAGAAATATTTAATCTTACAGATTAATTATTAATTAGGAAAAGTTTATAATTTAAGTATGGATGCAATACTTTTTTGGAGAATCTTCTTAGTGCTCGGTAGTCTTTTATACCTTGGTGCATCTGGTTTATTTACACTTAAATTGCTAGCAGCTGCAACAGGCAGAAAAAGAATAATAGATTTGTTTATTAGGTAGTTAGTAGCGGGGGTAGGATTTGAACCTACGACCTCTGGGTTATGAGCCCAGCGAGCTACCAGACTGCTCCACCCCGCGCTGAATTATTAATAGTAACTAGATTTAAATTAAACTCAAGAAAATTCTAACTGTTATTTATTTAACATTTCAATAGCAAGATCAACATACTGTTGAGCTTGGTCAATTAAAGTTTGGTATCTGCCTAGATTTCCATTCTGCAGCTCTTTTTGAGCACTCTCAAAAGCTTCTGTTGCTTTTGCCAGTATATCAAGCGCACTTTCACCTTCTGATTCCTCTATAGATTCACTTACAGCACCTTCTCCAAAAATACTCGCTATTGCGTCAGTAAGAGATTCTTCCATAATTATTTTGTCTTGGAAGACAACAACTACAAATTTAAACTCAGGTAATGGATTCTGTTCACCTTGCAAATAAATTGGCTGATAATACAACACAGATTGATCAATTGGTACAACAAACAAATTACCTTTAATAACACTGGAACCTTGTTGATCAAGTAATGTAAATATTTGAGATATATCGGGGTCTTGATTAATTCTTGTTGCAACCTGACTTGGTCCATCAACAAACTCTCCTTTTGGAAGTCTAAAGTCAATTAATTGTCCATAGTTTTCAGGATCTGCATCTGCTACAAGAAAGGACTGCATGTTTGGCCTATTCTCGGGGTTGAATGGTTGAAAAATTAAATAGCTCAGGTCTGTTTCACCAGGCAAGCTCATAAGCAAATAATACGGCAACATTGGCTTAAATCCAATCTCAGTAAATTCTCCTCTTAAGGTTCCGACCCTAGGTGTTGTAGATGAGTCAGTAGGAATAACCCATGGATCTTCATCTGCATAAAAAACTTTTGGATCCGTCATGTGATAATCACGATACATATCTGATTGAATGGTGAAAAGATCTTCAGGGTAACGGATATGGTCTAATAAATCAGAACTCATATCTGTTTCTGGTGAAAAAAGATCAGGAAATATATCTTGATAGGATTGAATTATTGGGTCTTTGCTATCTACAACATAAAAATCTATTGTTCCATCGTACGCATTAACAACAGCTTTAACAGAGTTTCTTAAGTAATTAAAATTCATCGGAAGACCAGAATTTTCATTAATTCTTCTTGTATCAGCAGGTTGAGCATATGGATATTTATCTGATACAGTATACATATCAATAATCCAAAATAAATCACCGCTGATTAAAGCGAGGTAGGGGTCATTGTCGGTGTAAAGAAAAGGGGCTGCTTTTTTAACACGACTTACAATATTTCTTTCCATAATTAATTTTGAATCATCAGAAAGTTGATTTGAAATTAATAAGTTGAGCTCACTATATCTAAGAGCAAAACCTAATCTCTTAAAAAATGAACCAATACTTACACCACCATCTCCTGAGTAATTTGTATAAGCAACAGATTGTCCTTCAGTTGACAGAGGGTAATCAACTTCTTCCTGTAGTGAGTTAACAACTACATACTCAATGGAATCAGCTGACTCTCCAAAATAAATTCTTGGTTGTTCTATTTCTAACTCTGAAACTGTAGTTGTAGCTGGTACACCTTTAACATAAAAATCAGGTTGGCCTTGACTTGCTACATTGTTAGCAGGACTAAAAACTACACCGAAACCATGGGTGTATTGTAATCTTTCATTTACCCAACCTACAGCTGGAAGATTGGTTTGATCAAGCTCTCTTGCTGCAACCATCACCTGCGTGAGCTCTCCATTTATTTCATACCTGTCTACATCTACTTCATCAAGAGCATAGTAAGCTCTGATCTCCTGAAGCTGACTGTATGTTTCAGCAAGAACAGTTGGGTCCCATAACCTTATATTGTCCACTGTTTGTTGATTGTTGGCTATATTTTCCTTTGTGAGATTTGGTGATGCCTCAAAAGATTTTTCTTCGATGGCATCTAAGCCATAAGCAAGTCTTGTGTATTCAATATGATTCTCTACATAAATTAACTCTTTATTCAGTTCATCAGGAATAACTCTAAATCTTTGAATCGCTGCAGGAACTAAACCACCTACTATTATTGAGACGGCTAGCCATAAACTAATTGCTGTTACAGGTAATAGCCACCCTCTTCTTTTTATGTTTACTAATAAAAGTACTGCTCCAAACAGAGAAATTAAGATTAATAAATTTAGTGCAGGTAAATGAGCGACAACATCTGTATAACTCGCACCAAACACCTTACCCCTTGGAGAGTAAAGAAGTTCCATTGAATCTAGTCTGTATGCAAAAGCTTTTAAAACAGCAATGAAAGCTAGTAAAACAGATAAATGTGCTTTTGCACCGCTACTTACTTCGGGCAATTGTCCTTGTCTGAGTTGAAGTGCACCTGTTGCAATAAAAAATAGAACAATTATCAAAGAAGTAAAGACTACTAGTTGGAAACCCCAAGAAACAAAAAGACGGTACAACGGTAGTCCAAAAACAAAACTTGATACATCTGCATCAAAAATAGGGTCTGTAACACCGAACGATTTTTGATTTAAAAATAGTAAAACTTGTTCCCATAATTGAGATGCTCCAGCACCTAGAAAGAGTGATAAACCAATTGAGCCCCATAATCTATATCTTAAAAATCTTTCATTTGTCCAAGCCCGAAACCTTGAAAGAGGATCTTGAGATTCAAATGATTCAAAAATATCCATTACAGGAGTTGCTCTAACTGCTAATCGTAAGTTTGTGAATATAAATATAAAAGCTAGCAATGAAGTAGCACCAACTAACGAAGCTTTAGTAAGTAGTATCTTTAGCCATACAGAGTTTAATTGAACAGAGTCAAACCATAAGTAATTAGTGAAGAAAGTTGCAATTGCTCTAGCTATTGAGAAGCCAATTATTACTATAAAAACAACAAAAGAAAATCCTCTTCTATCATTTCCTGTATTAGCTCCACCTATGTTTACCATATTATTATTGTATTTACGTCCCGTCTTTAACGTGAACTATACTCAAAAATTACTTTAAGCGCTTCCTCGAAACTATCAACCGGAACAATAGCTGTTTCGTCAGTTGAGAAAGGAGATGCCTCTTCATAGTTTGCAGTTGGTACCAAAATTAACTCTGATCCAGCTCGTTTTGCAGCAATAACTTTTTGCCTAATTCCTCCAACAGGCCCTACTGACCCATCTATTTCTATTGTTCCAGTGCCCGCAACAATAAGGGAGTTTGTTATGTCATTTGGTATCAAATTATTATATACATTAAGAGCCATCATAAGCCCAGCAGAGGGACCTCCGACATTACCTGTTTTGATATCTATTTCAAAAGGAAAATCGAACCTTTCATTAACTGTTGTTGCCAAAAATCCAACCATAGGTTCATTATCGTATTCAATATGTTCGATTAATTCTGTACTTATAGAGATTTCCGTATCTATACCGTCAATGTCTCGAGTTAAACCAATTGTTACAGTTTCACCTATATCATATTTTCTTAATGTTGCAATAAATTCAGAAGCTGAAAAAATTTGTTCATCATTAATTGTTGTAAGTAGGTCACCTTTTAACAATTTGTCTTTTACAGGAGAGTCATCCAATATTCCAACAACAAGAACCCCATCACCTTTAGAATCAATATCATAATTTAAGTTTTTTAAAGCAACTGCAATTGCAACATTTTCTGAAGTTTTCATGTTTTGAATACTGATTTCACTTAATTCTTTTGGAGTTACACCTTTTGGTAAAATAACTTCTCTTGGATATAAATCAAAAGAATTATCGACATAAGCCCAAAGGTAAATTAAAGCTGAAGCTTCATCTCTTCTTACAGTAAGCTGAAAAAGATTACCATCAAAATCATAATATTCAGTATCACCATAATCGATGTCCCATTGATATGGTGGACCAGGAGACATAAAATAATAATCCGTTTTGATTAAAGATAAAGACGATATTGAAATAAATATTACCAAAAATATTAATAATCTTTTTTTTGATTTATTGGATAAATTTTTCACAATTTTGATTTTAGGATATCAAATAAATAAAGAGCCGGCAAAAGCCGGCTCTTTAAAATAAGTTAATTAAAACTTAACTACAAGGACCTGATTCCCAGTCATATGAACCTGCAGTAGGGCCAACATAGTTCCCTGCTAACAATCTCACACCACTACCAATAGTTCCGTCTGGTATAGCAATAAAGCTTTCAGCGTCTGCTCTGTTTTGTCCTAATTCTCTTGTTGGCATCATGCCATCAGAATCAACATAAACGTTTGCAGCTGCTCTTCTAATACCAGCTCTTGTTAAGTCTCCACCTTTAGCTGCAGCTTCTAATACACCTTTTAAGTGGTGTTGTGAAGCCCAACCAGCTACCAAGAATGTATTCGCTGAATCAATTCCCATAGCTTGGAAAGTTCCTCTCATTGTTGCGTGTCCTGGTGTGTCCATTTCATAAGGACCAACGAAGGCCATCAAATACATGGAACCAGAATTAAACAACGGAGCCAAAGCAAATCCTTCTCTAACAAATGCATCATTAAAAGATGGTGCAGCCATCATAGAAAGAGGTGTTAAACCTTGTTGGAATGCTCCACCAGCAACTTGCGCCATATGAGTAGGCCCAACAGCTGGAAAATATGCATCAACAGGTTGTGTGACCATAAGTCCAACTGCTTGAGCAACGTCAAACTCTGGACTTGGAACTATATATTCCCAAGCAACAGTTAATCCGTTTGCTTCTGCAGCAGCTTTTACACCTTTGGCATAATCGCCACCATAGTCACCAGCATATCCCATTATTCCAATTGTCTTTACGTCAACTGGATAATTTGCCAAAGCCCAATCAACTGAGTTCATTCCGTCAGCACAGTATGCTGAACCGAACTCAATTACTAGACCTTTATCAACAGATTTATATGACCAACCAGAATACCAACTCATTGGAGCTGCAATCAAGTTGTCTTTATCCATTTCGTCAAGAATAAATAATGTTTGAGGCGTACCAAGTGACATGGCTAAAGCAGCAACGCTATCTTTTTGAGCGTTGTAGCCTTCTAAGTGTTTTTGAGGATTGTATCCTGTGTCATAACCTTCTACGATTGCAACACTGTAATCTCCAACACCGCCTGATTGGTTAGCCCATAGCCAAAATGCTCTTTGGCCTGTTTCTAACGCAGGTCCTAGTGGTCCATATGGTCCTGTATAATCATTGAGTAAACCAAGATATATACACCCTTTAGAAGGATCTGCACCTGTTGGCACTCCACCTATTTCTGAAGGACAAGGATCTGACGTAACTCCAACACCTGTGTCGACTGTAGATGCAGTAGTAACAGCTGGAGAATCAAGAGTTTCCACAACTTCAGGAGTTGCTTCCTCTACTGTTTCCTCCGCGGTATCTCCACCACAAGCTACTAGGACAAGGGCTAGAACTGTAAAAAGAATGATTCCCTGCTTACGCAATGGTTTCATTTTTCCCCCCTATATTTAATTAGTACTAATAAGTATTAGATTACTAGATTTTTGCAATCCTAGTAGGAAAATGGCCAAGCTTTAAAATAATTGCGTAACCTAAACCAAATACCCCAAAGCCCTCTGGGTTCAAAAATTAGGAAAGATATGATGAA
>Ga0208410_1000467_pt1 | contig 23317 bp, 22 predicted proteins | sample ETN02SmetaG_3_FD_185787 | JGI IMG/M metagenome (GOLD analysis project Ga0208410, IMG submission 185787) | Marine microbial and viral communities from oxygen minimum zone, Eastern Pacific Ocean - ETNP2014F10-02SV257 (SPAdes) (version 2) | ecosystem: Environmental > Aquatic > Marine > Oceanic ... | reverse complement strand
TCATAGTGCGTATTATCCGAATTCCTGCTAGTCCTTTGGTGGCATTGCCGATTCCTGTATCCCTAAATTCGAATCCTTTTATTCTCCACGGATTCCACTCAGCCTCAGAAACCTTGTGTAAAACGAAATGCTGACCACTAAAATCACGGTTGGGTTGTACTTTTTTAGTTGGTAAATCAATATCATGATCTGCCAGCGTCTCATGTTCTGCAGGACAACTAATTTCAATAACCTCTAAGCCAGCTGAACTTTCCAGAACTCTATGTCTGATATGCGGTGGTTGCAGAACACAGTCTCCGGAATGCATTACGAATGGTGCTCCCTGTTCTTCATAGACAACACGTACCCATCCCCTATAACAGAAAATCATTTGAAAACGTATTTTGTGATAATGTACGTAATCTGGGACTGGACCACCTTCTGGAATTCTGATATGTGAGGCAATGAAGCGTCCCCCTTGCCGATTTGGAATTAAATCACGGTACTTCATCCCAGCACGCCCGATTTTCCAAGAAGTATCTTTGCTATAACGGTTCATGACGAAAGACTGTTTTTCTGGAGGAAGTAAAAGTGGAGGGTCTACTTCCGCAATTTCGATAATTGTTCCATTGGGAGAAGTCAATTCGGTAGCTCCTTCAGAAAATTCTTTTGGATTCTGGCAGAAGATTCTCAATTTTCCTGGATCTCCTGAAGCTCTGCAGTCAAGCCTGAGGTTTACTCCATAACCGCTGATTAAAGCAACTAGTGGGGCATCAGCTGGGAAAATAGAATTGATCTGAAAACCAAGAATTTCAGTAAAAAACGTGAGGGTAGATTCCAATTCTGCACATGGTAATACGACTTCAGATGCTTGAATTTTTTTCCCTGAATTAGCTGGCATTGATTGAATTTATTAAAAGAGTTATGAAAGATGTGAATTTTTGCAAATATTTTATGATTTGTCGAGAATATTATAATAGTGTTCCTTTAAGTGCTTTCCGTTGTCTTGATTGGGAACTAGTAGTTGGACGAACTTGCAGAATGGGAAAAAATATCTAATAATAAAATATTTTCTAGAAAACTCGCACAGGTGCTAAATAAATGCTCACAAAACCTTCTAAGTTACAAACTACAATTGATTTTGAAAAAAACGGAAAGCAAACAGGCTATTTACGATTGCCACACTCTGTCCACAGATCTGCTTATGGCTGGTTACCCATTCCTATCGCTTGCATCAAGAATGGAAGTGGTGTTACAGCCCTCTTAATTTCAGGAACACATGGAGATGAATATGAGGGGCAGGTAGCACTTTCAAAACTAATCAATCAATTGAAGCCTGAAGAGATTCAAGGTAGAATTATAATTGTTCCTATGGCAAATTATCCTGCAGCTAAAGCAGGGTTAAGGACTTCACCGATTGATGAACAAAACCTGAATAGGATTTATCCGGGTGATCCAGATGGAACGCCTTCCTTTATGATAGCCCATTATATTGAATCTCAGTTGTTCAGTATTGCAGACTATGGTCTTGACCTGCACAGCGGTGGTTCCTCACTACATTATGTACCAAGCGCAGTTTCTAGTATCGGAGAGGATAAAGATCGAATTTTGAAAATGAAAGAATTGATGCAAGCTTTTGGAGCACCCTATTCCTTCTTTTTCCCTTCAGAGCATGCAGGTGGCACAACAAATCATGCGGCTTCGAGAAATGATGTAGTTTTAATTGGAACGGAATTAGGCGGTAGTGGCACCGTATCCCCAGAATGCTTGCAAATTTGTGAACGAGGCATTAAAGGCTTCTTACAAGCTTGTGAAATTATAGAGTCAGACACAGAATTACCAGTAAACCAAACACGAATGCTCTATGCACCTGATTTCAGTTACTACTGTTATGCAATGGATGAAGGACTTTTTGAGCCAGTAAAAGACTTAGGGGATGAAGTAGTGAAGGGAGAAGTTGCAGGATATACTCATTTCCCTGAGACACCTGGGAAAGAATCTAAACCTATATATTTTGATGCGAATGGTATAGTAGTTTGCAAGCGGACACCTGCCAGAGTAATACGAGGAGATTGTGTTTTTCAGCTAGGTTGTGATTTTAAAATTTAACTTCAATCTAAATAGTGTTGTGGCTATTTCATTTTAGTCATTAATAATATTTTTGTTAGATAAAATTTTTATCATTATTATTTTAATTTATTAATAACAGTTAAAATTCGTTTAAGTGCTTCTAAAAGTATTTTCTCATCTATTGCATAACAAATCCTGAAAAAATTAATCATACCAAAAGCAGTTCCTGGGACTAGAGTTACTTCAGCTGTCTCAAGGATATATTTACATACGTCAATGTCATTTTGAAGTATTTTACCGTCTGGTGTCTTTTTCCCGTAAAGGCCATCACATGAAGGAAAAACATAAAAAGTGCCCTCAGGATTGTTGCATGTAATACCATCAATTTTATTCAAAAAACTTACTGTTAAGTTTCTCCTTTTTATATACGACTTTTTTTGTTCATTAATGAAATCTCTCTTAGCATTTAATGCCTCTAAAGCCGCATATTGTGAAATGGTAGAAGCATTAGATGTAGATTGGGATTGTAATTTAGACATTGCATCAATTAGGTGCTTAGGGCCTCCTGCATATCCTAATCTCCAACCAGTCATACAAAAGCCTTTTGACATTCCATTACATGTGAGCGTTCTCATCTTAATGTTAACATTAGTCTCAGCAATGGTATGGAATTTATTTTTAGAGTAGATTAAATATTCATATATGTCGTCTGTAATGATTAAAATTTTAGGATGTTTTATCAGTATGTCAGAAATTGATTTTAATTCTTCGAAACTATATACAGATCCAGAAGGATTTGTTGGGTTATTAATTATTAGACATCTAGTTGATTCATTGATTGCTGATTCAAGAGTCTTTGCAGTTAGCTTAAAATCATCAGAGAATGAACAATTTACAATTTTTGGAATTCCTTCTGCGAAATTAACCATTTCCTTGTATGAACCCCAATATGGTGCAGGTATAATTACTTCGTCACCTGGATTAATGATTGACATCAGTGCATTAAAAATAATTTGTTTACAACCGTTACCAACAGAAATCTCAGAAACTTCATATTTTAAGTTGTTTTCATTTAAAAATTTTTTGCATATTGCCTGTTTTAATAAAGGCATCCCATCTACATTGGAATAACGGGTAAAGCCTTCCTTAATAGCATTAATACCAGCTTCCTTAATATGGTCCGGAGTTTCAAAATCAGGTTCACCTTGACTTAAACTTATTACGTTTCTTCCTTCAGATAACAGATTCCTTGCTAAATCTGAGATTTCGATTGTTTTTGAAGTTTGTAAACGGTTTATTCTGTCTGATAGAGATACAGTCATGAGAATATTAAATAACTGACTAAAAGAAATATTTTCATTATCAAACAATTAAATTTAAAAAAATCTTAAATGAATATTGAATGATTGTTTGATAGTTAAATTTAGGTAATTGATGATAAATTTTATCTCCTAATAGATCAACAAAAATGAAAATTATAATTATTGTAAAAAAAAATGATACGCTTTCTAGAGCTGATAGGATAAACTTATCTTTAATTTTATTATCTATGGGGCTGATTGCATGAAGAATTTTTTAAGCATAATTATTATAGTTATTTTTAGTATTACAACAATATCGTGTTCCAAAAAAGAATATTTAGACATCGATGAAAGTACTACTAGTGACAACTCTACTAGTGACAACTCTACTAGTGACAACTCTACTAGTGAAAACATTTCGATTTCAAGTACTGCTGACAACGAAACGGTTGTTTTTGGTCAGACTTATCAGTACGAGTTTACCACTAGTGGTGATACTTCTTCAGATAACCTCACATATACTCTGAGTAATGGTCCTGATAATATGACCATCTCCTCTACAGGCCTTGTCGAATGGACTCCTACTAAATCCTCAGACATTAAAACACATGAAGATATTCAAATTACAGTCACGACTGCAAGCGGGCAAACATTAACTCAGACTTATGACCTTGTTGTGACTGGAACATGTGTTTCAGGAAATATTTTAGCCATTTGGACTGGAGACCAGCGCACTTCAACTGATAGCACAAAATTTCTAGGAAACATAACAGCCTATACTGATAATGCTTCCGATAACTGCGGTCAATCAAATAATCTAGATTGCACTCCTATCAATAACTATGAATATGACGGTACAAACTATGTTTCTGAAAACTTGCACATTGGTCCTGAAACTTCAGCTGACGATGGAATTATGTTCTTTTATAATCAATATGACAACACGACTCATACCTATTTATTTTGGATGTTCGGGAAGGGGGGAGCTAGCTTCTCTCCAACCCCAAATCCCGTAAAATTAGATGTCTTCGTCTCTAACAACGCATCCCAGGATAGCAACCCTGTGGATGATGATCCAGGTGAGACTGATCTAATTTCTCAATCACAAAATGCAACTACCGGACTGTATTCAAGCAGCTATACAGGACGATATTCATATGGTTCACAAAGATCAGATGGAGGTGTTTTAGGTCCATTTTCAGGAAATAGTTATAGAATTTTCGTAGATCGGGCTGGAACTTCAACAATTGATTCTAATACACTGACATTAGGTAATCTAGACTCGTTTAAGTATTGGTCTAAAGACAACAGCTCATTCTCTCTTGGAAACGTGGATAATTTTACGGTTGGTTATAAAACAAGCGTTACTTGCCAATGATAATTTAACTAAAACTTTTCTCATGAAAATATATTTTGTAGCAATCACACTACTAGTCTTAGGTTGTGGAACAACCGATTCAATAGATCCAAAAGGAAAAGAAATTGGTTATTGGGGGTTTAAAAGTTCATCTGGTAGAACATTGAAGTGGAATTGTACTGATTCACAAACTTTCCAAGATACTTGTAATCGACAGGACACAAGTAGCAATGATGAAAATTGGATGGATGCTATTTGGGGATTTTTAAAGCAAATTTAGTGCTGAATGAAAATTTTTTGGCTCCAATTACCGAAAATTGTTCCATGAGTAAACATCCAATCAGCCATACCAAATTGTAAGAAAACTAACTTAACATATGATATAATTTGAGTAAATAATAAAAAAATATTAGATAGTATTACTTCCTTTCGGCTAATCTTTCGAATATATATCCTATAAGTAAAAGCACAATATTTACATGATTTTGGAGTTAAGAAATACAACCAAAATAATAGGGAGGGGGATTAACACTATATGCTGTACCTTTTGATACTGACTGTCTTCCAGAAAAATTATATTAATTGTGACCCGGGGTTATTAGTGATTAGATAATCCACAAGTGATGTGAATGCTTTTACTAATCCTTAAATATGAAACTATAATATTGTAAGTTTTTTTTCGAATGCTCACAACCTCACAAACTCGAGATTTCACCGAACCATAGAAGTGTTATAAAAGCGGTCTCTCCAAAAACAATACCTACCCACAAACGTTTTCCCAGAAGATAGAACCCCAAAAAAGCAAAGACCATAGGGATCAGCCTTTGCCATAGAGGAACCTCTTCCAACATGCCTGATGGAAGGATTAGTGTTCTAGCAACCAGTGAGGCAATTATGCCATATGCTAAACAGGTAAACCATTCAAAGATAGGATGGTTAGCTTCGATACGGTGGCTTATCATTACACCTGTAAAACGCCAAACATAAGTAGCAAAAACTGCAGATAGGAAAAAGATCCATGCTGATGAATCAGCCATTGACCTCCTTAATGTTTCCAGATCCCTTTAGCCTGTTACGTAGCACAAATGCAAGGCTACCCGAAATAAGTCCGGATAGCAGTAGTCCCCATTCCTGAGTAAGAAGATGCATTGGTGGTCCTAAAAGACAGCCTGAAACAAATGCTAGCAGAAAAGGAGGATGTATAGTGTTTGACATAAGGAGCCCAAAATAAATAGGTACCAGGAAAATCAGGCAAAGCGATATCATTTTTGGCATACTTTCAAAGAGCATATATCCATTAAAAACTCCTATGATGCCCGCAATCATGCATGTTAAAGAAAAACCCAGAAAATAGGCCATCCTGCGATCAGCTTTGATCTGATGCCCCCGATTAAGCATTTCAGCCCAGGTGTTGATAGAAATAAACTGGGCAAGAAAATAATTCCATCGACGATTGTGCGGTGCTCCATCAAAAACAGGCATCATCGAAAGAGTCATGGGCAGAAATCTTGCGTTCGCTCCTGCCACACCAAGAACAATTGCGATCAAGGGAGCTCCTAGACCATATAATTCAACATGAACTACCTGTCCCGGAAGACCCCAGATCAAAACTGGGGATAGAATGGATATATAAAGAGATAAGCCTTGTTCTTGGGCCATAGAACCGAAACCTGTCATGGCAGAAAAGAGAAGAAGGGCTGGCACACCGAAGGCATTTCTTATACCTTTCAAAACTGCTTTAGGATTTGTTTCAAGGTCTTTCATAAACTGACGCATTTAAAGAAAAGTTAAATTGTAAAATAAAGAACTTAACCCTTAAGAAAACATTTTAGAAAAAATTTTAATCTGCTATGTTCTTATCTTATCTTTATGGCATATAAATCTACTGTATCTCCTGCAAGGCCAGGCCCTGTAATGATTACCGATCCGTCAACTGCCTGCCTTGCAGCGCATGCTCCCCCCCAATCTTGATTGTTATAATTCCATAAAAGAGAACCTGAACTATTAGTTTTAAAAACCCATAATCCACCAAATGATGAAAAACTACTGCTGTTACCACTGACTAGAAAACCTCCATCTGGAGTCTTAGTCAAATGGCGTCCACTTACTGAATTTCCATCATACTCACGAAGTTTGTCTAATTTGTCTCCTCCATAGTTATTCTGCCAGATTACTTCACCATCACTGTTTATTTTCATGAGCAATACATCACCACCCTTACCATAAGAAAAAGTCCCTGCTACTATCACAAATGTATTGTCTTCTGATTCAATGATGCCTTCAGCAATATCATCTTTGTCACCACCATAAGTTTTATCCCATATTTTATTGCCTTTAGAATTTGTTTTGATGATTCTTATGTCTTCTAATTTGTTGACGATCCTTTTAGAGCCAACTAAATAGAAGTTACCATCAGAAGCCTCAATTGCATCAAAACCTGAATTATCCTCATGATCAGAAAACTTTTTAGACCATTTTTTATTCCCATTTTGATCAACTTTCAAAATCATGAAGTCTTCATTGTGAGAATGCCCGGCCTCCCCACCAATAATGTATCCACCATCAGCTGTCTTAGAAATAGAATATCCACCGTCATAATTTTTTGTAATCGTAATTGCTTTTTTTGTAAGGACATTACCTTGCGGATCTACTTTTCCAAAGAAAACATCAGATTTATTTGCGTCATCACTTGAAGTGAATCCAGTTAGCACATAATTACCATCATTGTCTTCAACAACTGAGGTAGCTCTATCATAGTTTCTCAGATGAATTTTCTTATTCCAGATAACGTTTCCACTAGTTCCATCTAATTTTACTATTAAGATATCATCCATATTATCTGGCATTGGCCATTCCCAGCTAATTGATGTACCTACAACGACATAATTACCATCTGAAGTTTTAATTACATCACTTGCCGACTCCTCATAATCCTTACTTTGAGTTGCATCTGGATCCATAATAGTTTTAGAGAAAACAACGTTGCTGGGAGATTCATCACCTGACGTTGTTTGATCAGCTGAATTGGAGGCGCTATTAGATGCAGTTGAAGAGTTTTGTCCGCAAGAAGAATGGAAAAAAAGAGAACTTATTAGAAAAAATAATAAATGTAAGAATTTCTTGTTAAAAAATTTATTTTTGGGAAATAAGAAATATATAGGTAACATGAATTTTAAATATTATCTGTCTGAGATTTTCACAGAAAAGTCTTATTCTAAAAAATTTTGTGGGGAGTTTTATGAACCATTAACGGGAGTTAAATCTGTGTATATTATACTTAAATTGCTTATAATAATAAAATATACATGGCCAAAAATCAAATATTATCACTAGAGAATTAATTTTAAGCATCAATTATATGAGCTTGCTACGGCTTTCTTAGATTAGATAAATTTTGCATAAAATACATTCGAAAAATGTATGACTTTTAGTGTTGTCGTGTGCTTAACAAGCTATGCATGGCCATGGAAACAGCCGACTGTACAGGTTCGATAACTGGTATCCCAATTTTTGATTCGAGTTTAGTACGGTGTTTGGCCATACCAGCACAGCCGAGGATGATGGTATCAGCCTGATCTAAATCTCTTAGTTGCTTTGCAGCCGAAAGTAGTTTCTCAAATGTTTTCTCACCACTAACGCTTTCTCTGACAGATAGTTCTGCCACTCTTTCTCCGGCAAGTCTTTCCATCACACCCATTTGTCTCATGTAGCGTAGATGACGACGCATTGAGCTTTCTTGGAGAGCAATTACACCAAATCGATCTCCTCTGGACATTGCAGTCAGGATTCCACATTCCTGAATGCCGAAAACTGGTTTTTCGGAAGCCTCCCGGCATACATGGAGACCTGGATCGGAATAACAGGCAATGACAAATGCATCTACCTCCTTTTTTTTTGAGACCATCTTTGTTAATGGGATAGTTACCGATTCTATATCTGCCTGGCTTTCAATTCCTAATGGCCCATCTGAAAGAGTCACGCATTCGATTCGTGGACCTTCTGAAAAATTGAACCTCTTCAGTTCTTGGGCCATATTTTCCGTTACCATTTCGTCAGAATTGGGGTTAATAACCAGAATGTGCTGCCGTTGTTTACTCATAATTTTCAAAGCAGTTTAGCTCCAAAATTTCTTGAAGGGCTGAGTGGTGAGGAAATCGGTTGTTCACGACAGGTTTCGGCAGGAGTCCTTGGAAGGAATTCACCAGAGCCGCGCTCTACTTTTAGTTTTTCATTTTCTACTGCAATTCTGCCTCGGTTTATGACGATCCTAGGCCAACCTTTAACTTTCATTCCTTCGTAAGGAGTATAGTCCATGTTGTCATGCAGCATCTCTTGTTTGATGGTCCGGACCCATTTCGGATCCCATATCGCAATGTCTGCATCACCTCCAATGACCAGTGAGCCTTTACGCGGATATAGTCCATAAATCTTTGCAGCATTAGTCGAAGTAAGTGCCACGAACTCATTTATCGTGATCCTACCTTTACCGACTCCTTCAGAAAAAAGGAGAGGCATCCTTGTTTCCAGTCCGGGTACACCGTTGGCAATTTTGTTGAAGCTAACATCCTTACCTGCATGAAATTTTCCGCTTTTATCAAGTCTGTAGGGGGCGTGATCAGATGAAAAAACCTGAAATGTCCCATTTTTAAGGCCTTTCCATATAGCCTTTTGGGATTCCTTGTCTCGAGGTGGAGGAGAACAACAATATTTAGCACCTTCCATTCCTTCTTGATCAAGATCTTTAGCAGTTAAAAAAAGATACTGGGGACATGTCTCACCGTAAATGTTCAACTCGTTGTTTCTTGCCTGGAGAATAGAGTTTGCTGCTTCAGCATCAGAAACATGAACAATTAGCATTCGTGCATCTACCAAACGCGCAAGGTCTATGGCTCGGCGTGAAGCTTCACTTTCTGCTATGTGAGAATGGCTCACTGCATGAAATTTGGGAGCATTGTAACCGCGCTGTGTAAGACGATCCGAAATCCAATTGATGATCTCGTTGTTCTCTGCATGAACCATGGTTAGGGCACCATACTTGCGCGCAAGGGCTAAAATGTCCAGTATTTCCCCGTCATTAATCTTCAACATCTCGTATGTCATGTATACCTTAAAAGAAGTGTAGCCCTCCTTTATCAGGGAAGGTAGCTCGTCTTCGAGTACACTCTTGCTGGGATCTGATATGATGAGATGAAGTCCGTAGTCAATTACGGCTTTGTCTTTTGCACGTTTACGGGCATTAGCGACTACATCCCTGAGACTTTGACCGCGGTGTTGTGCTGCAAACGGCAGGATGGTGGTGTTGCCACCAAAGGCAGCTGAGACACTGCCAGAGTAAAAATCGTCCGCTGTCATAATTTTGCTTGATGATTCCTGCTCTATGTGGCAGTGAGCGTCAATTCCTCCTGGAAGGAGCAACAAGCCTTTTGCATCAATAATACGTTCTGAATGCCCCAGATTCTTGCCGATGGCAGCGATTTTTCCTTCACTAACACCAATTTCCGATTCAAAGGATTCTACCGCAGTATGAACCGTCCCGTTCTTAATTAAAAGATCGTACTTTTTTATTTTTGGCTCCATCTTTTCCTAACTATTTTAATGTTCCTTCAATCGTGAATTGAGCCTATCAATAAGTTGATCCAGCTCTTCGTGGCCTCTTTTAGTCAATACCGGCCCCGGAGCCCTACTCATTGCACAGGATACGGCTCCTCGCCTACGGAGAATTTCTTTTCTAACCGCGAGCCCGAATCCAGGTTGCTGTTCGTAACGGACAAGAGGCAGATAGGTGTCGTACAGGTCTTCAGCGTGTTTGGTTTCACCATTATTATGAAGCGAAACTACTTCAGCAAGCATTTCCGGAAAAGCGAATCCGGTCATTGCTCCATCTGCGCCACGCTGCAATTCCTGTGGAAGGTACAAACCCCCATTACCGGTTAAGACTGAAACACGCCTCAGTCCCTGTTTTTCAGCAGAATCGCGAACCTGAGTCAGTTTTTCAAGGCCAGGGCAGTCCTCGTGTTTCAACATCACCAACTGAGGGAAATCTGTGACCATTCGGTTGAAGCATTCTACGGAAAGGTAGACTCCGGTAGATTGTGGATAATCCTGGTAGCAGAGTGGTATGTTTGAACCAAGGTGCTCTATAACTTGCGCATAGTAATTGTAAAGATTTTGATCAGTAGTCAATCCATTTGCTGGAGCAACCATCACACCTGCGCAGCCTATGTCCATACAGTACTGGGAAAAATCGACGAGATTTGCGAGACCAGCGTCAGTTACGCCAGCCACTACTGGAACCCGGCCATTGACCCGTTTCAAAAAGTGTTTGACGAATCCTCTTGATTCATCTCCAGAGAGTTTGTTGGCCTCCCCCATCATGCCTAAGATAGTAATCCCACTCACTCCCTTTTCCAGGTAAAACTCGACAAGTGAATCAACACTTTTGAAATCTATACTCCTATCTTCGGAAAAAGGGGTTATGGAAATGACAAAAACACCATTGGTCTGTTCGTCTATTAAGCTTGCATTAGACATGATTTATTAAATAAGAAAGTTCTAGGAAATCAATAAATTACTTTAGTGTGGAGTTTCAGTCTTTAGGCCATAATTGTCAAGGTGGATAGTATTATTTTTAGAAAAATTTGATTAACATTAATTGAAACACAAGACTTACACTGTAACTCTTTGTAATTTGGAGAATGATTATTGATTAAACCAAACTCAAGTGAAAAAACTAATCAATGATGGTATAATTTTATGAATGTCTATGGTTACTCTGTGTATCAGGACCCTATTTTTAATATACTAAGACTTTTTCTCCAACCAGTTATTATTTTTTCAATCACTCTATTTTAAACTTTTTAAATATTTAAGGTATCTTCTTGTTTAGAATTGAAAAATACCGAATTTCTGCAACTATGTGGGCATATTGCCTACTAGTCATAACCACGATTTTTTGGGGTCTAAATGCAGTATTTGCAAGAATGGCTGTTGGGGAAATATCACCAATGTTGTTAGTTTCTGTTCGCTGGTTGGGTACCCTAATTCTCCTTGTTCTGTTTGCGGGTAAAGCCATCATCGCAGACCTGCCTGTTATTAGAAGGAACTTCGGCTATACTTATCTTTTGGGTACCGTAGGTTTGGGGGGATTTGGTACATTGATATATTACAGTGCTTATACTACAACAGCTGTCAACATTGGAATCATTCAGGGATCTATCCCAGCCATAGTTTTGGTAGGAAGCGTTTTTTTTTTCAGAACCCAAGTCAGTTTACTTCAGATCGGTGGTGTTACCATTACTGTTCTTGGAGTCGTTTTGGTAAGCACAAGGGGGGATATTGAACTACTGATGACATTTAGTTTAAATGCTGGAGATCTCTTAATGCTGATTGCAGTTTTTTTTTATGGATCATACACTTTAGGGCTTCGACGCAAGAATGATCTCTCATCGATTGCTCTGTTTGTATCAGTGGTTTTTTCTGCTTTTATATCAACCTTGCCATTTACGATTTATGAGTTTTATTCGGGGAGAACTGTCTGGCCTGATCCTCAGTATTGGGGGCTTGTAGGGTTAATCGTTCTTTTTCCTTCTTTTCTTTCACAGATTTGTTTCATTGCTAGCGTTAAGTTGATCGGGCCAGCTCGTTCTGGAGTGTTCATTAATCTTGTCCCGATTTTTGCTTCTTTTTTCGCGGTAATGATTCTGGATGAGGCTTTCGAGTATTTCCAGGGGATTTCCTTGCTTTTTGTGCTTTCCGGAATCTATATCTTCGAGAAATTCAAGCCAGTTGTTTAATCGGAGTAGCAGGGACAAAAATATTAAAAAGATTTGAGTTAACTAATGTTTGTGTTTTTGACTCTGATTAGTATTGCAGAGTACAATTTTCCAATTAATTTACATTAAAGAATAAATCAAGATGGAAAAACAATACAATTCACTTAAACCAAAAATTGCCTACGGGCTGTTTGATTGGGCTAGTTCACCAGTGCCCACATTGCATGCCACTTTTGTATTTGCAGTCTATTATGTTAGTTCTGTTTCACCAGATACAGGTAGTGCTGAATGGGCATGGATGAATTCTCTGGCCGCACTGACCATTGCCATTATAAGTCCCATTATGGGTGCAAGTGCTGATCGCAATGCAAACCGTAAGACATGGCTGGGGCTAATGATGGCAGTTGGTATTGTTGCTACCTCATTACTTTGGTGGGTAGAACCGAATACTAGTTGGATATGGTATGCACTGATAATTTCATTTGTTTCGATTGTGGCTATGGAAAGTCTTTTTACGTTTTATAATGCGCTTCTGCCTTCTATTGTCTCCAACGACAAAATTGGAAGTGTTTCGGGATTTTCTTGGGCCGCAGGTTATTTTGGTGCTATTTTCTGCTTGGTTCTTGTATTAGCTATCTTCATACTTCCGGAGCAAGCACCTTTCGGTCTCCAAAAAGAACAAGCAGAGCAGATTAGAATTACGATGCCATTTAGCGCACTTTGGTTTCTCGTATTCGGTCTGCCTCTTTTTTTATGGATCAGTGAACCGCGTGTTAAAAATGAGCAAGAATCCATAATAAGCACCATAAAACAGGGAGTGCATACAGCTAAAAACATTCCCGGCATGGTACGTTTTCTGATAGCGAGAATGCTCTATGCAGATGCCTTAGTTGTGGTTTATGCTTTCGGTGGTATATATGCAACTAATGTATTTGGTTTTACACAGGATGAAGTAATAGGGTTTGCTATCGCCATTAATCTTACAGCTGGCATAGGGGCTGCTTTCATGGGCCGTTTGGAAGATCGTATTGGAGGTTTTAAAACGATACGGTTTTCTCTGGTGTGTCTTATTTGTCTTTCATTGATAGTGCTAATTGCACCCAGCAAGGTTTTTTTCTGGGTATCAGCTCTGTCCATGGGGATATTTATCGGGCCTCTTCAGTCGGCTAGCAGGACAGTGGTAGCGAGGATTGTACCACCTGAACAAATGGCTCGCATCTTTGGTCTATATATGATTTCAGGTAAGGCCACATCGTTTCTCGGTCCGCTTTTGTATGGCATCCTCTTTTCCATTTTTGATACGGATCGTGCTGGTATGGCTATAGCTGTTGTGTTTTTAGTTATAGGTTATGTATTGCTGGGACGGGAAATGAATAGAGAATAATAGGATGACAAGTCTCTAAATACTAATTTTTAAATTTTATGGTGAATCTTAATGGGATTCGGGATTTTCATTTTCTACTTTCACTAAAAATTCTATATTCAAGGTGCTAGTAATTTTTTAAACTTTGACTTTAGATTTACAAATTAGTTGGCACAAACTTACTCCGAATAGTTTTAACTATTTTCCGGATCGCACATCCTTCCACGTGATCATTCACCAGCCCCATAGCCTGCATGAATGCATAAGCTGTCGTAGGCCCAAAAAATTTCCATCCGCGAATCTTCAGATCTCTACTTAATAATTGTGAGGTCTTGGTAATACTTGGAATCGGTTGACTGTATTTAGCTTCTCTAAATTGTAATTCGGGCGAAGCAGGTTCCCATTGCCAAATGTAGGCAGCAAGACTGCCAAATTCTTCAACCAGTTCTAGTGCACAACGAGCATTATTTATGGTTGCTTCAATTTTGCCTCGATGCCGGATGATCCCTGAATTTTGAAGGAGCTTCACAACATCCTTGTCATCATAAACTGCAATCTTCATAAAATCGAAACCGGCGAATGCTTCTCGGAAATTTTCACGTTTACGAAGGATTGTCAGCCATGAAAGCCCTGACTGGAATCCCTCAAGACAAATTTTTTCAAAGAGCTGGAAATCATTGGAAACAGGACGTCCCCACTCTTCGTCATGGTATTTACGATAATCCAGATGATCTTTGCACCACCAACAACGGGCTATTCCATCTTCAGCTATATGAGTGTGTTTATGATTCATTTTAATGTTGCCCTTACCCTGGAGATTAATGTTTCAAATTGTAATTGACCAAAACTGTCATATTTTTTCGTCAAGGTTCTAAATGTAATGTTTGATTTGTTAATTTTGCTTTCGACATAAATCTAATTGGTTTACTGGTTTAAAAATTTATAAAACACAAAATCTTCTCTCGTTTTGGTTTTAGAGAGATGATATAGGTACAGAATGATGACAGATATAGGATTTATCTCTATAATTTAAAATTATGCTCAAAACGCCCTCTAAGGCAATATAGGTGAATGGACCTTAGAGTTTACTAAGATTAGTCGTTAGATACAATACAGATAGAATTAACTATGCTGACTCTATGTAACAAGGGATATTCGAAGAAATAATTTATGAATAACCTTCAATTTACTATTATTTGTAAGATTAGATTGCTTAGTGTAAAATCGATTTATTAAACAAAGCTTAATATTAGTGGGTCAGGTTACATATAGTGGCTTAGCAGTGCTCCTCAGAAAATGCATTCGCTACTTTTGTAGTTTTGACCTCAGCTTAGGACGATCAACTTACTGAATGGATCATATCGATTCATAATAAAAGGCATGTCATCGATGAACTCAGACCCTCTGTTACAGCCATACCGAATCAAGCACCTTGAGTTACGCAACAGGATTATGTCCACCGCCCATGAACCAGCTTATTCAGAGAATGGTTTGCCCAAGGAGCGCTACCGACTTTATCATAAGGAAAAGGCCAAAGGGGGGCTCGCACTGACTATGACTGCAGGTTCAGCTGTGGTTTCTTCCGACAGTCCTGAAGCCTTCGGAAATCTCCATGCTTTCCGGGATGAAATCGTTCCCTGGCTTCAGGAGTTGACTGATGCGGTTCATGAGGAAGGGGCTGCAGTGATGATGCAGATCACGCACCTGGGACGAAGGACAAACTGGAACAAGAATCATTGGCTTCCTGTGCTTTCTGCGTCTCCGGTCCGCGAGCCTGCTCACCGTTCTTTTCCCAAAGAAGCCGAGGATTGGGATTTAGAGAGAATAATACTTGACTACGGTACAGCAGCAGAGCGGATGCAGGCTGGTGGGCTCGATGGAATCGAGATTGAAGCCTATGGTCATCTGTTAGACAGTTTCTGGTCATCTGCTACTAACCAACGTAATGATGAATGGGGAGGATCCCTCGACAATCGTCTGCGTTTCACTTGGAGAGTGTTAAATTCCATCCGAGCACGTGTAGGTCCAGATTTTATCGTTGGTCTGCGTATGGTCGCTGATGAAGACTGGGAACTAGGACTTTCCCGTGAAGAAGGGATGGAAATTGCCCGCAGGTTGTCCCAGAGCGGTATGGTGGATTTTCTTAATCTCATCCGAGGACACATTGAAACAGATGCTGTTCTTTCAAAGGTGATCCCGATTCAGGGCATGGCTGCTTCCCCCCATCTTGATTTCTGCGGTGAAGTCCGTAAGGAAGTGAGTATCCCTATCCTTCACGCTGCTCGGATCCAGGATGTTGCCACTGCAAGACATGCCATAGCGGAAGGTAAACTGGATATGGTCGGAATGACTCGGGCCCATATTGCCGACCCACACATCGTTCGCAAAATTTTGGAGAACCGTGAAGAAGAAATCCGACCTTGTGTTGGTGCTACCTATTGCCTAGACAGGATTTATGAAGGTCATGAAGCTCTCTGCATTCATAACCCATCAACTGGGCGTGAAAAGACAATGCCTCACGTGATCGATAGTAAGAAAGGAAAAACCTTAAAAGCTTTGATTGTTGGGGCAGGGCCTGCTGGTTTGGAAGCAGCCCGTGTTTTGGGAGAACGTGGTCATCAGGTGGTAGTTTTTGAAGCATTAGATGAACCAGGAGGTCAGGTTAAACTAGCATCCAGAGTTCCCCGACGCAAAGAATTGCTAGGAATAATCGACTGGCGGATTTCCATGTGTGAAAAAGCGGGAGTGGAAATCTGTTTCAACCAGTTTGCAGAAAAACAGGATGTTATTTCTGAAAATCCAGAACTCGTTATCATTGCCACAGGAGGTCTTCCCAACACAGATATCCTAAAAGGAAGCGAACTGGTTAATAATACATGGGACCTTTTGGGAGGCAGTATTAAACCTGCGGAAAGAGTACTTCTATATGATGACAATGCCGCTCATCCCGGCTTGGCTGCAGCGGAATGGCTCGCAGATTCCGGAGCCACACTTGAAATCATCACTCCAGAGCGTTTTTTTGGCGCTGACATCGGCGGTCTCAATCATGTTGCTTACGCGGAATCCTTTGATCGCTCTGGAGTCAAAATTACCATCAGCAAGAGGTTGAAGGCTGTTCGGCAGGAAGGTTCGGAACTCGTTGCACAAATCGGTTCCGATTTTTCTTCAAGGACCGAGGAGAGACGAGTTGACCAGATATTTGTAGAACATGGAACCCTCCCCCTAGATGAGCTATATTTTGAATTGAAACCGAAAAGTCTCAATCTTGGAGAAATGGACTATGCAGCTCTCATCGAAGGAAAACCGCAGCAACTCATTAAGAATCCTACAGGAAACTTTAGCCTCTTTCGTATTGGTGACGCAGTTTCTTCACGAAATATCCATGCTGCCATTTACGATGCAATGAGACTCTGCATCACTTTATGAATTTATCCCAGCTGGGAGGAGTATACTTTTGTTGAACTCTGTCCTATGTCTTCACCCAGTTATTTGTGCATGTGTTCTCACTCCTATACAAACTACTGGTTCACGGCATACTATTGCTTGTCATGATAATCCTAGGTGAATTATGTAACTAATTGAATCATTTAGCTTATATGTTCAGATAGATATTTTTATTCCTTAAAATTTAAAACCATACAATATTAATTATTCAGTTTTGATAATTGAATTGGAAAAGATTCCTTGAATTATAATTTTTATTCGGCTTTATAATTATTTGGAAAAGATTACATAGAACGTTTTTTAAGTTAACCTTTGCATACAATCTTTTCTTTTTAATTTGTTATTTCAATGCTCTATTCTAAGGATTTTTTGAGTAATATAATAAATTAAATTATATGGGGGATTAATTTTAAATCCTCTAAAACATTGTAAAATCAAGGTCTGATAGCAATATAATATTATTTGTTTTCGGGGTTTTTGATGTTGATTTAGCTAATTCAACGTCTAATTCGTTTCTACTGTTGTTGAAGTGTTTATGAGAATCTTTGCCATTTTGCCTTTTATGTTTCCTTTTTTCTAACCTACATATTTTTTGTTTAGTAGTATTTGATTTTTTTTGTGACCATACCAAAAAACTCCATTAAATTCATCTAGCTTAATCTTGACTCTTTTATGATTAATCTATAGAAGTGTGGTTGTTGCCCATTAGTTTGTTTTAAATTCTGGGATATTTAATAATCAAAAATACGAAGGAGCGATATGATAGATGAATTTAATGGAATTATTTACTTAATTATATTTATAGTACATTTTGCAGGATATGCTTTTTATGCTTTCAGATGTGTATTAGCGACAAAAGCATTTGTAGATCAATACGGCATGGGGGATGGAGCCGCAATAATTACAAGATTTTTTGGAGGCATCTTTGTTGGTTCTGTTCTAATGGCTTTGTGGATAATGTTTATAAGACCACAAGGGCTAGAAGGATCTTGGGCATTTTTTAATTTAATATTTCTTCAAAATCTAGGTGTTTTTTTAGTTAGTCTATTTGCAAATAGACAAGGAAGCTTAGGAACTAATGAAAAAACTTCAATTGAAGGAAATATTGCTCCAGGAGTTCTAACAATACTAAGTGCAATACTTTGTTACGGGTTAGCAGATAAAATTTATTGAAATTTATAATTATGAAAGGAAATTGTTATGGCAAATCTTGAAAAAAAATCTTTCGAAAGTCCTGATGAATTGAAAACTCCAGAAAAGACAAATGCAGCGGTTGTAAATTTTGGGTCAGTCGCTGCCTCACGAGTAATTCTTCAACCTGGGTGGAAATGGTCTGAGTGTATCAAGCCAGTGGTAGGAACAGATAGTTGCCAAGCTGGACATGTAGGTATGATTTTACAGGGAACACTTACAGTTGTGCATGATGATGGATCAGAAATCACAGTTTCAGCAGGGGATGCCTATTCTTTTGCTCCAGGTCATGATGCTTGGGTAGTAGGTGATCAAGAGGTGATAGGTTATGAGTTTAACAACGCAGGAAAAGATTACGCTGTCTGGCAGAGTAGCTAGTAAACATAGAAATAATACTTTACCATAATTTTCTATACCTACGTCGGGCTTGAAGTGTTTATTCTGATGTTTAAGCCCCTCAAGCCTGTATGAGGTATAGTGGCCATTCTGGTATACACATCACGAATTGTTATATCCGTACTTTTATCTAAGTAGCGTGGTCGGTGTTTTAGTAAATCTCCTACCTTTGCCCTAGCCCGATACCAATGATCCTGACTGCCTCCTGTTTGCCAAAGAGCAGGATCTTTACGATCAATCAAAAACAAACGTTAAAAATGTCTTGGATATGGACCATCTCCTCCTATAAGGTCATGATCAAGTTTTAGACAGTGATTGTGGAGTGGTTGATCAAGCCCCATATGTACACCTATAGCATCAGGTCCATCAATAAATTTTTGAAAGTCTGAATCTGTAACTTCTTCTTTGGCTTCCCAAATACAAAACATTGGTCCTTCTTTACCGGTTGGCATAAATGTATGACAGTAAACCCCTGCTTTAGCCCAATTTTCTTGATGAGTCTTTTGTTTAGCTTCATCGTAATTACTCATGTTAGCCCACCATTTTTCAGCCATTTCTGGTTTGAACGTGTGATGTACAAGATAAAATTTTGATGCCATTTTGTTCTCCTTTTATAAAGTTAAAGTTTTGACAAATCTTCCTATTAGAATCAAGCCCAAGATCGATCCTTCATTGTCTGGCTATTTTATCATTTACCGTTCTCCTTACAGCAATTACAATATTGTCCGCTTCACATAATTATTCTAAATAGAGAATAATTAATCATTTCTAAGATACAATACTCAGTTATAAAGCATTATAAGCTGAGTTCCTCCAATAGAAACATAGATTATCAATATAAGAACACGGAAAAATGCAAACGGGACAGCTTTATTGGTTTTACCTATGTTTGTTTCTTGTTCTTCTGGTGGTGCATCATCAATTACAGCCTTGATATCTTGAATGCAGCCATCGACACCCAAAATTCCAAAAACGCAAACTCCAATGATTAAAGCAGTCATTACGTAAACCATAGGGCCATTCATAACTTGATCAGATGCAAACGCCAAAAGTGCTGTTGTTCCGAACAAAATAGCCATAGTAACTTTAACCGTATCATTCAAATGATTCCCTCTCGCCATTCCATAATTCCAACGAGACTCTATTGTAAAAGGATTAGACATATTACCTTTTTTAAATTTAATGTTAGATTGAATTACGCATTAAAGAATTCTAGATAATGCGATAAAAAAAGCCGATTATACAGCCATAAAGTATTAAAGCCAATAAATAGTACAAGAAAATTAAAATATTTCACTGAAATTCTTTCCGTTTTCAAATATCCTCCAAGTAAAATAGTATCTTATTCATTTTTGCCTAATCTATAGCAATGCCTTAGCTGAGTATTAGCAAAGTCTGTAAGAATAATGAAATGGGGGATTTTTAAGAAGTTTACTAAATTCTTTAGGGTATTCTAAGAATTTGGCACGAATAATTCAGTGATTTACCTAGGATAGCGATATTTTATTGCTTAAAATCTGCGAATTTTATGCGGGATTTGCTTCACTATTTAGAAAGGTAAAATAGTCATGAGAATTTTTATAATATTATTTTCATTAGTACTTATAGGATGTGGGATAACCGGTCAAACTTCCCAAGAAAAACATATAGGCTCCTTTTATGATTTCAAAACACCGGGTACTCCAATGGAGTGGACATGCGCTAGTTCACAGACTAATCGAGGTGATTGTTCTGCATCACAGCCTAGAGATCCGAACAATTCTGATGAAAATTGGGTGGATACTATTTTGAACTTACTGAAGCGAATTTAGCACCATAATTCGTGCATATTTGATCTTTATTCCCTAAGTTCCTTCTATGACAAATAGAAATCGATCAGCCCCTCCATCGAGTTTTCGGAGGGCTAATTGATAGTCCTCACTATTGTAAGCAATCTTTGCTGCCTCCACATTTTCAAATTCTAAAATGACGGCTCTCTCAGGTGGAATTCCTTCAATTTGGGTAATATTCGCACTTCTTGCTAGTGTTTTCTTAGCGCCGTTAGACATCAAGGCTGGAAGGGCATCTACTGCATATTTTTGGAGTTTTTCTTTATCGATAATTTTGTTGTAAATTACCACAAGGTAGGCATTTGCCATATTGATTCTCCTTTCTTAATTCTGAAAAATTCAAATGTACTATTTTTTCGCAATCTTTCCAAGAAAAAATTCCTAAGAGTCTTGTTTAAAAGGATTAGCTGAAATGACGTTCTATCAAGGATCTAACCTATTATTTTTTACAATTCTGATACCCCGTCCAAAAGAAGTGAAATCATTCTGTATTGTAGGTTATTACTAATCATATTAATACTTAAAACAAATGGTAAAAATTGTCTAAGATGGCGTTTTAAGTATCTTATTAATAAAAATCATTGCTTCTAAAGTAAAGTGGTCAAGTTAATTATCTATTTATTAGTTGTAATCATTGGTTTGTTTTTCCGTTGGTTACATTGGGAAAAAGTGAATGAATGTGAAAATGTAAGTAGCCAATGTGCAGATGCTGGATTTGGATGGGAAGCTTTAGGATCAATTCTTTTATTGTGTTCTCATATCTTTTTGTTGTTTATCATAATCAGTTGGTGCACAAGATATATAAAGTCAAGAAATAGCAAATAGTTTGAAAAAAAGGAGATGTGCCCAATCCAATAGACGAACATCCAACATAATGTATAACAAATCATTTGATTATTGGACTATATTTTTAAGTCGATCCCAATTTATTTTTTTGACAGTTATAAGGACATTCATCAAATAATGCTTAAAACTCATTTTAAGGAGATATTGTTAAATCTGACTTTAAAGTTACTTTGAATTGGAATTTGAAACAATACCGAACGATTTAAATGCTTTTACGACAAGTTTTGAGGGGGTATTTGGTAAACAATTGGTGATTCGATTATTATTTGCCAAATAAAAACGCGTGCTGAAAGCGATGCTAGTATGACATATATTTGGAGTTATAAAACTGCTTTGGCTTTCATTGGGATAGGATTTTCTATTGCTTATTAATTTCAAGCATCACCTCATTTCGTCTCATGAATGGTAAAGTCCATGGAGGATTATAAAAGGCATATTTTGGTGAACCATAGGTTTTAAAATCTTTTGCTTTGATATAGTTCATCAATTGTTTTTCATGTTCAGCTAAATTTTCATTCGAGATTTTACCAGAAAACTGAATGACGATGAACTTTTTACTCAGAATTTCTTTTAATTTTACACGATCATTTTTAGGTTCAGGCAAAGAGTCTATGGTATATTTGGAGGGCATTACAAAACTTATTTGCCAAGATTTACCAGTTGATTGTTGTTGTACTGGAGCGGTCATTGGAATTTTTTGACCATTCTTTTGCTCTACCTGGGATTTTGCTGTGAGATCCATTTGTATTGTATTGTTACCGAAAATATAGTCAGCAATTAGACGAAAACCATCACGAATAGCATCTTTTCTTATACCTTCAACGTTTACTTCAGCGATGATCATTGGTTTATACAACCTGATCTCAATATTAAGTTCAGATTGGAGGACTTGATAATCTGGCTCTTCCAAATTACTCATGAAGTGCCTTGCTAGAAGAACTGAGGCAATGATAATCCCTTTATGTATTCATAGTTGAATTTAGTAAAAAAAACATGAATGTTTTTTCATGGGACCTATATGGTGAGAAACATGTAAAACAAACTTATTACTACCCCTATAGAAGATGCCTCTGAACTGTTTTATTTTTTCGGAGAACTCGATAAATAGCACAATTTGGTTTGAATTACAATTTGTGTTGGATTTTACTTGGAAGGTTTATGATTGCTGACACCATCGTAATATATTATTCAGAGAAATATCCGCTTGTTTTTTTCCAATATTACTATTAAGCTTTTCTCAGGTTCTGGTTTTGCATTAGAAACCAAATTAATTACATCTAATATAGATCATTATGAAACGATTGATAACCGCTATATCAAGTATCTTGATGGCCATCGTTCTCCTTTCATCTTGTGGAGAAAATGATGTAAAACAAAATTCAAAATCTGAAACACTTACAGAAAGTGAATTTTCTAGTGAAGAATTGGTTTCTGCATTAGAAACACTTGCAATCAGTTATCCCATCACATTAGTTTCAGACGACAATTCTGTATCAAAAATCAGCAGTGACGCAGATTTGACTTCATACAGCAAAAGGTTCAGGAAAGCTAAAATCAAATTTCCCATTGAAATCACGTTAGACGGTGAATCTATAACCATAGAAGACCACAAAGAATTGAAAGGCTTGATTGGTAGAAAAAAGAAAGGCAAAAGACTCCCACCTATAAAATTTGTATACCCTATATCCGTGAACACTGATAAGGGGGTATTGGAAATAGCAGATCGCGAGGCTATGAAAGCCTACAAACAATCCCTAGAAAAAGGTGTG
>Ga0208410_1000465_pt1 | contig 23360 bp, 18 predicted proteins | sample ETN02SmetaG_3_FD_185787 | JGI IMG/M metagenome (GOLD analysis project Ga0208410, IMG submission 185787) | Marine microbial and viral communities from oxygen minimum zone, Eastern Pacific Ocean - ETNP2014F10-02SV257 (SPAdes) (version 2) | ecosystem: Environmental > Aquatic > Marine > Oceanic ... | reverse complement strand
AAGAGGAGGAATTGCTTACAGCCCAGAAAATGCTGAATATAAAGCAAGAGATATTGGTGGATCAAGATGGGTTGTAAAAGCTCAAGTTCATTCAGGTGCTAGAGGTAAAGCTGGGGGAATTATTCTCTGCAATGATGCATTAGAAGTAGCACAAGCTACCGACAAACTCCTTGGAAAAAAGTTAGTTACTAATCAAACTGGACCAGCAGGAAAGATAATCAACAGAGTATATATTGAGGAAGCCACTGAAATTGATAAAGAAATTTATCTAGGGCTCGTATTTGACCGAGGATCTGAGTGCATCATGGTTGTTGCATCGACTGCTGGTGGAATGAGCGTTGAGGAAATTTCTAAAGAAAAACCTGAAACAATTATTCGATCAAAAATAGAAGTAGCCGTTGGCATGCAAGGATTCCAGGCAAGGGAGATTGCTTTTAATTTAGGAATAGAAACTGATTTAATTTCAAGAACAGCTGAAGTTATCATTGGATGTTATAGAGCATTTAGTGAACTAGATGCAACAATGGTAGAAATAAATCCTTTAGTGATTACAAAAGATAAGCACGTTCTTGCACTCGACTGCAAAATGAGCTTTGACAATAATGCTCTATTTAGAAGAAATGAAGTTTCAGAACTAAGAGATAAGTCACAAGAAAATCCAAGTGAGGTGTATGCTTCAGATAGAGGCTTAAATTATGTTGGATTAGATGGAAATATTGGAAATATAATAAATGGCGCCGGCCTAGCAATGGCTTCAATGGATATGATAAAATTAGCAGGCGGCGAACCAGCTAATTTCTTAGATGTTGGTGGCGGAGCAACTCCAGAAAAAATAGTTAAAGCATTCAAGCTTATTTCCTCTGATGAAAAGGTAAAAGTTATTTTAGTAAATATCTTTGCTGGTATTAATAGATGTGACTGGGTAGCAGAGGGTATCGTTCAAGCTTTAGAAAAGATTGATATCAATATGCCTCTGGTTATTCGTCTTGCTGGAACAAATGTTGAAGAAGGAAATAAGATATTAAAAGAAAGTAAAATTAACTACATTCAAGCATCAACATTAGAAGATGCAGCAAATAAAGCTGTTGAAGCTTTAAAGCAATTAGAAGGTAAATAAATGTCTATTTTAATTAATGAAAAAACAAAAATAATAATACAAGGCTTTACTGGAAAGATTGGAAGTTTCCACGCAAAGGAAATGATTGACTACGGTTCTAATGTTGTTGGTGGAGTAACACCTGGTAAAGGGGGGCAAACCCATCATGGTCTTCCAGTTTTCAATACAGTAAAAGACGCTGTTAAAGAAACAGGAGCCGAGGCTAGTATTCTATTTGTTCCACCAACTTATGCTGCGGATTCAGCAATGGAAGCGGCAGATGCAGGCATTAAAGTTTGTGTAGCAATAACTGATGGGATTCCTTCACATGATATGATTAAGGTTAAACGCTATATGAAAAGATATTCCAAATCTGAAAAGATGACTTTAATAGGCCCAAACTGTGCGGGAGTTATTAGTCCAGGAAAATCAATGCTGGGAATAATGCCAGGACATATCTATCTGCAGGGTAATGTTGGAGTTGTGGGACGCTCTGGAACACTAGGTTATGAAGCGGCTGAACAAATGAGGAATTTAAACATAGGAATCTCAACAAGTGTTGGGATTGGTGGGGATCCTATCAACGGAAGTTCCTTTAGAGATATTTTAGCTAAATTTGAGGAAGACCCTGAAACAAAAGTTGTTCTTATGATTGGTGAGATTGGGGGTCCTCAAGAAGTTGATGCAGGAGAATTTGCAAAAGAAAATATGACGAAACCTGTTGTTGCTTATATTGCAGGACTGACAGCTCCCAAGGGAAGAGTGATGGGTCATGCTGGAGCTATTGTTTCAGCTTATGGAGAAAGTGCAGTTGAGAAGGTTGAACTTTTAAAAGAATGCGGTGTAACAATTTCAAAGAATCCTTCCGTTATTGGAGAAACAATAAGTTCAGTTTTAGAAAATTAGATTTCTTCTGATGAAAAAATTCAGATGGCAAAAAAATATAATAAAAAAAGCTCTATAAAAAAAATATCTGAGATAATTAATCTATTAGGAATAATATTAGGATTAGTTATTAAAGAACAAGAAGGAACTCAGCTTTACAATAAGGTAGAACAAATACGCAAATTATCAAAGTCTGCAAGAAATGGTAAACAAGAATCGTTTAACAAATTAAAAAAAAGTATTTCTAAACTCTCTCCAAGAGAATCTCTCATTGTTGCAAGATCTTTTAGTCAATTTTTAAATCTTTCAAACTTAGTTGAGTCTTTATACAGCGTTCACAAGGTTGATGACTACAACTTTAGAAAAGCGCAAGGAACAAATGAATTTATTGTTCTTGAAGAAGCTATATCTCACTTACTTAAAGATACATCTGTGAGTAAAGATAAAATTTATGAAACATGTAAAAATTTGAAAATTGATTTAGTGCTTACAGCCCATCCAACTGAGGTTAAAAGGAGGACGCTTATACAAAAATATGCGCAAATAAATAATATTTTGGAGAGATTCAATAAATTAAGAATATTTAGTCAAAAAAATATAGAGGTTGAGGAAAAATACCTTGAAGAACAATTACATGAGGCAATTACTTCTATATGGAAAACTGACGAGATAAAACGTGAACGACCTACCCCAACTGAAGAAGCTCGATGGGGACTTGCAGTTATAGAAGATAGCTTGTGGGATGCTGTCCCTAAAATTACTTCTCGATTAGACAGTGTCATAAGAAAACATACAGGAAAGAGTTTGCCTATTAATTTTTCACCTATCACATTTGGATCATGGATGGGCGGAGACAGAGATGGAAATCCTTATGTGACCAAAGAAATTACTAAAGAAGTTGTTCTATTATCAAGATGGTCAGCTGCAAACTTGTATGAGAAAGAGTTAACAAAGCTAATACAGGACTTATCAATGCATGAATGCTCAAAAAATATTTCTCGAAATCAGGGTAAAGATGGGCGTCGTGGCCCATGGGAACCCTATAGAGTTTTCTTAAGACCAATCAGAGATAAAATGAAAACTACACAAACAACTATCGAATTACATTTAAATAATGGCTCAAATTTAAATCAATCTTTAATGGTTCAATCTATAGATGAACTCATTAAACCTCTAACTGAGGTCTACGACTCTCTATGCTCAGTTAAATGTGAGGTAATAGCAAATGGACTTACTCTTAATTTACTTAGAAGAGCGCATGCATTTGGTTTGAGTCTAGCGAAGTTAGACATAAGGCAATCTTCAGAAAAACATCTTAACTTACTAGCTGGTATTACCAAACACATTGGCTTAGGCAATTATAAAGATTGGACAGAAGATGAAAGAATACATTTTTTGTCAAAAGAATTTGAATCAAGAAGACCTTTAATACCTCATAACATTAATCTTAATAAAGAAAATTTAGAAGTATGGCAGACCTTCAAGATGATTTCAAAACTACCCAATGAGTGTCTAGGAGCTTATGTAATTTCTATGGCATCAAGTGTTTCAGATATTCTTGCTGTTTTAGTCCTCCAAAAAGAAGCTGGAATAAAAAATTATTTAAGAACTGTTCCATTATTTGAAACTTATGCGGATCTACAAAACTCAGATCAAATAATGAAAGAATTATATGAAACTAATTGGTATCTAAAATATTTTAAACATAATCAGGAAATAATGATTGGATACTCTGACTCTAGTAAAGATGTTGGAAAACTTGCAGCTAGTTGGGCTCAATATTGTGCTCAGGAAAAACTTCAAAACTTATCTGATAAATTCAAAGTAAAATTAACACTATTCCATGGTAGAGGAGGATCTGTCGGACGTGGAGGAGGACCAGTTTATACTGCGCTATTGTCACAACCACCAGGAACAGTAAATGGAAGCACTCGAATAACCGAACAAGGAGAAGTAATTCAGCAAAAGTATGCAACTGAATCACTGGCAGAAAATAGTTTAGGAACATATATTGGCTCAGTTCTTGAAGCTACGATACAACCTCCAATAAAAGCAAAGCAAAACTGGCGAGAAATAATGGAAGAAATGAGTCTAATTTCATCTCAGGCTTATAATTCTCATATAACTGAAGATGAAAATTTTTTAAGATATTTTGATGAAATAACTCCGCAGAAAAACTTAGAAAAATTATTTATTGGATCAAGGCCAACAAGAAGAAATAAATCAAAAGACATTAAGAGCTTGAGAGCCATACCATGGATGTTTGCATGGACACAAATGAGATTAATTCTACCTTCATGGCTCGGAATATTAGAAGCTATGAAAATTTCTAGAAAAGCTAATAATAAAAAAACTATAAAAGACATGTTAAGTAACTGGCCTTTCTTTTATGCATTGATGGATATGTTGGATATGGTTCTCGTAAAAACTAATCCACGTGTTATAGAATTTTATGAAGAATGCTTGGCAGATAAAGATTTAAAAAGAACAGGAAAAAATCTTCGAAACCAACTCTTATCACTTATTGGTTTAAACAAAAAACTAATTCCTCAAAGCATAGCCGAGGAAAGAAAATCTTACAGAAAATCAATAATGCTTCGTAATACATATAGTGAAATTTTAAATTTGTTACAGGCCGATGTAATGAGAAAAATGAATAAATTAGAGCATTTGAAAGAAAGTAAAGATAAGAGACTGCTCAACGATACAATGATGGTGACAATAGCTGGTATTTCTGCTGCAATGAAAAATACTGGTTAAGATGAGAAATAACTTCTTAAGTTTATTTAATATTTATATCTATATTAAATACATTATTTAAAATGCTTATGGTTAGAAAAAAATACTCTTTAATATAGTATAAATTTTATGAAAAAATATTCAGCCTTTAGCTTAATTAAGAATGCTTTCTCCTATCACCAAAATTGGGATGTCGCTTGGAGAGACCCTGAACCCAAAAGTGAATATGAAGTTATAATTATTGGTGGCGGAGGTCACGGCTTAGCTACAGCATTTTATCTCGCAAAAAAATTTAATATTCGAAATGTTGCTATCCTTGAAAAAGGATGGATAGGAGGAGGAAATGTTGGAAGAAATACAACTATCCTTCGCTCAAACTATATGTATAACGCAAATAATCTCTTTTATGAAGAAGGGATGAAGATGTGGAGAAACTTGAGTCAAGAACTGAATTACAACGTGATGTATTCTCCACGTGGCATTCTTAACCTTGCACATTCTGACGCACAAATGAATGCATATTCTCGAAGAGGAAACTCTATGCGCCTCAATGGTATTGACGCTCAATTGTTATATAGGGAAGACATAAAGAAAATGATTCCCTTTGCTGACTACTCTTCAAATTGTAGATTTCCAATCTTTGGAGGATTATTTCAACCATCAGGTGGAACTGCTAGACACGATGCCGTCGCTTGGGGCTATGCTAGAGGAGCTGACGACCTTGGAGTTGATATAATTCAAAACTGTGAAGTAACTGGCTTTGATGTCAATAATGGCAAAATTCAAGGAGTCCAAACTTCTCGGGGAAATATTAAAACAAAAAAAATCGGTCTTTGTGTTGCTGGAAGCACTTCACTACTTGCTGAAAAACTAAATATGACACTACCTATTGAAGCACACGTTCTGCAAGCTTGTGTCTCAGAACCAATTAAACCTCTACTGGATCAAGTAGTAACATTTGGAGCAGGTCACTTCTACTGTAGTCAATCTGATAAAGGTGAGATGGTGATGGGTGGCGATCTTGACGGTTACAACAGTTATGCGCAAAGAGGAAACTTACCAACTATTCAACATGTATTAACTGAAGGTGTCGCCCTCTTCCCTAATCTTAGTCGTCTAAAAATATTAAGAACTTGGGGTGGAATTATGGATATGTCCATGGATACTTCTCCAATTATAGATAAAACTCATATTGACGGATTATATTTAAATTGCGGTTGGTGTTATGGAGGATTTAAAGCCACTCCAGTATCTGGACTAACCTTTGCCCACACGATCGCTAAAGATGAAGTTCATGAATTAAATGCCCCTTTTAGACTTGATAGATTCCACACTGGCCATCTGATTGATGAAAAAGGAATTGGAACAAAAACCTGGATTAGTTAACAATGCTTGAAATTAAATGTCCATATTGTGGTAAACGCTCCCAAAATGAATTTGCGTATGGTGGAGATGCAACTGTAAAGCGTCCTGAATTAAATAAAGAAGTATCAGACCAAGAATGGGACACTTTTGTTTATTACAGAAAAAATCCGCGCGGTAACCATCTCGAACTCTGGCATCATATTTCTGGCTGTAGACAGTGGTTTAAAGCAAAAAGAAACACTGCAACTCATGAAATTATTGATACATTTGAGCTTAGTGATGACGTTGGAGATGCATCATGACACAAAATTACAGATTAAAAGATATAGGGCGTATAGATAGAAACCATGAAATTTCATTCATATTTAATGGTAAAAAATATTTTGGCTATAAAGGAGACACTTTAGCATCAGCTCTTTTAGCTAATGGCGTCCATCTAATTGCCAGAAGTTTTAAATACCATAGACCTAGAGGAATATTAGCAGCAGGAGTTGACGACCCGAGTGCAAAAGTTCAATTAATTAAAGATGGCTATTCAGAACCAAATGTTAATCTTACAGAATTTGAACTAGTTGAAGGCCTTGAACTCCAGAGTCAAAATTGCTGGCCTTCTGTTAGTGTTGATGTTGGAGAAATAAATAATTTATTAAATAGATTCTTTCCAGCAGGATTCTATTACAAAACATTTATGTGGCCAAAAAGTTTTTGGTACAGCATTTATGAACCATTCATTAGAAAAGCTGCAGGATTTGGAGTTGCTTCATTAGATCCTGACCCAGATCGATACGAACATCAATATGAACACTGTGATGTTCTTGTTGTAGGTTCTGGACCATCAGGACTTTCAAGTGCATTAGCAGCAGCAAAGAATGGTGCAAGAGTTATCCTTGCTGAGGATAAACCTCGGTTTGGTGGAAGCTTGTTAACTGATGAAGTCACAATTGGAAATAAAAAAGGAGAAGAATGGGTTGACGATGTTATCTCTGAATTAAAGTCAATGCCGAATGTTATTACAAAAAGTAGGTCACAAGTTTTTGGCTATTATGATCATAATATGTTGGTTATGTTTGAAAGAAAAAGAGACCATCTTCAAGACCCTGCAAAATTTACTCCAAGAGAAAAACTTTGGTATATACGAGCAAAAGAAGTCATTATTTCAACTGGTTCAATTGAACGTCCACTTGTCTTTGCTAATAATGACAGACCAGGAATAATGCTGGCATCTGCAGCCAAAGAATATTTAAAGGTTTATGGCGTCGCCGTTGGTAAAAAACCTCTTATTTTCACAAATAATGATAGCGCTTATGAAACTGCTATTGAATTTAAAAATAATGGTATCCAACCTACTATCGTAGACACCAGACCTTTTTCAGAAAATCAACTTGTAAATGAGGCTCAGAAGATGGGTATAGATATATTGTTTGAACATGGAATTGCAAATACTTCAGGACATCTGAAAGTAAAATCAGCAACAGTTGGAAAATTAAATAATGGGAAAAATTCATTTACCAATCTTCAAAAAATTGATTGTGATTGTATTTGTGTTTCAGGAAACTGGACTCCAACTGTCCATCTTGCTTCACAATCAGGAAATAAACTAAAATTTGATGAAGAATCTGACACTTTCCTTCCAAACCAATCTCGACAACAGGAAACTGTTGTTGGCGCTGCTAATGGATCTTTTACTCTAAAAGAATCATTGGATGAAGGGTTTGAACAAGGTTTTAAAATCTCTAGCAAGATTACAAACCAAAATAATAAAACAGACGCACCTATTTCTGATGAAAAAAGTTTAGGTAAACATGATAAATTCTGGTGTATGCCTCTTCCTGAAGGAAAACATTACAAAAGATTTGTGGACTTTCAGAATGATGTTGCAGTATCAGATATTGAACTTGCGGTAAGAGAAGGATTTCGTTCAATTGAACACGTAAAAAGATACACAACTCTTGGTATGGCAACTGATCAAGGTAAAACAAGTAACTTAAATGGATTACAACTTGTATCAAATATTGAAAAGAAAATTGTCCCAGAAGTTGGACATACTACTTTCCGACCACCATATACCTCGGTAACTATTGGAACAATTATTGGCCGTGAAGTAAGCAAATATTATAGAGCTACTCGAAAATCTCCAATGCACGAATGGCATGAAAGAAACAATGCTGTGTTTGTAGATGCAGGCTTATGGTTAAGACCACGCTATTATAAACATGGTAATGAAACTCTTCAGGAGGCAGCTAAAAGAGAGGCTGCAAATGTGCGAAAAAATGTTGGTATCTGTGATGTAACTTCACTGGGTAAAATTGATATAAAAGGACCAGATTCCGCAGAGTTTTTAAACAGGGTTTATACAAACGCTTGGCTAAAATTACCAGTTGGTAAAGCCCGATATGGTGTAATGCTGCGTGAAGATGGAATGGTTTTTGATGATGGAACAACAACTCGAATTAGTGAAAATCATTTTCATATGACAACAACAACAGCGCAGGCAGCTAATGTTCTCTCTCATCTGGAATATTATCTTCAAATAGTATGGCCTGAACTTGAAGTTAATGTTTTATCAACTACTGAACAATGGGCAGGTGCCGCAATAGCTGGACCAAAATCAAGAGAGCTATTAAGCAAACTATTTCCAAATGAAGATATATCTAATGAAGGCCTCCCATTTATGGGATATAGAGAATTTAAATTTTTTGATACAACGGCTCGTGTATTTAGAATCTCTTTCTCAGGAGAACTTGCATATGAAGTCAATGTAATGTCTGACTTTGGTGAATTCATGTGGGATAAAATTATTGAAGCTGGTGAAGGATTAGGAATACAACCATATGGAACTGAGGCTTTATCTACACTAAGAATTGAAATGGGACATGTCGCAGGCTCAGAAATTGACGGAAGATTAATTTCATATGATTTGGCTCTTGATGGAATGTTAAGTAAGAAAAAAGATTTCATCGGAAAAAGATCTTTAAACAGAGTAGCCTTTAATGATGAAAATAGAGAAAGGATTGTTGGAATTGTTCCAATTGATAAAAAAACTTCAATCCCTGAAGGATCATATATTGTAGAAGATCCAAATGCAGCATTTCCAATTCCAAAATTAGGTCATGTTTCTGCTTCTTGCTGGAGTGTTGAACGCAATAATCCTTTTTCATTAGCAATTATAAAAAATGGTAAGAATAGAAAAGGAGAAAAACTATTTGCAGTATCTCCTGTAAAAAATATGAGTATTCCTGTTGAGGTTGTTAGTCAGCACTATGTGGACCCTGATGGAGAAAGAGTAAGATCATGAGTAGAATTTCTCCTCTTCAAAACGCTCATAACAAAGGTCTGTTTGGCGATTATCAAGAAAAAAATGAAGATAATCTTTTAAAAATCAGAGAAATTACTGATGTAAATATTTATCAAGTTGTTCAATATAAAAAATCATCTGTTGCAACTAGTAATATCCAGCTTGGTTCAATTAAATTACCTACTAATGCAGCAGAAGTCTCAGTTGATGGACAAACAAGAGTACAATGGTTTGCTCCGCGCTCATGGATCATCTTTTCAAATGATAATAATATTTCATCTGTTATAGAAAATGCCTTTAATAATGAAGATTTTGCAGTAACTGACGTCTCACACTCAAGAGCAATCATTCAAATAAAAGGTGAAGATGCTTTAAACGTCCTTAAAAAAGGATGCCCTATTAATTTTAATGAGTTTAAGAAAAATAACTGCGTGAACTCAGTATATCATGGAATTACAATTTCAGTTGATATGATAGATGACAGTCCTTTAACATTTAATTTAATGGCTTTGAGAAGTTTTAGTGAGTCTTTTCATCATGCCATTACCGATGCTGCTTTGGAATATGGTTATTCAGCCGAGTGAAATTTATAGAATTTTAGCAAGTAGTTCATTTAGGAACACCAATCTTTTTTATTGTTTTTATCATAAACGACGCCAAGATTATTACTTACAATCTTACCGGATACATTTTCACCATCGATAATTAGAAATGATAGGATTCTACCAAAGTAATCCTTGGTATAATCTGTTTCAAACTCAATTGTTGTAGCATTACTAATTAAATGATTTAGATAATTTCTTGCCTCTAAACCAAGCTCTAATTCGACATCACATTTTGGTTTAGATATTTCAGGAGTGTCGAGTTCGAGTAGTCTTATTTTTTCATTCTCACCATTAATTGTAACATAGCATGTATCACCATCATAACAGTAGAGCTCGTTGTATTGCCTTAAAGATATGTCAGTTTGGGAAAGTGAAAAAGTATAAATAATAAAATAAACCCATACTGGTATAAGCGTAATAAAATAATTTAACATCCAAGTAAATCCAATTATTCCTCCCCAATCTTCTGGGTCATGACTGACAACTCTTTTGTTAAGAGAATTTTTCAAACCCTCAAATGCGGTTGTTCTTATATAATTTCCTGAACTATCATTTTTTAACTTATTTATTCTTGTTTTAATTGATTTAAGGTGAAATATTTGCCACGGCAAGTAACCTATTGCAAAAAGTAAATTCAAATAAAGTAGAATCTCTAAATTATTGAAATCTATAAAGGTTAATAAAATAGCTACACTACATACGAAATTTAATAAAAATATATTAAACCAGCCTATCTCCTCGTAAAAATATAAATTTTCATTCTTCGTTAATATTGCGCGCCACACAAAAATTTGCGAAACACTCACCTGTAGAACCATTAACCAGCTAAAAACATCCACAAAGAAAAGTTCATGATTATTAATTATTCTGATTACATAACTAAACATGTAGATGTACGAAATCTCAACAAAAGTTACAAGAAATCTTGTGATAAAAACTGATGAAAGCGGATTATCATGCAGAACAGCGTGTGAAGAATAGTTAACAGGGAACATGCACCTGTAAGCGGAAACCAAAAATAAAATTTGTGCAGGAATAAGAAGATATGGGTCTACAGAAGAAATTGGAGAAAATATAGTTTGTAATAGAAAGTATATATTAACTAAGATTCCAATCTTTAAAGTCCATAATAAATATTTGTACATAGCGAGTGCCTTGAGAAAATAATTATTCTGGGATTTGTTGAGTCATACACCCTAATCCTCCGCCGCCAACAGCTTGATAGGTACTTGGTGCCTCAACAACATCTAAGTTAGGAAATATTTTTTGTAATTCTTGAACTGCCTCATGCTCACCTTTCCAACCTACTTGCGGAACAATTATTGCACCGTTCATTACATAGTAATTTGGATAAGGTGTAGGATATGCAACTCCATCAATAGTCCTAGTATAAGGAAGATGATCAAACTCAACTATTTCTAATTTTCTTCCCTTTGCGTCTGTTGCAACTTTTAACCGAGATAAATTTTCTTTTAGAATGTCAAAATTAGGATTTTCTTTGTCTGAGCAAGTCTGCACAATAACTTTTCCAGGAGTTATAAATTCTATGACGTTATCCACATGTCCATCTGTTTCAGTATCTTCATAAAAACCTTTGTATAGCCAAATAACTTTTTCAATTCCTAAATAATCTTTTAAACCTTGCTCTATATCTTCTTTGCTCATAGAAGGATTTCGATTCTGATTTAATAAAGTTTGTTCTGTGGCAATTAATGTACCTTCTCCATCGACACAAATAGCTCCACCCTCAAGAATAAAAGGTGCTTCATATAAAGGAACATTGAAATATTCTGCAATAGTACTTGGAACACTCCCTACTCTTTCATAAGTTGGGTATTTATCACCCCATCCATTAAATTGAAATTTTACAGCAGCAATTTCACCCTTGTCATTTCTAACGAACATAGGTCCGTTATCTCTTATCCAAGCAAACTCTGTATCTGTAGGAATAATTTTTGCATAATTACCACAACGTCTTTCTGCTTCTTCTTTATCATTATGATCGGCAACTAAAAATGTTTGTTCGTATTGAGACATTTTTTTTACTACCTCAACTATCTCATCCCGGAATAGTTCAGGTTCTTTTTCACCTTTTGTCGGCCATGAAATTAATGAACCTCTGTGTCTTTCAAACCGTCCAGGCATAATAAAACCATCTTGATATGGTGTAGATTCGCGAATTTCGGCCATAGATGATTTATATATTGTTTTTTTTAAATTGAGGAAGCATAATTTATCTTACTATGAGTATCAGTCTATCAAAAGTCGCTTCGCAAAAAAAAATCAAATACTTCTTAATTAGCTTTGTTGATTTGTTTGGTGTTTTAAGGGCAAAGCTTGTCCCAGCACAGGCCATAGCTGGTATGCAGAAAGATGGTGCTGGTTTTGCTGGTTTTGCAACATATTTGGATATGTCACCTGCTGACTCAGATATGCTAGCTATACCCGATCCAAAAAGTCTTATTCAATTACCTTGGCAACCAGAGGTTGGCTGGCTTGCAAGTGATCTAGTAATGGATGGAAAGATTGTTGAACAATGTCCAAGAGTAATTCTTAAAAGACAGATAGAAAAATTGAACGAAAAAAATATGGTCATGCAAACTGGTGTTGAATGTGAATTCTTCTTATTGAGCGAGGATGGAACTGAAGTTGATGATAAACGCGATACAGCTGCAAAACCTTGTTATGACCAATCAACTTTAATGCGTAGATATGACATCATTAAAGAAATATGTGACTCAATGTTAAAGTTGGGTTGGAAGCCATATCAAAATGATCATGAGGATGCGAATGGTCAATTTGAAATGAATTGGAATTATGCTGATTGCCTAACGACCGCCGATCGACATGTCTTTTTTAAATTCATGGTTAAATCAATTGCTGAAAAACATGGTTTGCGTGCAACTTTTATGCCTAAACCTTTTCCTGATCTAACAGGAAATGGTTGTCACGTTCATGTTTCAATTTGGGATCAGAAAAAAAAGAAAAATTTATTTTTAGATGAAAATGGTGAACTTGGATTATCCAAATTAGGCTATTCATTTATTGGGGGGATTATGAAGTCAGCAGATTGTTTTTCTGCTTGGTTTAATCCTTCATTAAATAGTTTTGGCCGAATTGATGCATCAAATACTCTCTCTGGCGCAACATGGTCTCCGAGTACTGTTACATACACAGGAAACAATCGTACTCATATGGTTAGAATTCCTGATGCAGGAAGATTTGAAGTAAGACACGCTGATGGTTCGGCAAATCCTTATCTACTTCAAGCAGGAATGCTTGGTCTTGGATTGGATGGAATAAATAATAAGAGATCTCCTGGAAAAAGATTGGATATCAATATGTACACTCAAGGCCATAAGCTAAAAAGAGTGAAAAAACTGCCAAAAACCCTAGATAAAGCTCTAAAACTTTTCAAAGAAAGTAATGTAGCTAAGAATGCCTTTGGATCCAGTGTTGTCTCAAAATATGTTAAACTCAAAAATAGGGAACTTAAAGAATACGCTAAGCAGTCTGAAGATCAAAAAAGTGAATGGTCTCGAAATAATGCGATTGATTGCTAATTAATAAAACCAATATATGACAATCTCTTTATCAGATATTGTAAACTTAAATGAATACCCAATTCATGATTTAAATTCAAAAATTTATAAAGAATTAACGGCGTATTGTAAGAATGAATTAGATACAATTGGATGCTGTGTACTCTCAAATTTTGTTCAACCTAATTCAATTAACAAGATGCTCAATGAAATTGATTCAAAACGAAGTCAGGTTTATTGGTCAGATGAAAGTCACAACCCTTATTTTACTAAAAAAGATTCTTCTTTCCCTAATAATCATCCAATTAATTCTTTTGGAGATCGCAATAATGGTTACCTTAATGGAGATCTCATACCAGAAGACTCGGACTTAAATATTTTATATCACAGAGAAGAATTAAAAAATTTAGTTTCCAATTGTTTGGATATCAGGCCTTTATTTCATTGGGCTGATCCATTGGCAAAAAATGTCTACAATTGTATGGATCCTGGAAATTACTTCCCCTGGCACTTTGATAGCAATGAATTCACTTTAAGTATCCTAATTCAAAAAGCAGATGAGGGAGGTAACTTTGAATACGTTCCTAATCTCAGAAAGCCTAATGATGAAAATTTTGAAGGGGTTAAAAGAGTTCTAGATGGCGATAGAGAAAATGTTCGAGTTCTAGAATTAGAAGTTGGTGATCTTCAAATTTTTAAAGGTCGCTTTTCTATGCACCGAGTAAGTAAAGTAAAAGGTAAAACGACAAGATATATTGCTCTCCCTACATATACTTTAGATGGATGGAGAGTTAATACCCCAGAACATGCAAGAGTTGTTTATGGAAAAGTTCTTCCAATACACTATGAAAGAAATGTAGAAAGAGCCGATAGTCTAAAAGATTAAATCAAAAAAGTTTTTCATTTCTTGCCATGAATGTTCATCGGCAGCTTGATCATAAAATAATCCTGAATTTCGATCATCAGCATTTGGATTGGTAAATGCATGTCCTACATTGCTATAAGCATGTATCTGCCAATTAGCACTTTTCGACTTTAGTTCTTCAGCAAGATCAATCATGTTTTTTGGTGTTGCCATGGGGTCTTCATAGCCATGTAGAATTAATATAGAGCTAGAAATCTTGGTTGTGCCTTTTAGTGTTTTTCCTGGATTTGCAGTCGGTGCATCATATAAACCATGAAAACTAACAACTCCTTTAACATCTTCGCCTGCTCTTGCTAGGTCCAATGCACATTTTCCTCCAAAACAGAAACCTATTGCTCCCGTTTTGTTTTCGTCAACACGATCAAAACTCTTTAGTAAATTGAATGCATTGATCATTCTCTCCTGCAATAAAACACGATCAGAATTAAACTCATTCATTAAAGCCATTGATTCTTGTGGGTTACTACCTCTTCTACCTGCCCCATACAAATCTATTGCAAAGGCAAAGTATCCTAGCTCTGCAAGTTTCTCAGATTTTTGTATATCAAACTCAGAGTGTCCACCATATGCATGGCAAACTAAAATACCAGGTCGAGGTGATGTTGATTCATCATTAAAACTAATCGTGCCTTGAAATTTTAATTCAGAATTAACATCTCCATAAGTTATTTGTTCAGTCTTGATCATGGTTATAAATTACCTTCATAAGAATCTATGTAAAGTTTTTTCATTTCGTCCAATGAAATATCTTTTGGATTTGGTCCAGTTGAAGGATCTTTTAATGCCATAGGCGATAATAAATCAAAATTAAATTCTACATTCAAATCTTTTAATGTATGAGGGATTGATAGATCTTTTCTTAGTTCCAAAACCCAATTCATAATTCCATCAAAAGTTTGATCCTTTAGCTCAATGTATTTAGATAATAAGATTAATCTGTCTTCTATTACATCTTTATTGAACTTTAAAACATAAGGCATAAATATTGCATTTGATAGTCCATGATGAATATCATTTACTGCATTAATAGGGTGGCTTAGTGAATGAATTGCACCTAATCCTTTTTGAAATGCTGTTGAACCCATAGAAGAAGTCACTAGCATCTTTGCTCTTGCAATTTTATTGGATGGATCTTTATATGCAGCAACTAAATGATCTTTGATATTTTTTATTCCTTCAACTGCAATACCATCAGCCATGGGATGGAATCCTCTTGCACAATAAGCTTCTAAGCAATGGGCAAATGCATCCATTCCTGTTGCAGCGGTTAAATGTGGTGGAAGTGTATAAGTTAACTCAGGGTCCAGAATAACAAGGTCAGGCAAAAGTGATGGGTGAAATATTATTTTTTTTGTCAGATTTGTTTCATCAACAATTAATGAGGCTCTACCTGTTTCAGATCCTGTACCAGCTGTGGTTGGAACAGCAACAACCTTTGGAAGATTACCTGTTACTGCCTTAGTCCAATTATCGCCTATATCCTCAAAAAACCAGAGATTTTCTGACTGGGCAGACATAAATGCTATAGCTTTTCCAGCATCTAAAGAGCTTCCTCCACCAATTGCAATAACTCCATCATGGGATTCCGAGCGAAATTTTTTAACTCCGTCGTTAACATTTTTTCCAGTTGGATTCCCTTTAATCTCAGTAAAAATCGAATGAGAAATTGATTTATTATCTAATGTTTTTAAAATTTTTTTAAAACTATCATTTTCTGCGAATTGAGGGTCAGTAACAATAAGAGGCTTAGTAATACCTATTTCTCTTAAAGCTGTATCAATATCAGCAATACGATTAAAGCCAAACCATATAGGAGTTGGATAATTCCAATTTGTTGAATTGATTTCTGACATTATTTTACTTCATAACCTTCTCTTCTTGGTGTTTCATCAACAAGCTCAGGTGGAAATCCTTCAGCTCTTAAATTTGTTTCACATGCCTCTTCCAAACGTTTAACAATCATAGATGACCATGCACGATCGCCAAAACGATTTCTTCCATCTTGAAAAATATCTTTAAGCAAGGGTGATATTTCTGCAGGTATTTTTTTATCTTTTGTCAGTTGGTCAAAAAGGCCAACGTCTTTACATACCAGATCCATAGTAAAGTTAATATTATAACTTCCATTCATAATAACTTGACTCTCAGTTTCGTGGACAAAACTATTCCCTGAACTAATTTTAATACCTTTAAATGCTGTAGGTAAATCGATTCCTGATTTTTTACATACCATTAAAGCTTCGCCCAATGCTACCAAATGAGTAGATGCTAAATAATTTGTTACAACTTTTAAAATAGATGCACTGCCTAATTCTCCAACATGAAGTATCTCATGCCCCATAGCTTTTAGAGCTGGTAATGCAATTTCAAATGCCTCTCTTGACCCTCCTACAAGTATTGCGATATTTCCTGTTGATGCTCTATGACAGCCACCAGACACAGGTGCCTCAAGTGCAAATGCGCCTTTATCTAAAACAAGATCCGATAATCTACTCATTTCATTACTGTCAGTCGTGCTCATTTCTATCCATAATTTACCCGCCGATAATCCTTCCAATAATCCTTCCTTACCTTCTAAAGCCCGAGAAACAGCTTCCGGACTTGGTAAGCAAGTGATGCAAATATTGCAGGAATCTGCCATTTCTTTAGGAGAATTAACCCACTTTGCTCCAGTATCTTCTAGTACCTTTGCTGTTGAACGGTCCAGGTCATAAATACTAATATCAAATCCTGTTTCAAGAAGGCTATTTGCCAACTTGAAGCCAACATTTCCTAAGCCTATAAAACCTACTTTCATACTTTATTCCTTTCTTGATTTATAGTGTTGGTGGATTCGATGGTTGTCTTATTCCAACGGCATGGTAAGCAATTGCAAAAATAATTGTTGCACCACCAAGCAACGTCACTGATGATGGAACTTCATTTATTCCAAAAATTGGCATCCAACACCATAACACGCCTCCAACTACCTCTAAAAGAGAAAGAAGCATAAATTCGGCTGCAGGCAAATATCTTGCTCCAATACTAAGACAAATTAATCCTACAGCAACAAATGATCCGTGGAGCATGCTAAGCAACACATTTCTCATAGGCATAGTATATTCATCTCCAGAAATGGTAATCATAATTATAGAAAATAATGAACAAGTAATCCCTGCAATAATAATAGTTGTAAATTTAGGTGTATCAGGACGCCATCTAAGCGTTACAGCAAAAACTGAAAATCCAATTGAGCATAGCAATCCGAATAACCAACCAAGCAAGGTTCCAGCTTGCCAATCATTATATGCCATTAAAAACATTCCTAATAATGAAATTACACACGCTACTACCGTAGCAGACCTAACATACTCTCTTAAAAAAATATAAGCAAACAAACCTGAAAACAACGGTTGAGTTCCAATCATAAATAAAGTTGTTGCCGCAGAAGTAAAAGTCATTCCAAAAATAAAAAAGATAAATGCAAAGGCTAGACCAACACCTCCTAATAATCCTGATAATCCAACTTTCTTAAAGTTGTGACGAAATGACAAGCCTTCCTTGTACAATAAAAAAATTACTAGAATTGTCGCTACCGTTATTCCTCTGCAGAATAGGTAGTGCCATTGATATATTTGTGCATCTACCATATATCTGATGGTAGGCGCGCCAAAACTCCATATTAAACCTGCTGCAAGAGCAAGAAAGAATCCAAGAAAATATTTATTGCTGGTATCTGAAGTCATAAGCTAAACAAAAAGAATATATAAATATTGGCCTTAATACACTATAAATGAAGACCATGAATTCAGCTAAAGAGCTAGGAAATTACGATAAAAAATTTGAAAAGGTATTTAATCTTTTTAAAAGCAACATAGAAAATGGAGAGGAAGTTGGTGCTTCATTTGCAGTCTTTCATAAAGGTAAACTAATCATCGACTTGTATGGTGGGTATAGGGATAAGGATAAAACCAAAGCCTGGGGTCAAGACACTATCGTTAATATTCATTCTACAAGTAAAGGGTTAGTAGCAATGATAATTGCTCACCTGATTGATAAAGGTCAAATTGACCTAGATGAAAATGTTGCAACTTATTGGCCAGAATTTGCCCAGGCAGGAAAAGAAAATATTAAAGTTAGAACATTGCTTTCCCACCAAGCAGGACTATATGGATGGAAAGAAAAAATTGACGAGTTAGATTTCTATCGATGGGATTATGTTGTTGACCTACTAGCGAAACAAGAACCATTTCATAATCCAGGAGAAGAAATTTGTTACCATCCAAAAACAATTGGGTTTTTAGTTGGAGAATTAATTAGAAGAGTTACAAACAAAACTGTTGGTAATTTCTTAAAGGAAAATCTTAGTAACCCCCTAGATGCAAAATGCTTTATAGGAACACCAGAAGAATATCATAATAATATTGCTGAATTAATTAGTTCTGAAAGTTTAAGAAAAGCTTTTAGTAATCCAGAACATATTGATCAATATATGATTACTGCATTCTTAAACCCTGCCAACCGAACCAAAACATCAAATACTCGTGAATGGCGTCTTGCTGAAATTCCTGCAATGAATTGTCATGCTAATGCTAGATCAATTAGTAAAATTTATGACTTCTTTATGAATAGTATAAATCTTGAGAATGGATTTATTGGCAAAGAAACTTTTGATTTGGTTACAAAAACAGAAATCAAAGGGGATGATAATGTTATGAAATCACCTATGCAGTGGAGCTGTACTGGTTATAGCGTTGGTGGAGGAAAATTATTTGGAAAAAGTAGTAAAGCTTTTGGACATACTGGCTGGGGTGGATCAGTAGCTTTTGGCGATCCTGAAAACAATCTTAGTTTTGCATATACAATGAACCTGCTTACTGGTTCAATGTTAGGAGATCAAAGAGCGCTAAAATTAGTAGAAGAAACATATAATTGCCTATGAAATTAAGCTTTAAAACAAAGTTCTTTTATGGTGGCGGTGATTTTGCCATTAACATTATGTGGCAGTTGACGGTCTTTTACTTGATGTTTTTTTACACGGATGTATTTGGACTATCCCCTGCCAAAGCTGGCTTGGTATTCTTCATCGCAAAAATATGGGATGCAATAACTGATCCCATTATGGGATATATTACAGACAATACTTCGACTAGATGGGGAAAGTTTAGGCCTTATTTAATTTTTGCTTCTTTGCCTGCATTAGCTGCAATAGTTCTATGCTTCACAGCTCCAGATCTATCTCAGACTGGAAAATTTTACTGGGCTTTATGTACGTACATTTCATTTACTACTCTTTACACAATAGTTGCAATTCCATTTGGATCTTTAATTCCTTCCATGACACAAGATATAAATGAAAGAACATCGCTAGCATCCTTTAGATATTTAGGTGGTAGCTCAGGTTCAATTGTAGTTGCTGCACTTACAATTTGGTTAGTTTATAAATTTGAATCTCCGGCTTTTGGTTTTCCGGTAGTGGTTGGGGCTTTTTCTATTATTGCAGCAATTTTTTTCTTTCTTTGCTTTTTTCACACTGAAGAGAAATATTCTAAAGTTTATGAAGAGAGAATAAGCATAAAAAGAAATTTGAGCATGCTTGCCTCTAACTTTCCATTGCAATTTGTTATTGTTGCAATATTTGGAACATGGATGGCAAATAATATTAAACAAGTAACAGTTATCTATTTTGTAAAATATAATCTTCAACTTGAACCATATTTTGGTCTCATTCTCTTAGCTGTAATCTTACAAATAATGATGGGTGCTTTTCTGGCAAACTTAATTAAAAATAAACTGGAGAAAAAAAACATATATATTCTAGGAACAGCTTTATACGTAATAGCTGACTTCACCATCTATTTTATAACGGGTTATGAAAACTTCTGGTTATTAGCTCTTGTGGGCTTTCCTTCCTTCATTGGCTTTGGAATGGCAGGGGTAGCCGTGTGGTCTATGATTGCAGATACAGTTGAGTATGGAGAATGGAAGTCAGGATTCAGAGCGGAAGGAGTGATAAATTCTTTCCATGTATGCATATTTAAATTAAGCATTGGGATCAGTGCATGGCTTGCTGGAATTATCTTAGAAAAAACAAACTATGTTCCAAATGCTGAATCTCAAAGCATTGAAACATTGGATGGTCTTTTTGCAATGGGCTATCTTTTTCCGATTTTCTCAGGATTAATTGCTATAATCATCCTGTATTTTCATAAATATGATAGTCAATTTTATAATAAAATTTTCTCCGAATTATCTAATAAATAATTAATGAAATCTTCTTCTATTGGCAAAGCATTTGGTCGAGTTAATCTTCTTGGTGAACATCTAGATTACAATGGTGGCTGTGTATTGCCTTTACAGATCGATAAATCAGTAACTATAAAAATCGAACATAAATCAGATATAGAGGGAATATTAATTAAATCTAGAAACTATAAAGAAGGAATATCGATAACCAACTATTCAAAAAAACTTAACAACTGGGCAGATTTTATAGTTGGATCATGTGATTATTTTAAAAGATTTTATAAGACTGATATTTCCAATATTTCTGTAAACATAGAAAGCGATTTGCCTATAGGTATTGGTCTTTCGTCTTCTGCAGCAACCTGTGTAAGTATGATAAGAGCTCTATCAAGTCTTTTTGAAATCAATTTAGATCAATCAACAATAGTAAAGATTGCACACTGTATAGAAAATGACTTTGTTGGTGTTGGTGGAGGAGTAATGGACCAATTTGTTTCAGTTTATGGAGCAACTGATAAAGCTCTTTTCTTAAACACAATTAATAATGACTATAAATTAATATCTCTCTTTGATGATTATAATTTTCAAATAATTGACAGTGGCGTGAAAAGAATTTTAAGTGATAGTGCGTTTAATGATCGCAAAGAAATGTGTAATCAATCAGCAGAGAAAATGGGATTAAAATACTTATGTAATAAGGATAAGATTGATGAAAAAGATAAGGACTTGCTATCAAATTCTGAGTTTAAAGTAAGCAGGCATGTCATTGAAGAAAATATTAGATCAAAGAAAGGTTTGGAAGCACTTTTAAATAATGATCCAAAGTTATTTGGAGAACTTATGACGCAAAGTCATAACTCACTCAAAAATGATTATGCTGTTTCGTGTTCAGAACTTGATCAATTGGTTGAACTCTGCAATGAATACGGAGCAATGGGAGCTAAATTAACTGGCGCAGGTTTTGGTGGAGCTATTGTTGCTCTTGTAAAAAATGATTTGGTTGAAGGATTAAAAAAGTATATCGTTAAAAACTATTCAAACGCAAAATTTATCTAAATATGAAATTAAATTTACCAAAAGATTTTATCTGGGGCACTGCAACTGCTGCCCATCAAGTAGAAGGCAATAATACCAATTCAGATTTCTGGTTGCTAGAAAATACCAAAAATACTGTATTTGTAGAGCCCTCGGGAATTACTTGTGACCAATGGAATAGATACGAAGAAGATATTAAATTAATGGCTGATCATGCGATTCAATCATATCGCTTATCAATTGAGTGGGCTCGTATTGAAACTACCGAAGGAGAATTTTCTCAAGAAGCCATCGATCACTATAAAAAAGTTTTAGACTGCTGCCACAAATATAATTTAAAAACATGTGTAACTTATCAGCACTTTACCTCTCCTTTGTGGTTTACTGCTAAAGGTGGTTGGGAGAAAGATGAGAATGTAGATCTTTTTGTAAGATATGCTGAAAAAGTTTCTAAAGAACTTGGAGATCACATCGATATGGTGTGCACTATCAATGAAGCAAATCTGACAGCTGGATTTGCACACTCATGGCCAAATTTTCCTAAAGAAGGATTAAAATCAATTATGCCATTTATTAATGATGCAGCCTTAGCATGCGGAACTGATCTCAAAAACTTTGGACCATTCTTCTTTGGCCACCCTTTTAAGGTCAGAGATTGCATGATGAAAGCACACTCCAAATCTGTACCAGTAATTAAAAATTATTTAAACAATAACCAGAAAGTGGGCATCACTCTATCTATCATGGATTACCAAAGCGTCCCCGGTGGAGAAGAGTTGCGAGATAAGGCTAATGCTGAGTCGGTAGATATATGTCTTGATCAGGTTAAAAATGACGATTTTATAGGAATTCAAATGTATACAAGATTTATTTTTGGCCCAGAAGGAGTTATCGAACTTAACAGAAATGATGAGAGAAAACTTGTTATGGGATATGAATATTATCCAGAGGCATTAGAAAATGTTCTTCGATATGTAGCCCAAAAAGTCAATTGTCCATTAATAGTAACTGAAAATGGCATAGGAACAGATGACGATGAGCAAAGAATTAAATTTATGACAACTGCTTTAGAAGGTCTTCAAAAATGTATTAATGATGGTTTAGATATCAAAGGATATTACTTATGGTCTTTTCTTGATAATTTTGAATGGTTGTTTGGATATAAGCCGAAATTTGGCTTAGTAGAAGTAGATCGAGATAGCTTAGAAAGAAAACCAAAGAATAGTTTGAAATATTATGCAGAAATTATTAGAAATTCTCAGACTTAAATCTCATCACTTTCAGCTTTAGATAAAACACATCCGCTAATCAACCACTCTCCATTTTCTTGTTTTTCCATCATGTAATTTGCAGTTATAAATTCTCCATTTGGATCCACAAGATAAACCTTAAGCGTTGTCACTCCTTTTATGATTTCTACTGACCCCATTTTAATACTCTGAGGTCTATAAACAGCTTGATATCCACCAATAACCATTTTCCTAAATACCTCAGGGGAACTAAACATCTTTTTAATTGTAGGAGATGCAAAAGAATAAGCTTTTTCAAAATCATCATTTTGAAAAGCTTCAAGCTGTTGATTTACAATAGACTTAATTTCATTCTCTTCATCTGTAGTAATTGCAAATGAGTTTCCTATAAAAATGAA
>Ga0208410_1000462_pt1 | contig 23579 bp, 14 predicted proteins | sample ETN02SmetaG_3_FD_185787 | JGI IMG/M metagenome (GOLD analysis project Ga0208410, IMG submission 185787) | Marine microbial and viral communities from oxygen minimum zone, Eastern Pacific Ocean - ETNP2014F10-02SV257 (SPAdes) (version 2) | ecosystem: Environmental > Aquatic > Marine > Oceanic ... | reverse complement strand
CCCCGCCGCCCTCGCGATCCGATCGGTGCACGAATGGATAGCGCGGATCCGTCGAGTGGTCCCCCCCCCGTCGCCCGCGACCGTCACAACGCGTCGACGTCCGTCGCGCACACACGTTCGAAAACTTTTCGAACGCTTGCGCCCTTCCGCACGCCCTCGTTCGTTCGCCTCGCGCCATGTCCGCGCAATTCGCATTCGCCACCGCCGCGCGCGCCGCGCCCGTCGTGGCCAAAAAGCCGACGACGGCGCGTCGCGCGACGCGCGCGCGCGTCGTCACCCGCGCCGCTCGCGACGGACCCGTCGTCATCGGTCTCGCCGCGGATTCCGGGTGCGGGAAGTCCACCTTTATGCGTCGCATGACGTCCCTGTTCGGCGGCAAGGCGACGCCCCCCGAGGGTGGGAACCCGGACAGCAACACGCTCATATCGGACACGACCACGGTGCTGTGCTTGGATGATTACCACTTGAACGATCGTCAAGGCCGCAAGGAATCCGGTCTCACGGCGTTGAACCTCAAGGAACAAAACTTTGGTGCGTGGGATTTCGTGCGAGCGAGCCGACGCGACGCGACGCGATGGAGACGGGACTCGGCGGACGCGCGCGCGAGCGAGAGCGCGCGCGAGCGAGAGAGACTGACGGACGCCGTTCATCTGTGTTTTGTATTCGCGCGTAGATTTGATGTACGAACAAGTCAAGGCGCTCAAGGAGGGTAAGGCTGTCGATAAGCCGATCTACAACCACGTCACGGGCGTGTTCGACCCGGCGGAGAAGATTGAATCCCCGGAGGTGCTCATCCTCGAAGGTCTTCACCCGTTCGCCGACGAGCGCGTGCGCGACATGTTTGATTTCAAGATTTACTTGGACATCTCCGACGAGGTTAAGTTTGCGTGGAAGATTCAACGCGACATGGCCGAGCGTGGTCACTCTCTCGAGTCCATCAAGGCGTCCATCGAGGCGCGCAAGCCGGATTTCGACGCCTTCGTCGACCCGCAAAAGCAAGACGCCGACGTCATCATCCAAGTGCTCCCGACGCAACTCATTCCGGATGACAACGAAGGTAAGATTTTGCGTGTGCGCATGATCATGAAGGAGAACATCGCCAACTTCGACGCGCCGTTCTTGTTCGACGAGGGTTCCACCATCTCTTGGATCCCGTGCGGCCGCAAGTTGACGTGCTCCTACCCGGGCATCAAGTTCTTCTACGGCCCAGACACCTTCTACGGCCAAGAGGTCACCGTGCTCGAGATGGACGGTCAATTCGACAAGCTCGAAGAGCTCATCTACGTCGAATCCCACTTGTCCAACACCTCCACCAAGTTCTACGGCGAAATTACCCAACAGATGCTCAAGTACCAAAACGGTCCGGGCTCCAACAACGGTACCGGTTTCTTCCAAACCATCGTTGGTCTCAAGGTGCGCGAAGTCTACGAGCGCATCTCGGAGAAGGAAGTCGTCGCCAAGTAATCTTCTTGGCCGATAGATTCGATCGATTTAGAAACCAGAAGGCCGACGGGCGCTCGTCGTTCTAGCACGTCGACGCGGGTGGTCGGATGCAATATTAAACGCACACATTGAACACAAACAGCTTTTTTCGTTTACAACTCACTCTCCCCACGTCTAACATCCTCAACCTCCTCATCCTCGACCTCTCGTCTCATCCACCCCCCTCCCCTCCCAACAGATGCGACACCCTCGACAACACCGAGTCGTTCTCCGGCTTGTAGGGGTTCTCCTTGTCCGGGATCTCCAACACGCTCGGAATCGCCGCCGTGTGCGCGTCCACCAGGTACCGTATCTTATCCGCGATCACCTGCGTGATAAGAACCACCGCGACGTCCTCTCTCTGCGTCGTATACGCCCTGAACGTCTCCGCGATCTCCTGTTCCGTCGTCTTGTCCCCGACGACGAGGTAGTTCGCGCGCTGCCGCTCATCCACGTGTCCCACACCGGCGAGGAGGAACCCGGCGACGGTGTCCTCGTCCCCTATGACGGCGACGAGCGATCCCTCCTCGTTCATCGTTTCACCGATCGTCGGAGCGCGTCGAGCGCGCGAGGGAAGAGGGCGCGAGACGACGTCTGCGGCGCGTCATCATTCCCACGCGCGCACCGCCATGGACGCCGACGTCGACGCGCGAGCGACGATGACGACGACGACGACGGCGACGACGACGACGGGAGGTCGCGGTGGGACGTGCGAGACGTGCGGGGAGGCGCCGAGCAAGTACACGTGTCCTCGATGCGGGACGAAGACGTGCGGATTGGCGTGCGTGAAGAGACATAAATTCGAGCGCGGATGCGACGGGAAACGGTCGAGAACGTCGTTCGTGGACGTGCGCGCGTTCACGGACGCGGACATCGTTCGAGATTATCGATTTTTGGAGGAGGTTGGGGCGGAGGGGGAGCGGGCGAAGCGGTGGAGACCGACGTTCGGGGACGAGGAGGAGGCGGGCGGCGGCGGCGGCGGCGGGCGGGGACGAGGAGGACGCGGCGGACGCGGTGGACGCGTGAACGAGGCGGCGCGTCGAGAGCGACGGGCGATGGATGCGTTACGGGCCAAGTGCGTCGAGCGAGGTGTGGTGTTACGATTCATGGCGAACGGCATGGCGAGACGACGGACGAACACGACGCATCATCATCGCAAGCGAGACGTCCTTCGGTGGCGCGTGGAGTGGGCGTTTCACATCGACGGTGAACGCATCCTTCGCATAGACGATGTCGTGGACGAAACGACCGCGCTTCGTGACGTCTACGCCGCGCACGTCAAGGCGATGACGTTAGCCGTGGAAAACAAGGCGTCCATGGCGCCGTTTCGACTCTCTTCGCTCGACGCCGAAGACGCCAAAGACGGCGCCTTTCGAGTTCTCCTCGAAAAGTTCGACACCCCGGCCAACGCCAAACGTTGGCACGCGGTCGATCTCGACCGAGATCTCGCCTCGGCGCTCGCCGGGACCACCGTGCTCGAATTCCCGACGTTTCACGTCGTCCCTCGAGCGGCGAGAGACGACTACGTCGTCGTCGACCGCGCGCCCGACGCCGAGACGCCGTCGGCGCGCGAAACGAAAACGTAAAACCGCGAGAACGCCGAAGGATGACGACGACGACGACGACGACGACGACGACGACGACGACGACGACGCGCGCACCGCGCCGCGCGCGTCGTCGTCGCCGACCCGCGACCACCCACGACTCGTATTCTATCCAAAGAACCCCTATGTATGTAACGCACGCGATGGGCCCAACCGCCGCGGCGGCGCGAAAAAGTGCACGAGATCGCCCGCGACGCTTCTTCCGCCCGCGACGCGCGACGCACACGCCGACGCGAACGACGCGCGCGCACCGTCGAGAGTCCCGTTCGTCCCTCCCCTTCGCGCGTCATGGGAAGCAAATCCAAGGAGCGCAAGGAGGAGAAAAAGTCGAAAAAGGACAAGGACAAGCTCGCGGTGGCGGCGACGCCGACGAAGAAGAAGCGCAAGGCGACGGAGGAGGAGGCGACGGAGCGAAAGCGCGAGAAGAAACGCGCCAAAGAGTCCACGCCCGTGGTCGAAGATGCCGAAGATGACGTCGAAGAGATCGCGCGACCGGAGACGCCGAATCCCATGGCTTTGGATAATTTCGCGCTGAGCGAACCCGTCAAGGAGACGCTTCGGAAGAAAGGGTACGATACGTTGTTCGCGATTCAGGCGGAGACGCTGTCGATCGCGTTATCTGGGAAAGATGTCGTCGGACGCGCTCGCACGGGGTGTGGAAAGACGTTGGCGTTCGTGTTACCCATCGTGGAGGAGATGGCGAAGATGTCGCCGACGCCGGCGAACGGGCGACGCGTGCAGGGACGAAGGCCGATGTGCGTCGTTTTGGCGCCGACGCGGGAGCTGGCGAAGCAGGTGTATCAAGATTTTGATTGGGTTGGGAACTCGTACGGGTTTAAGTCGCTGTGCGTGTACGGTGGGGCGCCGTATCGGGAACAAGAGATGGGTCTGAGAGGAGGGTGCGACATCGTCATCGGGACGCCGGGACGGATGAAGGATCATCTCGAGCGCAAGACGTTGATGATGGATAATCTCAAGTTTCGCGTCCTGGACGAGGCGGACGAGATGTTAAACATGGGTTTCGTCGACGACGTCGAGCTGATCCTGAAGAGTTCCGGGGATGTGCAAACGCTCTTGTTTTCGGCGACGCTGCCGCCGTGGGTCAAGGACATCGCCAAGCGGTTTTTAAAGTCGGATTACGCCACGGTGGATTTAGTGGGCGATCAAAAGCAAAAAGCGAGCGGAGCGGTGCAACACATGCTGTTGCCGTGTCAGTGGTCCGATCGCGTCGACCTCGTGTGCGACGTCATTCGTTCCAAGGCGCCGGGAGGCGGACGCGTCATCGTGTTTTGCGACACCAAGCGCGATTGCGGCGAACTCTGCGATAATTTACAAAAAGAGATCCCGAAGGGGGCCAAGGCGCTTCACGGCGACGTGAATCAGAGTCAGCGCGAGGTTGTTTTGGCTGGATTCCGCGATAATAAGTTTCAAGTCTTGGTCGCCACCGACGTCGCGGCGAGAGGTTTGGACATCAACGGCGTCGAGCTCGTCATTCAGTGCGAACCTCCAAAGGATGCCGAGACGTACATTCACCGATCGGGTCGCACGGGGAGAGCCGGCGCGACCGGTATCAGCGTCACGCTCTGCACGCCTCGGTCGGAGTGGGCGGTGCCGAACATCGAGCGCAAGGGTGGTTTCAAGTTTATTCGCATCGGACCGCCGCAACCGGCGGAGATGGCCAAGGCTGCTGGTAAAATCGCCGGTGAGCAAATTCGCAAGGTGCACAAGGGCGCCGCAAAGCTCTTCATGGATGTCGCACGCGATCTGCTCGAGGGAGAAGACAGCGACAGCGAGGAAGGTCGCGATCCGGTCGAGGTGCTCGCCATGGCCATCGCCAAGCTGGCCGGACACGGCGAGTTGCGTCAACGCTCGCTGTTGACGTCGCACTCGGGACAGACGACGCTCTTGTTCACCGCTGGTGACGTGATGATTCGCACGCCGACGTACGTGTGGAATTTCTTGCGTCAACGCATGGATGAGAACGATTTACAACTTCGTCGTCTGACGCTGAGCGTGGACAACAAGGCAGCCGTGTTCGATGTGCCGTCTGAACTCGCGGATAAATTCGTCGCCCTCTCCGAACCGGCGACGAGCGGCAAGACAGCCATCAGCATCACCGCGTGCGAGGAGCTCCCGGAGCTCAGCCAACGCCCGCAGATGGGCGGTGGTGGCGGTGGCGGTGGACGTGGCGGCGCCGGCGGGCGCTTCGGTGGTCGAGGTGGAAATTACGGCGGAGGCGGTCGTGGTTCTCCCGGAGGACGCTACGGCGGTCGAGGTGGAAATTACGGTCGAGGCGGAGGTCGCTTCTCGGGAGGAAGATTCGGTGGGCGCGGACGCGGACGCGGATGAGATAGTACATCTTTCGACTTTTAATGTATTGGAACTAACCACTATTTCTTCGGCTTCGAAGAATAGAACTCGTCAAGTTTGGTGTCGTAACTCTCCATGACCAATTCGGAACGAACCTTGCGCGCAGAGTCGGTGGCGACACCGACGAGAATTAAAAGAGAAGTACCCGCGAAACCGCGGAAAGTCTGCAAACCCGTGACTTGTTCGACCGCACCCGGGGTGAGCGCGAGCGCGCCCAAGAAGACGCTGCCCAACACGGAGAGACGTTCCAAGACGCGCGTGATGTAGTCGCGCGTCGCGGCGCCGGGGCGAACGCCCGGAATGGACGCGCCTTGACGCTTCAGCTGGTCCGCCACATCCTTCGGTTCGAGCTGCAAGAAGGTGTAGAAGTAATTGAAGAAGCAAATCATCGCCACGTTCACGGGGACGTACCCGGCGCCACCGCCCGGGCTGAGGAATCGAGCGACGCCGAGCACGGCGCCGTTATCCGTGAAACGCGTGAGCGTCGCCGGCAAGGCGAGCAAAGAAGAGGCGAAAATAATAGGCATCACCCCGGCGCTGTTCACCTTGAAAGGCAAGTAAGATGACTTGGCCAATCCACCAGCGTTGAATCGAGTGCTGTAGTTCATGGGAATCTTGCGTTCAGCCTCTTGCACGTACACGATGCCGAGAGCGGTGAGCGCAAAGGCGCCGAAAAACACCGGGAGCACGGTGGAGTCACCTTTTTCTTGCGCGATGCTCACCGTTTGACCGATGGACGAGGGCAGAGCGCTCACGATGTTGGAAAAAATGAGAAGAGACGTCCCGTTACCGAGTTTGATCTCGTTCAAGAGCTCACCGATGTACATGAGAATCATCGCGCCCGCGGTGAGAGCGCAGCTTTGCTCGAGCAACCACATCGGGGTGAAATCTTCGACGAACGGACGCACGTACAAGCACTGACCGACGGCTTGCACGACGGCAAAACCGAGGGCACCGTATCTGCGATTACGATAAAACGTACATGTTAGTCTTCATTCGTCTCTGTCTCTGTCTCTCTCTCTCGCGCGTGAATATTCATTCGACGAGCGTCGCGATCCGTCGATAGCTCAGTTTCCGTTATTCTTTTCAGGCCGTCGACACGTCGTAACGCGCCGGAGCTCAATCGAACGAGACCTAAAAGGTCACATCACCGATACCGACGGACTCCACCTCTCTCTCTCTCTCTCTCTTCGCTCGCACCTTTGGTATTGTTGAAACTTTCTTCGTCCCGCCTCGCCCTCCTCCTTTTGCAACTTTTTCAACTCTGGGAACACGCTTCCCAACAACTGAAAGATGATGCTCGAGTTGATGTACGGCACGATTCCGAGCGAAAAGATACCGAGCTTAGAGATGCTTCCACCCGTGAGCGTATCGACGTATCCCATCATTCCACCGCTTCCCGCCAACGACTCGGCGAACGCCGTCCTATCGACGCCGCTGATCGGAATGTACGTCCCCACTCTCGACAACACCAACAGCGCGAACACCGTCGCGATCTTCCCCGGAAGTTTCCCCTTGAAGAAATCACCCATCTGCACGTCTCCTCCTCCACCGCCTCGACCCGACGACATCGCGCGCGTCGCCTTCGGTCTCGTCGCCGCCTCGAAGACGGCGTCAAACGTCCCATCCTCCCCGACCGCGGCGTCCACGATCCCCAACGGATCGAACGTCGCCGGTTCTTTCGCGTACGCACCGACGCGAACCTCTCTCCCGCGGGAGAGACTCTCGGTCGTCTCCCATCGTCGCGCGCGCGTCACGATCGTCCTCGTCACCGCGCCCGTCGCGCGCGCGTCGTCCCGTCGTCGCGCGCGCGCCGTCTCGACGCGCGCGGTCGCCCCGCGGCATCGCGCGAAGGTCGCGTTCACGCGCATCTTCACGCGGGCGTCCACGCGCGGTCGCCGCTCGAGTCGCGGTGTGACGCGCGCGGAATTCGTCCCGAGCGTCAAAACCTCGACCGTCCCGAGGATGGGACGGAACGCGCGCGGAATTCGTCTTCGTCTTCGTCTTCGTCGTCTCTGCGTGTCGTGCGTGGTGATACATGGCGAAAAGGAAAAAGAAGAGTGCGAAAAGAATGCGTGAGGTGAGGCGTGAGATCACTCCGGGACGCGGGTCGCGTCGACGGCGCGGGTGGATTCCGAGTCGTCGTCGGCGGCGCGAAGCGATTTCGCGGCGCCGGAGAGGGCGGCGTCGACGGCGCGCGCGCATCCCTTGGCGCCGGTGACGGCGGCGAAGGGAACGCGACGCACGGCGCGTGAGATGGCGTCGGATGATGACGCGTCGCCGGCGGTGTAGTCGCGGATGGGGTCGATGACGACGGCGGCGGCGGCGCGGCGCGCGCCTCGAAACGCGGCGCGGCGCGCGATGGATAAGCCTTGGAAGACGTCGGCGGGATCGGCGGCGTCGTCCGTCGCCGCCGCCTGGGTTTCCGTCTCCGTCTCGGCGTGTTCGGCGATCATCGCCTCGGCGGCGGCGAGGAGTGCGGTGGATTTACTCGCGGCGAACGCGCCGAGTTCCATGGAGGAGAGGGATACCTCTCGTACGAAGGAGGCGACGCCGAGCGCGAAACCGGCGACGACGCCGCCGCGTCTGTTGTCGCGATGGTACTCCAACGGTTTGGACACGACGTCGGCGGCGCGACGACTTATGACGACGGCCGATTTGATCGGTTTCACGCCCTGGACGAACTTGTGCGCCTGCGTGTGGGTGACGTCATCGAGCCACGATTTAAAGACGGATTCCGCGGCGGCGGCGACGCCGAGGACGCCGACGAGTCGAAGCGGTTGAACGTCGAGCGAGACGCCGTCCCACGGAATCAAGTTCAAGGCTTCGAGGAGATTTCCCGAACGCAACGATTCGACGTCCAACTGACGCCCGCAGTAATCCAAACGCAACGCCAACCGCCCGATTTCGATTTTTTGGAAATACGTCGCGTCGGCGCTCGGCGGACGCGCGCGCGTCGACGACGATTCGTCGCTCGCGAAGACGTCCGTGAGGAGCTTCAACACGCGTTGATCGAGCTTGACGTGTAGAGGCATGGTCGACGCGCGCACGGTGTACTCCAACTCTTCCGGAACGTTCGGGTCCGGTCGAACCGCGGCGACGTCGAGCGCGCCCGCGTCCGCCGCGTCGCCCGCGTCCGCCGCGTCGCCCGCGCGTTTCGCCACGTTGGGCCACGTCGCGCCGGGCGTCGTGTCCACGCACGAGACGTCGCGCACGGACACCGCGAGACGATGTGCCACCTCGGACGATTCCGTGGGAAACGAGTCCACGCGCACGGCGTTGGTTCGAAACGACAGCGAGACCCCGGCGGAGGATCCCGAGGGATCGCGCGCCACCGAGTCGGCGTGTCGAGGGACGCTCGCGGGCGTCTCTGTCCAAAACGATCCCGGGAGGATCGAAATCTCGAACGCGTCGGCGTTGACGTGAAACGTGCTTCGAGGCACGACGACGTCGGCGGGTAACGGAAGGTATCGTCGTCGCGCGGTCGACCGCCGCGCGACGGGCGGCGGCGGCGGCGGCGGCGATTCGACAAAGTCGCCGGCGAATCGACTTCGTGGCATCATCGACGCGTCGAGAGCGCGCACGCGCGCGCGCATCGAGCGTCGGCGACGCGCCGACGTGACACTTCCCGACGCGAACATCGGCGCGCGTCTCGCACCGCGTCTCGCGCGGCGAGTGTCTCGATAAAAAAAGTTGTCGATGACGTTTGGACCGCCGCCGCGTTCGCGACGCGTCGTCGACCGTCGCCGTTCACCTCGCGCGTCGCGCTCGTCCCGACCCGGTCGCGGGAAGAGCTCGTGGTCGCGCGTCGCGTCTTCGATCACGCTTCGCGTGACGTTCGAGCCGTAACTCGCGCGCGAAACATCTCTCAGTTTCTTCACGGGACTCACGAAGACGTATTCGTTTTCGTCGCCTTCTTCTTCGTCGTCGGAGACGAACGCGTCGACGCCCGTCGCCGCGAGGCGTCGCAGGGCGCGTAAGCTATCGACGTGAAGGGACACCGCGCACGTCTCGGCGCACGCCGTCGCGATGGCGGTGCGCGCGCGAGACGCCATCGTGTGAAGAGACGCCGACGCGACGCGAAACGCCGGCGCGAAACGCGCCGAGCGCAAACTCTCGCGCGCGAAAGGAAACGCTCGAAGACGACAAAGTCCTCCGACGTCGTCGACGTCCGGAGGCGCGAGAAAACCCACGATATCGCCGCAGTGCATCTCTACGCCGCGATCGGTGGAGAGATCGGCGTCGACGTCGGACGCGGGCGCCGCCGCGGAGGAGACGCGCAAAAACTCGGCGCTCGCGACGCCGAACGAACCGTTGGATTTGTACACGAGCGCCGCGTCGACGAGACGCACCGTGACGTCGACACCGCCGTCGGTATCGTCACCACCACCGTCGCACTCGACCTCCGGCACGGAGAGAAACGTATTCAGACGACGAACGATCGGTTCGCACTCCGTCGCCGAAACTGCCGCGCCGACCACGCGCGCGTCGACTCTCGCCCGCTCGCCCGCCGCGCGCGCGAACGCGAGCGTCGACGCATCTCGAGCGTCGACACCGCGCGCGGACGCGACGTCGACGTCATCGACGAACGCGCGCGCGTCGACGAACCGCGTCCACACGAAATCTGATCCTAAATCACCCGCGACGTTCGTCGCCGCGAACGCCGACGCGCGTTGAACGCGCAACGACACGCGAGGCGCGTCGTCTTCGGCGTCCCTCGTCGACGCCTCCTCCGCATCGCGCGTCGCTCTCGTCACCTCGACGTCGACGCATTCGACGTCGAGCGCGATCGCCAGAGGATTCAACACCGAATCCGGCGTCACCGTTCGCAACGCGAGCGGATGATGTTCGGGAAGTTCGTACGCGGAGGAGACGACGTCGACGACGGCGTCCACCGCGTCCGCGTTCACGACGGCTTTGACGCTCGGTGCGGACACTTTGACGTACACAGACGCGTCGTTCGCCAGTCTCTCCCGAAGCTTCGACGTCACGGTCTCGATCTCGGCGACGCACGCGTCCGGAAGAGACCCATCGAGCGGACGTCCCGCGTCCTCCGACCAATACGCCTCGGCGTCGACGCCTCGATCCGCGCGCGCGCGCTCGACGCCGTCGACGGACGCGACGAGTTCGCGCGCGCGCACGGCGACGTGGTCGTCTCGAATGGTCACTTCACCCCTCCCCGCGCGCAGGTCGACGGTGTGCGCCTCGTCGTATCCGTACGTACACGTCGCGTCGTCGAAGGCGACCGTCGCGCGAGCGCCGACAGAGACGCGCGCGTTTCGCACCGTCGCGCGCGTCACGGATGCATCGAACGGGACGTCCACCGTCACGTTTGGACACCGCACGACGCACTCGAACGCCCCTCGCGAGACGCACGCGTCCGACACCGTCGATTCCTCCCCCATCGATTGCGATAACTCGCGAATCGCCTCCTCGGCGTCGAAAAATTCTTCGGCGTCTTCGTACGCGCTCTCCTCGACGCGTTCGCGCGCGTCCTCGTACACGCTCGAAAAGAGGTCCGACGACACCAAGTCACGCATAAACGATCGCCTCGGATGCGAATGCGTCGCGTTCGACGTCTTGACCCTCGATTCTCTCGAAGTCTCGCCGCGATACCGTTCGATGAATTCCGCGAGCGTCGCCGTCGTCGCCGACGACGCCGACGCGACGACGTCGTCCAATTCGACGTCGACGCGAGTGAAATCGCTCGACATCTCCATCGTTCCGCTCACGTCTCGAACCACAATCTCAGACGTCGAACACCCGACGCCGGTCGAAATCCTACGCGCGCTCAATCCCTCGAACCTCGCGCCTTTCCCGTGCGTGTACTCGACCGACGCCGCGCGAAGTAAAAATTTCCCCGCGCCCGACGCGTCTTGCACCACCACCGTCACCTCTCTCGCCCGTCCTCGAAGTCCCCTCATCAGCGCGCGCACGACCCGTCGCATCACTCTCGAGCTCTCCGACTCTCTCTCCTCCTCCTCCTCCTCCTCCTCCTCCTCCTCCTCGTCCTCGTCGTCGCCGCCGTCGCCGTCGAACCGCGCGACCACCGCCACGTCCTCCACCTCCAACCAACACGAATCCCTCCCGATCGCTTCCCACGGAATCCGACCCGTGATTTTCCCGCACCGCATCGACACCAACCTCGCGCCGCACCTCCCGAGCGCGCGTCCCGCGTACGCGGACACCGCCTCGGCGTCGAATTCGACGTCTCGAAGCGTCGCCGCGCCGACGTCGTCATCCTCCTCGAAACGCACCCTCGTCTCGGTCTCCCCGTCTCGACGTTTCACCACGCGTCCGAACGAACGCTCGAGCGCGTACGCGCACGCGCGCCGCATCGCGCGCGTCGCGCTCGAGTCGTCGTCGTCGTTCCTCGGACGACGACGGATGCGATTTTGAAATCAAACCTCCGACGCGACGCCGCGCGCGTCGCGTCGCGTCGACGCGTCGCGCGCGCGGAGTCCTCGCGACGTCGCGCGCGACGTCGACGCGTCGAGCTCGTCGAGTCGTCGCGCTCGCGCGGAGGAGAGTGCGGTCGATGCATCGGTCGTTACGCTCGAGTCGGCACTCATCGACGAACGATTCGAGACATGCGCGCGCGAGAGATCTCGCTCGACGTGGACGTGATGTGCGAGGGATGCGCGAGCGCTGTTCGACGCATCTGCGCGCGCATCGACGGCGTGACGCGCGTGGACGTGGACGTGGATTCGAAAACGGTGGTGATCGTGGGCGATGGATTAGATCCCGACGACGTGCGCGCGCGAGTGGCCAAGTGTGGACGAGAGACGAGAGTGGTGCGCGTGCGCGAGTGAGTGGGCGTCGAGTCGGTGGTGGGTCTTGCGTCGTCGTTACTTTTTGCGCGCGCCGTCGCGGCCGAGCTTGACGGGTTTGGCGAATTTGGACGCCACCTCGAGGTCGTCGGTGTCCACGTCGCGTCCGTCGCACGCGTAGAGGGCGATGAAAGTTCGACCGTATCGACGGTCTCGAACGCGACGGAGTCTCTTGCCTATGCAGGGGAGGATTTCGCTCGCCTGACCTTTGGCGTACTCGACGAGCACGATTGTCGAATCCTTGACGAGGGCGGATTCGTCGAGTTTTAAGAGGAGCTCTGGGTACGATACCTTCTCGTACGGGGGACAGAAGGAGATGAAATCGAAGGCGCCGCCGACGCCGCGGGCGTTTTTGTGGTGTTGGGCCATGAAGGCTTGCACGCTGGCGGTGTGCGTCGTCGTCTCCTTGTCGAGGCCGAGCGCGTTGAGATTCTTCTTCGTCACGTTGTTCACGACCCAAGGATCCATCTCCACGAAGTGCGCCTCGACGACGCCGCGGGACATGGATTCGATGCCGATGGCGCCCGTGCCGCAGAATAAATCCAACCATCGCGAGTTGGGGGGAAACTGCACGTTGCTGCGTGAGCCGAGGAAATTGAGCATCATGTCGAACGTCGCGCCGCGCACCATGGCCATCATCGGACGCGTGTCGAGACCGCTCGGTGACAACAACCGACGCCTCGCGTGTTTTCCGGCGACGATGGACATCCGCTTGTGCGTCTTTCTCGCCGCCTCCATCTCTTTTCTCTTGGTGAACGCCGCCACCTCCTTCTTCTCCTCCTCTATGGTGAATAATAAATCTCTCGGCACGCCCATGTCCACCATGCGCTCGATGTCCTCCTCCTTCATACCTTTGTACGTCGCGTCGATCTCACCGCTCTCGCCGACGACGCGCTCGCGCTTGGCGTTCGCATCCTTCTTTTTCGGCGCGCGCGGGTCCTTTCGCGGCGACCTCGTCGCCGTGTTCACCGCGTTCGATTTCCTACTCGCTCGATCATTCTTCGTCGGCACGCGCACGAAATCCATGACGTATCCTCCGTCATCATCGTCGTCGTCGACGTTATACAGATCCTCGTCCACCACGCGCACGTTGGCGCCCTCCGGAATAAAAAACCAGTCGTCGTCCTCGTCGTCGTCCTCGTCGTCCCAATCCTCTTCGTCGTCCTCGATCGCGATCGGGTCGTCCTCCTCCAAATCTTCCTCGTTCCAAAACAATAAATCATCCTCCGCGTCCGCGGCGCGGTCGTATCCTCTCCCGGCGCGCGCGCGAACGCCGCGTCGAGCGTCAAGTGTCGCGACGACGTCGAGCCGGCGGCGGCGCGATTCGGGACGTCGACGCGCCGTCGCGACCGCGCGCGAGGTGGAGGGCGCGCTCGACACGCGCGCGCGCGCGGCGCTGGTGCCGTACATCAGAGACATCGTTCGGTCGCGCGCGGTGAATCGCGCGCGCGTCGTCGTCTGGAGGGCGCGAGGGGCGGGGACGCGGCGTTACAACGAGCGGCGCAGCCGCCGGGACGCGAGAGTCAATTGGACGCGGTCCAGAACGTCTCCTCGTTTTCGTTTCCGTAGCCGACGTATCGAGGCCGTCTCTTTCCGGCCGGTGTGAAGTGCTTTAGGTAAAACGGAAGGCCGCCGTCGACCTCGACGACGTCGTCGAAGACGTCGGCGAGCGCGCGGAGGGCGTCGGCGCGATAGGCGTCGGACGCCTCGGCGGCGTGGAAGACGACGATTGGGGCGGAGACGGCGGCGTATCGCGCGTCTGCGGTGATGGTGGTGATCATGTTGTCGATGTCTGGGGTGTCCACGGCGTCGGAGAGACCACCGGTGCGCACGGCGGCGGGCATGGAGACGGCGCCCTTGAGCGTCTCGCGATTGAAATCCTTGACGGGACGAATGTCGAACACCGTAGATCCGGCTTGGATCAAGCGCTGTGCCTCGCCGATGTTTTCGAGGCGCCACGGGAACGATTCGGGAGACTCTTCCTCCGACGCTTCCTCGATCGTCTCCGCGGGCTCGGCGTTGCGAGCGCGTTCCTCTGAGGCGGCGAGCATCATCGATTTGGCTCGTTCGCGCAACTCGACCGCCGTCGCGTCGGGTTCGTAAGGCAACGGTTCTTTCTCTCGCCGTGCCGCCTCCGCCGCACGCGCGCTTGCGAGATCCTCGGGCTCTTGCCAGCGCATGTATTCGCGAGCGAGCTGAATGCTGTTGACGTTCTCCTGTTCGCAAACTATTTCGCGTCCGCAGGTGACCAACGCGTCGAGTGTCACGTGCACCTCCTCCAACCCAACCCTCTTGCGCTCGTCACCGACGAGCGCTTCCCCTAAATCATCTAATCCAACGTCTAAAATCAATTCTCTAACCGCGTCATCGTACACGCGAGCCCTAATAGCACCGAAAAAGTCGAGCGGTTGGTTGGGAAACGTCTCCACCAAAGCGACGCAATCCTCCTTCGACAACCCGTCGTCGCTCATCATCGCGTATAATACATCAGCGAGCTCATCGCGCGTCGGTTCCCACATCCACAAGTCCATGCGCCCGTCTCGAGTCAACGGCGCGTACAATCTCGAGAAATCATTCCCGGTGACTATGATGGGAACACGCGCGTTCGTCGACTTGAAATCGCTCCGCCACACCGCCCCTTCGCTCACCTGCGTGGGGTTATCGCAAATGTTCATCAACGTCCCGTGAGTGATTTGGTTATTCACCGTGCCCAAATCATCCTTAAATTTCCCGATCCCGGCGTCGATGTCGTTGATGATTAAGCAACTCAACCGTCCCGTCTCTCGCATCGCGCGCGCCGCCGTGAGATACCTCCGCCTCAACATCGCGCCCGGTTCACCCGCCGTTGAATCCTCCAACTCTCCCGCGCTCGTCACGATTGGCGTCATGCCCATCTTCTTACACGCTAGCTCGACGTTGAACGTCTTCCCACACCCTTTGTGTCCCCACACGCCCAGTATCAACGCCGGCGCGCACCCGCGCGTCGACCCCTTATCCGCCAACACATTCTTCGCCACGTGCGTCGCCACGCGCTCGATGAACCGTCGAGGGACGTGAAACTCCTCCGAAACGTTCGAGAAGGATCGAAACGACGTCTCTCGGTGCTCTCCGGTCGCCACGTCCGCGTCGACACCGAGCACGTTCCCTTTGAATAACTCTTCCTCGACACCGCTTCTCTGGGAATAGATGAAATCCTGCCCCCCGAGCGCGTCTTGTCGTCGCGCGTCCGCCGCGCGCGCGCGCACGAGTCGACGGCGCGTATTTTTCTCGACTCGCCCTCCGGACGGCGCCTTCCGAGGCGCCTCGCGCGCGCGCATGCGCGGCCGAGAGTGACGCCGCCCCGCGCCCGGTGGGCGCCGACGCGGCGAGTCGATGAAAATCGAGCCGCGGGCGCGCGCGCGCCGCAGACGCCGACGACGCGCGGTGGACCCCGCGCGAGTCGAGCGAGGCGGAAGGAAAAGCCTCGCGCGCGCTCGATCGCGCGCGCTCGATCGCGCGCGACCGCCGATCGCGTGCGCGGCGGCGACGAGAAGGCGACGCTGCCGTTGCGAAAGTCGTTGTCGCCGCGAAGCATCGGACGAGGGTGCGACGCGTCGAGGCGTCGGTGGGACGACGAGGGGGAGGGGGCGAATAACGCGCGTCGAGAGAGATGGAGACGCTGGAGACGCGCGAGCGCGCGGCGAGGCGCGAGCGCGCGGCGAGGGTGGCGAGAGAGACGGAGTTTTTCAAGGCGAGGCGTGGGAACTTTTTCGAGAGGAATTGGGCGCGCGCGAGACGATGGTGGTACGAGACGAATCGGAACGACGTGTCGCTGTACGTGTTCGCGCCGACGAGCGCGATGAGGAAGAGTGCGCAGCGGTTGGTGGCGTCGTTGTGGTTCGACCGAGTGGTCACCTGTATCATATTGGCGAATTGCGTGACGCTCGCGTTGTATCGACCGCTCGAGGCGGACGGTGCGTTCAATAAGAGTTTAGATGTCGCGGAAACGGTATTTACGGTGGTGTTCACGCTCGAGTTCTTGGCGAAGATCGTCGCGCATAACTTTGTGTTCGGACCGCATGGATCGACGGTGTACATGCGAAATGGATGGCGCGTGTTGGATTTCATCGTCGTCATCGGCGGATGGGTCTCCGTCGGCGTGACCGCTGCCGGTGGATCTGGGGGTGGGGTGACGGCGATTCGCGGTATGCGCGCGCTCAGGCCGTTGCGTTCGATCTCAGGGTATCCGAAATTGAGAGTATTCGTCAACACGACCATCGAGTCGATGAGCATGGTGGTGAACGTGCTATTTTTCCTGCTCGTCCTGCTCGTGGTTCTGGGGATATTGGGAGTGCAACGTTACGCGGGTAAACTGTCGCAGCGCTGCGCGTACGCCAGCACGTTACAGTTGAATTTTGACGAGATTGAGTTTCCGTGTTCCGATAAGCGGTTCGGTCGACAGTGCGGTCCATCTCAGGTGTGTATTTCCACATCTCTCAACGGCGTCGACGGGGGATTTTCGACGTTCAACAACGTCATAGGAGCCGCTTTCATCATTTACAGGATTTTTACTTTGCGTGGATGGGTGGATTTGATGTATCAAGTCATCGATGGCACGGGAGACAAAGTCGGGACGATATTTTACTTTGTATTCTCGGCGGCGATTGGAGCCATCTTCATTTCGTCGTTTATGCTCGCCGCGGTGACGACGAAATATCGTCAGACGGCGATCCTGGAGGAACAGCGGGCGGGGGATGAAAACGCGAAGGAAGTAGACACAAACTCGAGTGTTCAAAAAATGAAAAGTAAACGAGCCGGTCGATTTAGCTACCAGCGACGGTTCGCCGAGGCGATGGAGAGACCGTTGGAATTTATGAGAAAAGAGTTTGCGTACCAGAAATCGTTGCAGAAAGTCGTCAAGCACAGATACTTCGATACCTGCGTCACGCAGGCCATTCTTCTCAACACGATCATACTCGCGGTGCAATTTCATGGAATGGGGGACGAACTGGAGACGACACTCACCAACCTAAATTATGCCTTGCTTTCGATGTTTGTGCTTGAAATGCTTCTCAAAATCCTCGCCTTCGGCATTTTAGGCTACGTCAATGACCGCTTCAATGTTTTCGATGGGGTCATCGTGCTCGCGGGATTGGTAGAGGTTGGTTTCGGTAATAGCAGTCTGGCCGTAGCACGGGCGTTTAGGCTCTTGCGAGTGTTGCGCACGACGAGACTCGTAACGCGCAACAAAATTATGAGACGATTGTTGGACACAACCACGCAAAGTTTCGGCGAGATATCGAGTTTCTGTTGCGTGCTTTTGGTCTTCGTATTCGTTTTCACTATATTAGGAATGCAACTCTTCGGCGGCGCTCCGGAATTTCGCGACTCGCGACCAAACTTTGACTCCTTTGGTTACAGTTTTCTCTCCGTTTTTGAAATTTTAACTGGATCGCACTGGTACAAACTGACGGTAATTGCGATGAGTGGTTCAAAAGGAGGCCCTGCAGCGCTGTTCTTCATCGTTTGGTCATTCGTAGGCACACTGGTGTTGTTAAATCTTGTTTCCGGCATGTTGATTGATGCTTTATCTCGCGTGGCGAAAGAAAGGGAACTAGAGCTCGCTCGCATCGCAGAGGAAAAGCTGGAACAGGATCGCCGCGAGCAGGAAGAGAAGCGCGACGCCGATATCAAGAAATTTCTTCTCGTTAAAGGTCTCGATGACAAGACGTCATCCACTCAAGTAGTCGCCGACCAAGACGACCTCGGTGCAGATTCTAACTCGCTGCGAACGCTGGTGAAGGCGAAAGAGATTCGGCAGCATCCAGACGCGAAACGAATCATTGATCGAATAAACACGCGCAAGCAGCGAAAATTCAAGAGAGAAGTCGAAGTCATTGAACGTTGGCTCGAAATAATTGGATTCGGTACCGAAGAAAATAGTGAGCTGGAAAATGACGACAGCGACGGCGACATCAAAGATGTCAACGACGAGCTTGATCGAGAACGCCAGCGGATGTTCACAGAGTCAGCTAATGACGACGGGACTTCGGCGATACAAATGACAGATACCGTGGTGGAGACGATCGGTGCGAGGGTCAACGCCTACATCGCCACTGGGATTCCTGTACCCGTGGACGATAAGCAGGTACGTCGCGCTTACAAGAGATGGAGAATAGACTCGGCTGCGGAGGGTGATGACAGCGACGAAGACGTGAACATCTTAAACTCTACTTTCAACGAAGACGCGAACGGTAAATCATCGATGTCCATGGCAAACAAAATGGAAGCGCGTAAGAATCTCCAAGAAAACGCTCTTGCGGAACTTCGAAGAAATCTTCTCGAGCTCGGCGGCGATGACGTGAAGGAGGCGCGTCAGTGGGCTTCGCACGCTCCTGTCGTCAAAGCCGAAAAGAGTGCAGAAGCGCGACTTCAACCGAAAGAACAAACTGCCATCATCGCCCAGCGTCGTGCGCAGGGTACAGCTACCGGGAACCTCGGAAAATTCAAAGGCGAAGGCATAGCTCCGGAAGGCGCGGCAGCGATTGCGGATGCCAATTTGGTCAGCATGAACATTCGTCAGGCGGGCAAAAGCCCATCAAACAACACCACCGATCATCTTTCGGAAGAGAATGCCGACGGAGACGGTGAACGCGAGAAGGCAGAATCCAGTGAACGCCCGGCTTCTTGGCGGACGAAGATACGAGCAACACCGTCTGGTGCGCGCATATCTCAATCGCTGAAATCGCTTCATGAGAAACCAAAGACCGGGCCGGTTACGGAATCTTACGCCGGCAATAACTCGCCCGGGGGAGACGTAGGCGACGACGGCGATACTCTGTCGAACTCTCAATCTGCTCGAAGTCCTCATAACTCGCGGTCGCGTGACTCGCAGACAACAGGGGACTCCATGCAGGCATACAATACCCTCATGCCGGTCGTGGAATATACAAGCATGCCGTCCATACTGGGTGTGGACTACAGCCTGCCGAGATATCAAGATGATTTACAAGCGGGCAAATCGAGAAAAGCCATGGGGCTACCGGTTAGAGACGTTGTCGTCGACGAGACGCGAGTTGAAAAATCTGCCAAAAACACGCTTGACGAAGAGGATTGGTTGAGCAACCAAAGCGTGAGTAACGAAGAGATATGCATGAGGTATTCGTCGCTCGGATTCATCAAACCGCGCCGTCCGTTCCGACGATTGTTGTTCATGCTCATCAAGAACAAAACGTTTGAGATGCTCATGCTCGGTCTCATCGTGCTCTCCTGCATCCAGCTGTCGCTTGACGCCCCTACGCTGAATCCGAAAAGTGACTTCTCAGCCGTTTTGAAAGCAGCCGATGTTTCATTCACGCTGATATTTTTATGCGAAGCGATCATCAAGATCATCGCGATGGGATTCGTCATGCACCCGGGTGCTTATCTTCGCTCAACGGCGAACTGTTTCGATTTCTTCATCGTGCTTGTCTCTGTCTTCGTGGAAGTTTCAAGCTCATCAGAGTTGAAATTCATGCGCAGTCTCAGATTGTTTCGCGCGCTGAGGCCTCTTCGATTGATCAATCGAGTCAAACGCTTGCAGCTCCTCATCGCGACGCTCACCCACGTGTTACCAGAGTTGGGAAGCATGTTCTTACTGGGCTTGTTTCAGTTCATGATTTTCGCCATTCTTGGGTCGCAGATGTTCGCGGGAAAGTTTGATTACTGCAACGATACCACCGTGCCCGATGTCAAGTCATGCGTGGGCACATTCATCGACGCTAAAGGAGAGCACTTGACTAGGAAATGGCTCCATCCACCCCTGAATTTCGATAACACCTTGATGTCGCTACTCACTCTGTTTGTCGTCGTCACGCGCGACGGATGGCAGGCAATCATGTTCCAAGGAATGGATGCGAATGGTGTCGATAAACAGCCGTCCCTCAACAAAAGTGGTTGGACTGCGATATATTTCCTATGCTTTATGATCATCTTATCTTTCGTCTGGCTCAGCATGATGGTCGCAATCGTGTGTGAGAGCTACAGAAGAGCGCGCGAGCTGAGTGGTTCGACGCGAACGTTGACCAAAGAACAGCAGGAGTGGAAAGAGGTTTTCCGCATCAAAGCTCGAAGCTCTGAACTTCGAGACGCGGGCGACGATTATGCCGGCGGCGCACCGCGATTCTTTATTCGTAAGTCGGCATTTTCACTGGTGACGCACCGACAATTTGAGAGGTTCATCATTTTTTGCATCGTCGCGAACACGATAACCATCGCGACGCAGCATTACGGACAGTCTGAACAGTACGGCGAGATGCAAAGAGGCGCTAATATAGCGTTCTCGTGGATATTCTTGCTTGAACTCTGCTTCAAACTCGTCGCACTTTTCCCCAAACGATATTTCAAGCAGCCGTGGAATGTATTTGATTTCGTCGTCGTCGTCGCGAGTATCCCAGACCTTGCGGGTGTTGATTTCGTGGGCACGAATGTTCTTCGGGTGTTTCGCCTCGGACGCGCGCTGCGTCTTTTCAAGCAGGCGAGAGGATTACGTGTGATTTTCAACACGTGCCTGCTATCATTCGAGAGTGCTTTCCACGTCATTTTCCTGATTTTCATGCTCATGTTTGTTTACGCAGTGTTGGGTATGAATATCTTTGGCGAATACGACACCAATCATGTCGTCGGACGCGTAGAAAATTTCCGCAACTTTGGAACTTCATTACTGATTTTACTGCGCGTCTTCACGCGAGACAACTGGAAACGAGTGATGTACGACACGATGAAATGTGACTACGACGTGGATGACGCCGTTGCAAACTGTCACCGCATCGTAGTGCCTGCGTTGTACTTCACGAGTTTCATCATCATTGGAGTGTATTTGCTCCTAAGCCTCATCATCGCGGCAATCTTAGATACCTTCACGCAAAGCGCAATCGCGGAGGGATTGTTGTCGACGTCAAACATCTTCGTCACGGTTCGCCGCAAGTTGCTGTTGGACACGTTTTCGACCAAACTGCAGATGAAATTGGGGCAGCTCGACGCCACAAAGCGAATGAGGAAAGGCAGAAGGACGAGGTGGATGTGAAGTGAATAAATAGGGCGCACGCTTGTAGATTTAGACACTTGTAAATGTAATTACAGCTTATTGGCGGTTGGTTACAGGTAGAGCGTGCGTTGTGTGTTTGTGCGAAGTAAACGGTAAATAATGACTTCATTTTTTAGGATTCTCTGGCTCCGAGCTTGGAGCTTCAGTTTTGATTTCCTTGTCCTTGGGCGTCGCAGCGGTAGGCTGAGCCACGCCCGCGGTAGCACCGAATCCGTGCGGATGCGCATGCATGGCGCCATGCAGGTGCTGCATTTGAATGAAATGCGCCGCCATTTGCTGATTGAACATCTGCTGCTGCATCGCTTGGAACATCGCTGGATTGGAATGAAATTCTTTGTTGCGCTCTGAAAATTGAGCCCATGGATTCTGAAACAATGAAGAATACTGCACGCCCTGCGAAGAGGGGTGCGATGGCGTGTTGTAAGCCGCCGCCGCAGCAGCAGCAGTCGGATGCAACGGTGTTGGGTGCGTCAGTGCATCACGCTTCAGCGCCGCCTGAGAGACTGGGGTTGAAGGAGTCACGTGCGTTCCAACGTTTGGTACACCTGGAAACGTGCCTGAAGAGGAATTGGGGATACCTCCGTACGGGAACACGCTCTTGTTCCAAAACTGCATACCCCAGCGAGTAGCGGCAGACATGATGGCTGCTGAAGCCGCCGCCTGTGCCTGTGCCTGTACATTTTCGTCACCAGTAGGCAACAACCCTGTACTCACGTAGCTAGCGACCGCTGGATCCATGCCCCAGCCGACAGGTGCGGCCGGTTGTTGGGAGCCTTCGGCGCTTCCTTCGTCGGTTGGCGAGCGACCGCGGACAGCCGTGTCAGAACCTGCGTTCGAGCCATTCGTATGCCATCGGGCAGAATCTGAGCCCCGTCGTCCGTATCCAAAGTTTCCTCCATCACCCTGTTCGGCCTCAGTGGCGCTCCCATCCGAACTTCCGTCGCGCTTGTGCGTCGCGCACGCCACTTTCGACCTGCGACTCGTGACCTTATCCGTCGCGTCAGCTCTCGGACGCTTACCGTCCGCATTCGTGGCGTCAGTTTTATTAGCATCACCGTTTTGCGCCGCCGCTTGCGCCGCAGCGGCCGCGGCAGCCTCTTTTTCTTTCGTCTTCTTCGTCTTCCTTCGTCCCGAACCGACGCGCACGTTTCGCAACATCCCCCCCTCCGTCCAATACCGGCAACAATCCCTGCAGTAAAACCTCGGCTGCTTGATGTTGTAATTATTGTAGTAACAAAACTTGGTCTCGTTGCTCTTGCAACGCGGACACGCGACGTGATAATCCGGTTTAGGAGGTTGCTCTCTCTTCCCCTTAATCTTGGGCGCCTCCGCCTTTGCCGGCCCGCCCGCGACCACCTTCGACGCGGTCGCGTTTCCTCCGTCTCGCGCCGACGCATCCGTGTGCGACTTCACTCGCGCCTGTTCCTCGCTCTCCTCCGCGCACGCGCTCTGTCTCCGCGTCTCTCTCGCGCGCACCGAGCGCCCGGATTCCCCTTTTCTCCGCCCCGCGTTATCCGTCGCCCGTCGCAACTCATCATCCGGAATCGCCGCGAATATCGCATCCTACGCGTCCCGCGCGTCCCGATCGAGACATCACGCATTCGTCAGTCACCGCGCTCCCGCGTTCGCGCGCGTCGACGCTTTCCCCCACCGCGCACTACCCCCCCACACACGCGCGGCGATCATCGCGCGCGGTCGTCGCATCGCATCCGTCTCGGACGCACCAATCCCGTCGTTTTCCCGTCGACGTCCGACCCCTCCGCGCGAACGACCGCGACCGTCGTCCCACGATCGGGCGCGGACGTCTTCTTCATCGCGTGCTCGCGCGCGCGTCCCCTCGCGCCGCGTCGCTCGATGTCGACGCGACGTCGGGTCGTCGTCCTCCGCGCGCGCCACCGCGGGCACCGCACCGGTCGATCGGTCGGTCGCCGCGCGCCCGACCCCCTCGTCCGCACCACGCGTCCGCGTGGGCGCGCGGTCGGTCGTGCGATGCGTGTATTTTCCCACGGACGGGCGCGGGGGGGTGTACACTACGATGACTCGTGGCCATCAGTCCTCGGGTTAAAAAAAATGGACGGACGGTCGGCAGCCGTGCCGTGCCGTCATCCGCGCGGTCGGATGCCGTCATCCGTAGACGTCGGAGGCGCGATTCTCGGCCACTCGATGCGTGGAGGGGGTGTGATTGACGGGTCGTGACCCGTTGATCAGTACGTATCCCGGGCGTATCGG
>Ga0208410_1000461_pt1 | contig 23613 bp, 19 predicted proteins | sample ETN02SmetaG_3_FD_185787 | JGI IMG/M metagenome (GOLD analysis project Ga0208410, IMG submission 185787) | Marine microbial and viral communities from oxygen minimum zone, Eastern Pacific Ocean - ETNP2014F10-02SV257 (SPAdes) (version 2) | ecosystem: Environmental > Aquatic > Marine > Oceanic ... | reverse complement strand
TGTGGTTCGATGATGCGTGAGAAATATGAATTTTATTTACTGGCAGTAGTGATTGGGCTGGTCCAAGGAGGAATTCAGGCGCTGAGTCGTTCCTATTACTCCCGCCTTATCCCTAAAAATCAGGTTGCAGAATATTTCGGATTTTACAATATGTTAGGCAAATTTGCAGCTATTCTTGGTCCGGCTTTGATGGGAGTGGTGGGGCTTATCATGAGAAATTTGTTGATGCCGGAATCTCCAAGTGCAGAACAGCTAATCCAAGTTGGGCAGGATGCAGCACGTTGGAGTATTGCTTCTATAATTGTGTTGTTTGTGATTGGTGCTGTGCTGTTCTATTTTGTAGATGAAGAAAAAGGGCGTTTGGAAGCAAAATATCTAAGTAAGAACTAATTTTCTCTATGAAGATCACTTTGTAAAAGCGGGTAATTATTTTTTATTACTACTTCCAAAGAGTGACTCTTTTTTTGTAAGCTTCCCTTGTAATCTTGGTGTCTTCAATAAACTTTGGCAATTCATCAAGAGTCAAGGCTTGAGGCCCGTCCACAAGAGCTTCCGAAGGAGAGGGATGAAAATCCACTAATACCATGTTTGCACCCGAGATAATACCCTGTGATGTTGAATGTAAAAGATCTAAAACTCCATCTGGTGAAGAATCTCTTATACCTACCGAATGTGAAGGATCTATACAAACTGGCATTTTAGTTAAGCGTTTAACGATTGGTAAATGAGCAAAATCTACCATGTTCCGGTGCGGCTCGTTGAACGATGTTTTCATCCCTCGCAAACAAAAAATAACTTTGTTATTTCCTTCACTGGCCAGATATTCGGCGGCATTGAGAGACTCACTCAAAGAAATTCCGAATCCTCTTTTGAGTAAAACAGGATATGTGTGTTGCCTTCCGATTGCTTTAAGCAATTCAAAATTCTGCGTGTTGCGGGTTCCAATCTGGAGCATTACACCGGTTGGCCTCCCCAATTTTTCCAGGCATTCATCAATTTCCTCAATATGTGATTCATGGGTAACTTCCATCGCAATTACCTTGATCCCATACTTTCCTGACAACTCGAAAACATAAGGTAGACATTCTTTACCGTGTCCCTGAAAAGAATAGGGATTTGTACGAGGTTTATATGCCCCCATTCTAGTACAAACTTGTCCATTATCCTTTAGAGCCTGTAGCATCCGTTCAACATTTTCAGGATTGTCTACTGCACATAACCCAGCGAAAATATGGAAGCAGTTCTGATTAAAATGAACGCCGTTATATTCGAAATCTATCGAACCTGTATCCTTTGAGTGACGTCCTAGAATTCTGAAGTCATGGGAAATTCGGACAACACTTTCCACTGCGGCAAGGGATCTGATTTCTTCTAGGTTAACTTTGGCAGTGTCTCCTATTAAATATATCTCAGTCAGTCCCTGAATTCTCCCTTGCACTGTGTGTTTTTTTAAACGAATATTTTCTAACCCCTGAAGATGGCTCCAAGTTTGTTTATATGCTTCAGTGGTTTCGTCAGTGTCAGGATGTAAAATTACTAGCATTTTTTGAAAATATTGATGTTACTGAAATAAAAGGAAGTGAAAGTTTTCAAAAGGGCAAATCATCTGAGATTTCATTTTCCAGCCAACCTGGTTTTTCCTGAGTTGTTGGTTCTGATACGGGGGGTGATTGCTCTGATTTTGGAACAGAATGTTTTGCGGAGCTTTGTTCTCCAACTAGTTTCCATGCTTGGAGGGAATTAAAATATTTCACCTCCCCTTGGGGATTTGTCCACTCTCGTCCTCTTAAATCGAAAGAAATTTCCACCAGTTGGCCTTCCTGAAAAGAATCCAGTAATTCGCAACGGTCCTGTACCATTTCAAACTGGAGTGGTTGTGGATAATCCGGATTGCTAGCGTATTCTACAACGAACTCACGTTTGCGAAATCGTTCCGAAATTTGTACTGTTTCTGATATTTTTTTTATTGTACCTTTAATTTCCATAAGATTCTATATAGTAATTTAATTGTGCATTAAGCGGGGAGTTCGTTTTCCACCAATTTTACCCAATAACTTGCTCCGATCGTTAGAACATCATCATTAAAATCATAGCGGGAACTATGTAGCAATTCGGTTGAAACGCCTTCTTTGGGGCCAATTCCAAGCCAGACATAGCATCCCGGACGTTTCTCCAACATGTATGAAAAATCCTCTGATGCCATACTGGGGGTTGGATTACGAATAATATTATCTTCACCAAGTAAATCAACAACGGCCTTTGCGGAAATATCCGTTTCCGGAACTGAATTGACAGTTGCAGGATAACCTAACATATAGTTAAGTTCGCAATTTGCTCCGAAGGCCTGACATACACCTTCTGCTACACGTAACATGGATGAAGGAATTTCTTTGCGTGTTTCAGTTTGAAATGTCCTTACACTTCCTTTCATTGTTACACTGTCTGGAATAACATTGTAGGCATCACCTGCGTGTATTTGAGTGACACTGATTACCAAAGAATCTACCGGATGAGTGTTTCTGCTAGGAATGGCCTGTAATGCATTCACAACTTGTGATGCAATCACTATAGGATCAATGCATTTATCTGGCATAGCTGCATGTCCACCAAGACCGTTTATTATTAAATCAAAGCTATCTGCAGCAGCCATGATAGGGCCTGAACCAACCCCAAAAATACCGGCGGGCATCTCAGGCCAGTTATGCAGACCATATACTGAATCAGCTGGAAACATTTCAAACAAACCTTCTTTTATCATCAATTCTCCGCCTCCTCCTCCTTCTTCAGCTGGTTGAAAAATGAAATGAACTGTGCCTTTAAATTTTTTTTTCGAAGCTAAGTGTTTTGCAGCTCCTAGCAACATCGCAGTGTGGCCGTCATGACCGCATGCGTGCATTTTGCCGGGATTGCTCGAAGCGTGTTTAAATGTGTTTTTTTCTTCTAATGGTAAAGCATCCATATCAGCCCTCAAGCCAATTGAAGGTCCGTCACCGTTGCGAATTGTTCCTACAACACCGGTTTTCGCGAGTCCACGGTGAATTTCTATACCAAATTTCTCCAACTTTGCTGCTACCAGATCCGAAGTGCGATTTTCTTCAAACTTAAGTTCAGGATGCTGGTGAATGTCGCGACGCCATTCTGTCATTTCATCATGTAACAGTTTAATCTCTTTGATCACTGTCATGTTTCTCCTTGAAGAACTTAATTAAATTGAACTAATTAAACCATTTTTAATTACACTTCTGTGATTACCACGGTCAGCAACTGCGGAAATGTCTTCCAACGGATTTCCGGAAACAATCAGCAAGTCCGCAAAATCACCTTCACGAATCTGCCCTCTATCTTCCATTCCCATCAAGTCCGCGGCATTTGCGGTTGAAATCTTCAGTGCATCACTGTTTGAAATACCAAGATCAACCATATACTGAAGTTCCTGGCTGTTGTCACCGTGAACGTTGAATGGAGTCCCGGCATCGGTGCCCATTGCAATTTTACCTCCTGCATTATAAAACATTTTTATCGACTGATGGTGACGTTCACGCACACGGATTGTTTTTTCCACAATAAAAGCCGGGATACCGTTGTCTCGATTGAGAAAAATATTATTAACTGCGGCAAGTGTAGGAACTAAATACGTACCTTTTTCTATCATTTCTTCCAGGCATTCCTGTGTCATGAAAATTCCGTGCTCAATCGAATCCATTCCGGCACGTACCGCATTCAAAATTCCTGCTGCACCCTGTGCGTGACTGGCGCATGTGCGGTTAAAACGATGTCCTTCATTGACGCCGACTCGTAACTCCTCCTCCGTATAATGCGCGTCTTCCGGATTAACTCCTGGTGTCATCACACCACCGGTTGCCATCAACTTGATCACATCAGATCCCGCATGAATTTGCTCACGTACTGCTTTCAAAACTTCATCCGGTCCATCCGCAATCCTACCAAAAGCATTTCCATGACCGCCGGTCATACAGATCATTTTACCTGCGGCCATAATTGTCGGACCAAACTGCTTTCCTGAATTGCACGCATCACGCACAGCAAATTCTAGAAAATCCCGCCCTCCTAAATCCCTAATTGAGGTGACACCGCCCCTCAAAGTATTCTGCGCATTTTCGAAAGCTTTCATTACAATCTGACCAGGACCCAATTTCAGCAGACTCGACTTTGGATCAGCCTCTCCGCAATAAACCAGATGGACATGACAGTCGATTAGTCCTGGCAGGAGAGTTCCACTGCTTGTGTCGATTTTTTCACCGATGTAGCCCTCAAACTCTCTGCTGGGTGCTATTTTTGAAATCCGTTCTCCATCTACCAACACTCCGTGATCTTCCAGTAAATTACCGATGCCGTCAAAAACTAATCCGCCTATATATAATGTTTTCATTAATTTTCTATTTTATTCAAACTGTGTTTTTCTATCAAAAATTAATCCTACATGTTAAGCATTTCTGCAAATGCAAGGCAAGACACTTGTGAGCAGGAAGGTATAAATTAGGATTGAGGGTGAATTGTTTTTACTTTTTGAGGTCAATTTAGGTATTAACTGGAAACGCTCTGCTGTACTTTCTTTTTGGATTTATTGTTTTTTCACTGTGCAGATTGAGCAGCAAAACGAGGCTCCAGAGAATCAGCAAAATGGACATACTCCAAAACATCCAGGCAAAACTTTGCCAATTTATGAGCAATCCTCCGAGAATCGGTCCTGCTACTTTAGCAGAATTTTTTAAGGATCCAATCATTCCGGCACCTGTGCCGGTGTGACTTGTATCCATTTTCTCCGCGAAGAGCGCCAGTGTTGAAGGGAAAATTAAGGCTTGTGAAAGCCCAAAACTAATTGCGAGTATGAGCAGATTGAGAGGGCTGTTTGTCAAAGGTAACAATCCAAGAGAAATTGCAGCCAGCAGCATTCCAGAAGCAGCAACCGGCAGATAACCTAAACGGTCGCTTAAACGTCCACCAAATGGACGTCCGATCAAATGGAATAATTCCTGAGCCGAAAAGAAAAGTCCAACCCACAAAATCGAGATTCCGGATTCCAGTGCATAGAGCGGCAAAAAAGTTTTTGTAGCGTAAATGCCGAGATAGACTACACATTCCAGGCTTCCTGCAAGCCATAGTTCCGGAGTCTTGATGCCTGCCTGGAATGCTGATTTTGTTTGCTGCCGTAAAGTAAAGCAGGGTGTTTTAGCCGGAGCTGAATTTTTTAGTAACAACACGGGCAACAACGCAGTGGAGCTTAAAAGACCAATGAGTGTAAAAACTGTTGATGGTTCTTCAAAGACTAACAAAAGTGCAGCGGCAATCGTTGGACCAAGCAGGTAACCACCACTTCGGGCCATGCCGAACCAGCCTAAACGTTCGGCGCGGTTTCGAGCAGAATTTCCTTGTTGCTGACCCTGCTCAATGACCCACGCAATTGTGACTGGTCCGTAAATCGCGGTGGCTAATCCATGAATGAGACGTAAAATGAGCAATTCTTTGGGAGTCGTTACCCATGGATAAAGGAACGGAATTCCGGCAAAAAGCAGTGTCCCCGTTAAAAGCCAAATCCAGCGCCCCCAACGGTCGGAGAGGAAACCGAAGATTGGTTTGAGCAGTATTCCGGTTAAAGTTGAAACCGAAACGATCAGTCCCAAAATAGTGGCGTTTGCACCGAGGCTGGCTGCGAAGAGCGGCAACAGCGGTGTCTTGCCCATTTGATAGGCAGTACGGACAATGAAATCCGCTGCACTTATTTTGAGCAGTCCGTGAATGCCTAACATCTCAAGCCTGCAGTTTAGGAATTCCGGCTTGTTCGATCTGCTTGTTTACACGCGGCAAATCTTGTTTTTCGAGCTTGCTCAACAGCGCAAGTTGATCGCCTATTTTGCTGCTCAAGTCTTCATAAACTGCATAAGCTTGTTGAGGAGGAGCGGCGTCTGAGATAGAAACTACGCTCACCAAAGCTTCCATTCTCTGCTTGAGCATGGTCGGGTGGCGCAGTCGGTCGGAAGGAGTTTCATATTGGTTTTGTGTCAATTGATTTTCAATCTGACTGAGTTTATTCATAAGTGATTCCGTGGCTTTCCTGACGGCGATTAATGACTTTTCAGGGGCAGGCCGGGTGAATATTTCACGTCCAAGTAATTCAGTAATTTGCAGGTTTATCTTCCGAACTTTGTTGATTGCTGAGTTAGTTGCTGAAACCCGATTTGTGATTTCTGACCATAGTTCAAACTGCTGGGCATAATCCTTCGCAGAGGTTTTTAAACGTGGGTCTTTAGTAATTTCAAAAGAATGTGTGATTTCAGCCGATGATGTTTTCAGCTGTAATTGATATTTTCCCGGAGGAGCAATAGGTCCTCCAGCCGGAAAACCTTCTCCACGTCCCAAAGGTTTATAAGCAGGTTTTTCAAGCGCTTTATCAATTTTCACTTCCGGTCCGGGGTAGCGCATATTCCAGACAAAGCGGTTAAATCCAGGTTTTACGGGCAAATTTGGTTTTTCGTCCTCATCTTTGCTCTCTATATTTTTTAGATCTTCGGAGGAATTCTTGCTGTAAAAACGATCTATTTCATTACCGTTGTCCTCTAAAATAACTAATTCTAAAGGTCCCGGTGTTTCTGATTCAAGAAAATAATTTACTATCACTCCTTCAGGAGGATTTTCTCCCATATCCAAATATCGGAATCGTTTTTCTCCTTCCGGCGAGGTTTCCTCGTAATGTGTGCCGGGCATACCGAAATCAGGGCTGTAGTTTTTGCCGTCTCCGAGAAACAGATTTACACTCCAGTTCAATGTACGACGGAATGTAGTGCGTGGCGGGAAAAACTGGACCCCTCCTGAACCTTTCTTTTTCTTTCCGGATGTTTTACGGGCGAATTTCCTCAGTGGTGTCAGGTCATCCAGAATCCAGAAGGAGCGTCCGTGTGTGCCGACGACCAAATCATCCTGTTTAATTTTCATGTCGTAAACCGGAACAACCGGGAAGTTACCGCCAAGTTTCTGCCAGTTTTTTCCGGAATTGGTGCTCATAAAAATTCCGGTTTCAGAACCGACGAACAACAATCCCGGACAAGTTGGATCTTCGCGGATTACCCTGCTGATTTCAGTTTCCGGATAGTTACCGTTGATGCTGCTCCATTTCTTGCCGCCGTCTGTCGATTTGTATAGCAATGGGCGGTAATCATTCAGTTTGTAGCGTGTTGCCGAAAGAAAAATAGTTTCCAGATCATGTACTGATGTTTCGATGCAGAAAATATAGGACCATTCCGGAAGATTGGGGGGAGTGATATTTTGCCAGTTCTTTCCCCCGTCTCGTGAAGTATGGACTAGTCCGTCATCACTACCCGTCCAGAAAATTCCAGATTGGTGAGGGGATTCTGCAAAAGTTGAAATGCACGCGTAGTGTTCTGCACCACTGCTGTCAATGGTCAAACCACCTGAAACATCAAGTTTGCTTTCGTCCGCGCGCGTCAAATCCGGACTGATGCGTTCCCAACTGTGTCCTTCATTATTTGTTCGGAAGACATGATTACCGCAGGCGTAGACTATTCCGGAATCATGTGGAGAAAAGGCAATCGGGAAGGTCCAGGAAAAGCGGTATTTCAAATCTTTTGGAGCCCACCCGTATTTTTCTTCGGGCCAGATATTGACGAGCCGCAGCTGTTTTGTTTTGTGATTGTAGTGTTGCAGAGCACCTTCCCCCCCAGGAGAACTACCGACCGCACCAATATAAACAATGTCTGGATCATCAGGTTTTACCGCAATGAATCCGCTTTCACCTGTTCCAGGGAAAGTGCTTTCCTGTAACGTAATTGCACCATAAGCACTAGCACTTGGCACACTGATACTTGTGTTATCCTGTTGCGTAGCGTAAACCCGATATGGGAAATTATTGTCTATGTCTATGCGGTAAAACTGTGCAGTTAGCTGGTTATAAATTGTCGACCATGTTTCTCCGCCGTTATAAGAAACACAAGCTCCACCGTCGTTGCCCTGAACCATGCGTAATGGATTCTCCGGGTCTATCCAGAGGTCGTGATTATCACCATGCGGAGTAGTGATTTCAGAAAAATTAGTTCCACCGTCGGTTGATTTCCACATTTGGAGATTGGTGATATAGACCGTGTCGGCGTGTTGAGGGTCTGCGAAAACGTGACAATAATACCAGGGGCGGTGAATCAGATCACGGTTACCGGAAGTTTTAACCCAGCTTTCACCACCATTATCTGAGCGGTAAAGTCCCGCATCCTCTGCCTCGATAATGGCCCAGATACGTTCGCTTTTTGCCGGAGAAATACAGACCCCGATTTTTCCTTTTGTGCCTTTCGGGAGTCCGGGATTGTTTGTAATCTCAGTCCATGAATCTCCGCCGTCTGTTGAGCGGTATAGACTGCTGTCAGGGCCCCCGCTGTTCATGCTCCAAAAGTTTCTGTAGGCTTCCCAGAAAGAAGCATAGAGGATTCGGGGATTGTTAGGATCCATGCTCAAGTCGATTGCACCTGCTTTTTCGCTACGAAAAAGAATTTGTTCCCAGTTTTCGCCACCGTCTACTGAACGATAAATTCCTCTATCTTTGTTTGGGCCAAATGCATCACCAAAGGCAGAGACATAAAGCAAATCCGGATTTTCCGGATGGACACGAATTTCGCTGACATGTCTAGTGTTCTGGAGTCCGATGTTTTTCCATGTTTTTCCTGCATCGGTTGATTTGTAAATTCCGTCTCCGAACGAGACATCAATCCGGATGGTGGATTCTCCCATTCCGGCGTAAATTACATTATTGTCTGAAGGGGCAACCGTCAAAGCACCAACAGCCGCACTATTCAAAAAGCCGTCTGATACATTTTCCCAATAGGTCCCGCCGTCCACGGTTTTCCAGATACCGCCTGCCACCGCGCCAAAATAAAACACCTGTGAATTGATCGGGTCTCCTGTCACGGCAACTACTCGTCCTCCGCGGGAAGGGCCGATACTACGCCAGCGCAGTGTGCCTAAATGAGAAATAGTAGAATGAGATAATTGGGGTTTAGAAATAGAATTTTTCATGGGAGAATTGTCAGAAAATTATTATTGGTTATTAAGAGCGCAATTTTTATCTTCCACGTAATCTTGGATCTAGTGCATCTCGCAGTCCGTCTCCTATATAGTTAACACTGAGAACAGTCAGGGCGATAAAGAGTCCAGGCCAGATAGCACGTGCTGGAGTTATCTGGATAAAGTTAGCTCCGTCGTAAAGCAATCTACCCCAAGTTGGAAAATCGGGAGGGAATCCTAGCCCGAGGAAAGATAAGGCAGATTCAGTGATGATTGCATTGGCAATACCCAAAGTCGCAGAGACCATGATCGGGCTGAGGATATTGGGCAAGATGTGCCGAAAAATGATTCGTCTTTTTTTTGTTCCTATACTGTGAGCGGCTGTTACAAATTCACGCTCCTTAATGCCAAGCACGTCTCCTCTCACAATCCGGGCAGTGTGCATCCAACTTGTAATACCGATAATGAAAACAATTAGCATGAAAATTCCTGCTTCAGGTCCATAAAGAGTTCGAAGAGTGTCACGGAAAAGCATAATGATTACAAGTAGCAGAGGCAGAATCGGCAAAGCAAGAAACAAGTCAGTCAAGCGCATTAAAGGTCCGTCTAGGGATTTGATAAATCCTGCAAGAACCCCTACAAATGTTCCTAATAATAATGAAATAATCATGGCCAAGAAGCCGACTGCTAATGAAACTTGTCCTCCCGCCAGCATTTGTGCCAAAGTATCGTGCCCAATATTGTCCGTACCAAGAGGATGGGCCAGTGTTGGTCCAAGATTCCTTTCTCGAAAATTTATAGCACTTGGTTCAATATCGTGGATAAGGGGGCCGATTGAAACTAAAAGGGTGATAAAAATAAAAACAATTACGCCGGTCATTGCACCTTTGTGTTTCCGGAACTGCCTCCATACATCTCCCCAGAGTGAACGGTGTTGAGTAGTAGAATCGATGGTTTCTGCTATTGCTGATTTTTCATTCATAACGTATCCTTGGATCGAGTATCCCGTAGATAACGTCTGCAATTAGATTGAAAAGAACAATCAATACAGCAAACAGGAAAGTCAAAGTCTGTACCAGAGGTACGTCTGCTCCTTCGATTGCAACTATTAGTAGTTGCCCAAGACCATTGACCCTGAAAATTTGTTCTGTAATGATGGCGCCGCTGAAGATTGTTGGAATACCAAGAGCAATCAATGTTACCACTGGTATCAAGCTGTTGCGAAGTACATGAATCAGTAATACTACTTGTTCAGATCGTCCTTTGGCTCTCGCTGTACGGACATAATCTAAATTTAGATTATCAAGTATTGAAGCTCGCATAAACCTACTTAGTTGAGAGGCGTTGTATAGTGCAAGAACTGAAACCGGCATTATCATCTGTTTTACCTGCAGAATGAAATTGTCCCAACTGTTGACCTCCAAAGTTGTATCATAAATCATTGGGAACCACTTTAACTGCACACTGAAAATAATAATTGCTACCATGCCTGTAAAGAAAGTTGGTACTGAGAATCCAACCATCGTGATGAATGTTCCAACCTGGTCAAACCATGAATACTGTTTATAAGCCGAGATAATACCTATTGGGATAGCTATCAAAATACCAAATAAATAAGAAAGCCCTACAACCCAAAGAGTCTGAGGAGTACGTTGAATAATCAAATCCACTACCGGACTGCGAGTCGACCATGAAATAATACGAGTTCTATTTTCAGAATCTCCAATGGAGATCCCAAATCCCTCTTGGAGAAAGTTCAGCGGTTCATTAACACAGAATTGTACAAGCCACTTGCCAAAACGCACATGCATGGGTTGACCAAGACCTAGTGACTCACGGATTTTTTCCCGCACTTCTGGAGGGACCGTCATTGGCAAATTACCTGTGGGGTCGTTCGGAGCTAAATCGAGTATGGCGAAAATTATGAAGCTAATTACCAGTAACGTAGGGATGGCAATCAACACGCGGCGGATGATGTAGTGGATCAAAGCAGGGAAACTTAGAGGTTAAAATAACGGTTTGCAGAAAGATATCTGCAAACCGCATATTGTTATGATAATACTCTAATTTATTTACGAGTCCAGTCAGCAATATTCCATAGTTCTGAGTCCCATGGATTCATCCGAACTCCTGAGATAGAACTTGAATGAGCCGAAACATCACCTCGATGGATTAGCGGAATCATCACATAGTCCTGCATCAACATATCATTCATCGCTTTCGTAAGACGAATACGATCTTTCATGGCTGATGTGACCGACATTTCAGCAGATAGGCCATCATAAGCTGGATGACACCAACGAGGCATATTGTTACCGCCCCACTTGTTAGCCTTCTGTGCCATTTCCTTACAGGTCCAGTTTGACATGTATGTTTGCGGATCTGTCCCACTAAAGTTGTTGGTGTACATCTCTATGTCCGTGAAAAACTTCTGGTAAGTGTCTGGACTTCCAACATCGCCACCAAAAAATACGGATGCGCTTAAATTACGCAGTTCGGTTTCTACACCGATTTGTTTCCACATTTCCTTAATGAAAGCTTGAGTCCCCTGTCGAACCGAGTTTGTCGAAGTCTGGTAGAGAATCGAGATTCGGACTCCATCCTTCTGCCGAATTCCATCAGAACCACGTTTCCAGCCAGCTGCATCCAGCAGACGGTTAGCTTCAGCGACATTAGGAGTTTTACACTCATCGTTAGCCGATGAAGCATAAATAGCAGGTGCCGGCAGAACATTACAACTGATCTTTCCAGCCTTACCATATCCTGCATCTACGAGTACTTGGCGATCAATCGCCAAAGAAAGTGCCCGCCTTACATTGTAGTCCGAAAGGAAAGGATGAGGGTTGTTTCCGTCCATGTATTCAGAACGATTTTCACCAAGTGATGGATCAGGGTTGGTAAAGTTGACCATCAAACGTTCCACTGAGGTACCGAAAGCCGAAATGACTTTGCCTTTTCCTGCCTTTTCCATTTTGATCAGAATTTCAGGCTCGACTTGGAGATTCCATCCATAATCCATTTCACCTGTTTCTAAAACTGCACGAGCTGCTGAAACGGCATCTCCCCCGCCTTTTAAGACCACCTTATTGAAGGCCGGCTTGTTTGCGTCACGGTAATTTGGATTAGCTTCAAGAACAATAACGTCGTTAGGCTTAAAATCCACTACTTTGAATGGACCAGTACCAATTGGATAAAAATTTTGATTGTTACATTCCTGTGCTTTTGCTCCCTGACAACCATTAAATTGAGCTTTTTGCAAAATTGGCGCATTGTAGCCTACAAAAGGTGCATAAGGGAAAGGCTTTGGAACAGTGAACTGAACTTTTACTGTCCGACTATTAACAGCAGTTACTGACTTGATATCGCTCCAATAATTTGATTGGGTACAACCTGTGTCAGGATTCGAGCAGTATTCATAAGTAAAGATTGCATCGTCTGCTGTCAAGGTTGATCCATCAGACCACTTGATCCCTTTTTTAATTTTCCAAGTGATGGAAGTAAGGTCCCTAGATATACCTCCGTTGGCTACTGTAGGAATTTCCTCAGCTAGCCATGGAAGCAAATTACCTTTTTCATCATAGCGAGCTAAAGGCTCAAGAACGAGAGAAGAAGCTTCGAGCTCCTTAGTTCCACCTGAAAGGTTGGGGTTCATGGTTGAAGGGGCTTGCCAATAGAGCAAGTTCAGTTGACCGTCACTACCGCGCTTGGCTTCGACAGCACTTGCAAGACTCAAGGCAAAAGCCAAGCTAAGCAAGATTTTAAGAGTATTTTTCATTTTATCTCCTCGTTTTATATATACTTAGGACTAGTGATGATTCACTGGTCGAAAAAAGCATTCCTGAACTTCAGGGTTGCCTGAGAAAAGGGACCAACTATATAAGCCGAGAACCTTTCTGGAATTTTTCCGCGTGCTTTAGCTTTAAAGGCTTCTAGCCATGGGAAACAAGTGCATTCTACACTTCTTGGAGAATATGTCAACAATGATTTAGATTATTGTACAAGATGGCATGCTACCTGGTGACCTGGAGAGATTTGCCGCCATTCTGGAGGATCGATGGAACAGCGTTTTTCAGCTCTAGGACATCTCGTGTTGAAGTTACAACCGGATGGTGGATTAGCCGGACTTGGTACGTCTCCAACTAGAATCATACGCTCACGTTTTTTTTCCTTTTTTGGATCGTGACTTGGGACAGCAGAAAGCAGAGCTTGAGTGTAAGGATGCAAAGGAGAGCTATAGAGAGATTCACTGTTGGCTAGTTCGACTATCTTCCCAAGATACATAACTGCAACCCTGTCGGCTATATGGCGAATCATGCTCAAATCGTGTGAAATGAAGAGGTATGTCAACCCATACTCTTCCTGCAGATCCTCTAAAAGATTAACAACCTGTGCTTGAATAGAGACATCCAGCGCGGCGATAGGTTCATCGCAGATAATAAACTCCGGACTTAGTGCAAGGGCACGGGCGATTCCGATCCGCTGTCGTTGGCCTCCAGAAAATTCATGGGGGTAGCGGTTGGTGAATTCCCGATTCATTCCAACAGATTCCAACAATTGTTCTACTCGTTCACGCCGATCCCTTCCCTTAAACTTTGCATGTTCTATCATTGGCTCGCTGATGATGCTCCCAACTGTCATTCTTGGATTCAGGCTGTCTTGTGGATCTTGAAAAATCATCTGCATGTGAGGACGCTGTTTACGTAAATTTTCTTTACTGAGTGACATCAAATCTCGTCCTTTAAAAGTTACTTTTCCCTTCGATGCAGGATAGAGCTGTAGTATCACTCTACCAGCTGTAGATTTTCCACATCCACTTTCACCCACCAGACCCAGTGTTTCTCCTTTGAAGATATCAAAGGAAATCCCGTCTACTGCTTTCACGGCACCAACTTGTTTGCGGAAAATCCCTTTGGTTATTGGAAAATGTTTGGTAAGTCCCTCGACCTTTAAAAGAATAGAACGTTCTTCAGAGATCATACTTTCTCTCCGGAATCAGGGTTCCACCAACAGGCGACTTTGTGGTTTTTCCCTCTGCTAATAAAGTTGGGATTTTCATTTAGGCAACGTTCGAAGGCTTTGCTGCAACGCGGAGCAAAAGGGCAAGATAGTGGTTTTTGGTGAAGATCGGGAGGCTGTCCGATGATGCTTTCCAATCTGTCTTCACGTTCACCTTCAAGGTTTGGCAGAGTTTTCAACAAGGCTTGTGTGTAAGGATGTTTTGGATTCGCATATAGTTCATTCACCGTTGCTTCTTCAACAATGAATCCACCGTACATTACGGCTACACGGTCTGCCATTCCAGCAACGACACCTAAATCGTGTGTTATCCAGATGATGGCCATGCCAAGTTCCTTGCGTAGTCTTTTGATAATATCGAGGATCTGCGCCTGAATTGTTACATCCAAAGCGGTTGTTGGTTCATCAGCAATGAGTACTTTTGGATCACAGGCTAGTGCTATCGCTATCATTACACGTTGACGCATTCCTCCGGAAAATTGATGCGGATAATCGTTTAAGCGACTTTCTGCCATTGGTATCCCCACAAGATCCAGCAATTCACCGGAACGTTTACGTGCTTCGCCGTGACTCAATCCTAAGTGTTCGCGCATTGGTTCGGCTAACTGATAACCGATGGTAAGTACAGGATTGAGTGAAGTCATTGGATCCTGAAAAATAAAACCGATTTTTCCACCACGAATTTTTCTCAGTTGATTTGTATCGAGCTGGATCAGGTCTTGGTCTTCAAATTTTGCAGTGCCCGAAACAATTTCTGCGGGAGGCATGGGTAGCAGCTTAAGTAGTGACATCATTGTAACACTTTTCCCAGAACCACTTTCACCAACAACACCCAACAGTTCACCTTTTTTTAAGTCGAAACTAATCCCGTTAACCGCATGCACCAAGCCATCTTGGGTTCGAAAACGAGTGGCTATATTTTCAACTTGAAGAATGGAAGATTGAGTTGTCAAAATTTTTTACGAGGCAGGTAGGATTTGGATAAAATAATTATTTTGAAAACCGAATTTTAGTCTTCTGAGAAATTTTGTCAAGAAGATTTTAGAAATTATAAACAAATTCAAGGATAAACTTCGAGAGGAGATTGATTTTCAATTGACAAAATTTAAATTTTAAGCGACAATCGTACCTCTATTTCATATGATCTCATTGAATCACGAATATTCTGTCGGACCCATTTTATGGGATGGCATCCTGAAAAATTTTCATTGTGATCGCAACATTTGAGAAAAATTATTTCTCAGCTTTTTTTAATTCTATAGTCCTCCAAAGGTGCCATCTGAACGGAAAAGAAAAATATGCCAGGAAAATCTACTATAAAAAATAAAGTATGCCGTGCACTCGGAGTCAATTTGATAGGAAGTCCAAGTGCGGCACTTACTCTAAGCCGCCGACCCAATCGTCCGGGTCAGCATGGAGCAAGCAGACTATCCAAGATATCCCCATTTGGTCAACAGTTAAAAGAGACTCAAAAGCTGAAAGCATTTTATGGAATTGGTTCCAAACAATTGCGTCGATATTATGAAAAAGCGGCTAGAGTCCGACAGCAAACGAATGTCGCATTAGTGCAGACACTTGAAACACGGCTGGACAACATGACCTACCGTATGGGTTTTGCAGGCACATTACGTGCGGCAAGACAAATGGTTGTTCACTGTCATATTACAGTGAACGGAAAAAGAGTAAACAAACCTGGTTTTCAGGTAAGTCCAGGTGATATTGTTCAACTGAGAGAGAAAAGCCAGAAAGTCGAAAGATACAAAGACTGGTACAATTTCTTTGAACAGAAATTAGGTTATATTCAGCGTGACACCAAAAACTATTCGGGAACTCTGGTTCAGATTCCTGAACGTGAGGAAATTCCAATAGAAGTAGAAGATCATCTTGTAGTCGAATTCATGGCTCGTTGATTATTTAGTCTGCTACAACCGGTTGTCCTCAGCGTCAGCCGGTTGTTCTGGATTAACCTTGAATCCAGGCCCTCCTCCCAAGCTTGAACATCTGTTCAAAAAAATAATCACTGCCACTTCACAGCGGAGAATGAAAAACTCAAAACAAATACGGCAAGAGTTCATAAAATTTTTTGAAGATCGAGGACATCGTTTTGTCCGCAGTGCCCCCGTAGTTCCAAATGATGATCCAACTTTGCTTTTTTCGAATTCGGGAATGGCGCAGTTTAAGGAAGTTTTTTTGGGCACAGGTGTACGCGAATATAACCGCGCTGCTAACTCACAAAAATGCATTCGTGCAAGTGGAAAACACAATGATCTTGAAGATGTCGGACATGATAATTATCACCATACTTTTTTTGAGATGCTCGGGAACTGGTCTTTTGGAGACTATTTTAAAAAAGATGCAATTGGTTGGGCTTGGGAATTAATGACAAATGTATGGCGGCTACCTAAAGATAAATTGTGGGCTACCGTTTTTGAAGGTGGAGAAGGAGTTGAGGCAGATGAAGAAGCGGAAAACTTATGGCGTACCATTACCGACATTAATCCACAACAAGTTTTACGTTTTGATAAAGCAGATAATTTTTGGGAAATGGGTGAGGTAGGTCCATGTGGACCGTGTTCGGAACTACACATTGATCTGGGTGAAGGCACATGTCCACTTTCCGAGGAACACACCTGTTCAGTGAATCTTGAGGGGTGTTGGCGTTTTGTTGAATTATGGAACCTAGTTTTTATACAATACCAACGCTTTCCAGATGGACATTTGGAACCACTGGCGGCTCAGCATGTAGATACCGGATTGGGTTTGGAAAGGATCTGCCGTGTTTTGCAGGGGGTTGATTCAAATTACAGTACGGATCTTTTCACACCGATTCTATCATGTATCAGCGAGGTTACTGGTCAGAAAGATACGACTGGAGATGTAGGTGTAGCATTTCGCGTGATCGCAGATCATTTGAGATCACTAAGTTTTGCAATTGCCGATGGAGCTTTCCCATCAAACGAAGGGCGCGGTTATGTTTTGCGACGCATGTTAAGAAGAGCAACTCGTTACGGCCGTCTTCTTAAAATGCACGAACCATTCATATATAAGCTTGTGCCTGTTCTGGTTGAAGTGATGGGAGATGCTTTCCCGGAAATAAAAAAACAGCAAAAACATGTACAAAATGTAATTCAGGCTGAGGAAACAAGTTTCGGTTTAACCCTTGATCGCGGCCTCGAAATATTTGAGAAAATGGTCTTAAATCCTGAAACGAAAAAAGCAAAGATACTTTCCGGAGAGGATGCTTTTAAGCTTTATGATACTTATGGATTCCCGGTTGATTTGACTAGGTTGCTGTGCGAAGAACGGGGATTCGTTACTGACGAAAATGCTTTTGATAAATTGATGGAAAAACAGCGAAACCGTGCACGTGAAGCTGGCAAATTTGATTTATCTCTGGATGAATGGACAGAGATATCAGAAGGTCCGGATTCAAAATTTGTTGGATATGATATTTTCCGTACTGATTCAAAAATCCGAAGATTTAGTCTCAATGGGCAAGGACAGTTGCAATTTATTCTTGATATCACTCCATTCTATGCTGAATCCGGAGGTCAAGTAGGAGATCAAGGTACTCTTGAGCAAAACGGTAAAAAATGGAATGTGGTTGATGTCCAGAAACAAGGCGACTCGATCATTCATTTTTGTGAAAAGAAAAGTTCTGAAGTTAAAAACAATTCTCTGGAAACTTCTTTGGAATATACTCTGGATGACTCCCCGCTGACTGCGGTGGTTGATGAGAAGCTGCGTTTAGCAACAACCAATAATCATACGGCTGCGCATTTGATGCACGAAGCTCTTAGACAGGTTCTGGGGGAACATGTCAATCAGGCCGGCTCTTTTGTTAGTCCAGAAATACTGCGTTTCGATTTCACTCATTTTGAAAAAGTCAGTGAGGAACAGATGGAGAAAATTGAGAATATTGTTAATGCTGTGATTCGAAAAAACATACCCACAGATATCTATGAGACTCCTTTTCAGGAAGCAATTGATTCAGGAATCACCGCCTTGTTTGGTGAAAAATATGGTGATGTAGTACGTGTGGTGAAGGTAGCTGAATTTTCAGAAGAACTCTGTGGAGGATGTCATGTAAAGGCCACAGGTCAAATTGGTCAGTTCCGGATGTTGTCGGAAGAGGCAATTGCATCTGGAGTCCGTAGGGTTGTTGCACTAACTGGAAGGGAAGCCGAACTGATGAATCAGGAACAAGGACGGGTTGCCCGCAGACTTCGTCAATTGATGAATGTTCCAGAAGCACAAGTTCCGAAAATGGTTGAAAAACTTGCTGATGAAAAAAGACAATTGGAAAGAGATCTGCAAAATTTACGGAGCGAGAAAGCTCTTACAGGCGTCTCAGACTTGATCGCTCAGGCTGAAAATGTTGAAGGAGTCAAGGTTTTAGCAAAAATAGTTGAGGTCGATTCCGCAGACACTCTCCGAAACATGGGGCAGGCACTCAGTGAGCAGATGACATCTGGTGTAGCCTGGCTTGCTGCAACGATGTCTGGGAAAAGCACCTTGCTTTGTGTTGTTAGTAATGACTTGATTCAGAGAGGCTTAAAGGCTGGGGAACTTGTAAATACAATGGCTTTACTCGCTGACGGTCGAGGTGGTGGAAAACCTAATATGGCGCAGGCTGGAATAAAAGCACCGGAAAAAATTGCAGAAGCATTGGCCTCTGCGGCAGATATAGTTCAGGAAAAACTGAAAAATTAATTGATGCGATACGAAACATTTATCGGTAAACGTTATCTTTTTTCTCCAAGGCAGGATCGTTCGATTTCGGTGATCACCTGGATTTCGATTGGCGGTGTTGCCCTAGGCGTCGTTGCACTAATCGTTTCTACTTCTGTGATGAATGGTTTCCGTACAAATTTGCGTAACGCTGTCACTGGTTCTTTGCCGCATGTCACAATTTTTGCTTGGGATGACGCAATGGGAAATTATTCAGAGCTTCAGAAACGTTTGATGCATCATCCGGATGTAAAGAGCGTTGCACCGTATATTTTTAAACAGGCTTTGCTTACTGGTCGTAAAAAGCCCAAAGGTGCGTTGCTCCGAGGAATTGATCCACAGCAGGAAAAAGACGTGACGAGAATCGCCTCTTATCTGCGCGAAGAAGTTTATGGATTTACCCCATCTCCTGAAAAACAAAAGAAAATTTCAGCGAGATTGTTACAGCGGCTTTCATATCCTGAAGCAAGAACAAATCGTATAAAAGATGGAATTATACTAGGTGCAAAATTAGCTAGACAGTTGGAAGTAAATTTAGGAGATTCAGTCAAGTTGGTTTCCTCTGAAAATCGTTTGACTCCAATCGGTGATGTGCCCAGGATAAAAAAACTGGAGGTGATCGGAATCTTTGAATCTGGAATATCCGGTTATGATGAAGTCCTAGCTTTTATTGATTACCGTTTGTTGCAGAAAATTTACCGGATGCAAAATAATATTACAGGTTTGGGTGTACGTATCGGTGATCCTGAAAATGCTCCGGATGTTGCTGATAAACTTAATGAAATTAGCGAGGGTTATATAGTTGGGAACTGGGCGGATGAAAACAAAAGTATTTTTCATGTGATGAAACTTGAAAAAATTGGTCTATTTCTGATCCTCTCTAGTATCATTGTAGTGGCTGCATTCAACATCATCAGTTCGTTGATTATGCTTGTGTTGGAGAAATCCAGGGAAATTGCTATCCTTAAGGCAATCGGTGCAAAGGATTCTGGCATACGGAGAATTTTCTTTTTTCAGGGATTAGTAATTGGTTCGTTAGGAACCATTGGTGGAGTATTGGTGGGACTCTCAATCTGCTGGGCCTTAATGAGCTTTGATATAATTGATATTCCCCCTGGGGTTTATCCCGGAGGAAATCGTATTCCGGTCCTGATTGACTGGTTTGATGTGGCACTTGCAACAGCAGCTTCCTTTACAATTTGTATTTTGGTAACGCTTTATCCTTCCTATAAAGCTTCTCGGCTAAATCCGGTAGATCCTTTGCGTTACGAGTAAAAATTTTTAATAGATTTGTATATTTAATAAACTTGTTTTAGTACCATATTTATGCCACCATTATAGGTTGTCATTTATTGGCAATAACATTTAACTAAAATGTGTTGTAAGCTCTAAATCGAATTTCAATTGAGGAACTGTCGATGACTTATACTGTTACACCGAACTGCGATAATTGTAAATATACTGATTGTGTAGAAGTCTGTCCCGTGGAAGCATTTCACGAAGGGCCGACTATGTTGTATATAAACCCAGAAACGTGCATAGATTGTAATGCATGTGTTGAGGAGTGCCCTGTGGAAGCAATTTACGCGGATGTGGATGTTCCGGAGAAATGGGCAAGTTACACTGCGTTAAATGAAGAAAAATGTGAAGAATATCCGGTTATTGAAGAAGCAAAAGATCCTCTCCCAACAGCTCGGACACTTGAAGAAATACAAGCTGCTGAAGGATGAAACGGCACAATTTCTGCGGTTTAGTTTTTACATTGAAATATCAGTAAGGTAGTGCATTAGTAAAACACTTTTCAGAATTTGAAAATCACATCGCACATAAACAAATAATCACTCAAACAAAGACGACCCATGGCCGTACCTAGAAGAAAAACTTCCCGTAGCCAACGTGACCATAGAAGGGGACATATTAAAATAACAGAATCCGCGCTTTCAGAATGTACAAACTGTAATGCGTTGATCCGTCCTCATCGTGTCTGCCCTGAATGTGGATTTTATAAGGGTGTTGAAGTAATTGAAGTTAAAGCATCTTGAGCCGTTTGAAGTGCTCTTTCACTCACCAACAGCAAACCGAAAAAACGCATGGCAATTGCAGTTGACGCAATGGGAGGTGACAGACCTTTAACTGTTCAGGTAGAGGCGGCGGTACAAACTGTCAAAGACTTTGGGATTGAAGTCATTATTGTTGGAGCAGAAACTCAAATAAATCAGCAATTGAAACAATACAGTTTCGATCAGCAAAAATTGCGAGTTGTTAATTCCACAGAAATTGTGGAAATGGAGGAGTCTCCCGCTACCGCACTCCGTCAAAAAAAAGATTCATCTATCAGGGTTGCTGTTGATCTTGTGAAAGCAGGTGAAGCAGATGCTGTAGTCAGCGCAGGAAATACTGGTGCTTCAATGGCGACAGCAAAGTTTGTTCTCAAGTCAGTTGAGGGAATAGAGCGTCCTGCAATTGCTTCGTTAATGCCCTCCGTTCATCGTAATCACCCCTTCGTATTACTAGATGTAGGAGCAAATACAGATTGCAAACCCCTTTACCTTTTTCAGTTTGCTCTAATGGGTGATGCATATGCACGTACGTATCTTCACCTGCAAAACCCGCGTGTGGCTCTATTAAACGTTGGTGAGGAAGAAGGTAAGGGATATCTGGACCTTAAAGAAACTTATAATCTTCTGAAAAAGAGTACCCTTAATTTCGCAGGAAACATTGAGGGAAAGGGCATGTTTAAAGACAGAGTGGATGTGGTTGTTTGTGATGGTTTCATTGGAAATATTGCACTTAAGGTTGCAGAGGGAACTTTTGATTTTGTGCGGAGTATTCTGCGTGAAGAAGTTCAGAGCTCGTGGCTTTCGAAATTAGGTTACCTTGGGATGAAAGGCCCTTTCCGTCAGTTAAGAAAAAGGGCGGATTATTCCGAAGTTGGAGGGGCACCTTTACTTGGTATAAACGGAGTAGTAATTGTCTGTCACGGTAGTTCAAAAGTTCATACGTTACGTAATGCGATCAAACACGCACAGGAATGTGCTGAACAAAAACTTAATGATAAAATTGCTACTGAAGTTTCTGAAAATTTAGAAGTTATCAAGCAGGCAAAAAAGCTGAATGATGAAAAAAACTAAAGTTAGTTAGTTTTAAGTTGCACTTTAATTTGTTCTCTTATATATTTCTCGCATGCATCCCAGGACATATCTTCAAGTTTTAATCTCTCATAAAGCGTAAATATCACTTGGAACTGCTCCAGCAGCATCAAATCTGATTTTTCCTTTCTTGGTAGCATCTTGTGTCGCAGGAGGTTCAGCATATAAACACTTTCTTTTAAACGAGATAAACTTAGAACCTGCTGTTTGTAGTCATACAAGAGATAACTGAAGATAAAAATACCTCCATCATCCAGTTCTGAAGTCCATGCCCAATCTTCTGTCTGGTATTCTTTTTTATTTTTAAGCAGGTTCCTACCGTCAAAGACCACCTGCATAAATTCCTCATCACTATCGATGTTAGGAGTGTGATTGTTACTCAAATTATCTTCTGTAGAAGATGACATAAAAATGCTAGTTTACTGGTTTTGCTATATATACTAATCATGGGTGAGTCCAATCTGGAAAGGATTACTAAAAAAGTATTTATCCTTTAAAGAACGGTGATTCACCCTCAGAGTGATCAGTGATATCAAAAACTCCAACCAGTTCCGGGATAGTCTCTTTGAGCATCACTTCTACACCTTGTTTTACAGTGGTGTCTATCATACTGCAGCCCTGACATCCGCCTCCAAAACGTAAATAAGCAGCGCTATCCTTGATCCCTTCTAAAATAACATTCCCACCATGTGCAGCAAGCATAGGATTGACCTGTTCATCCAACGTGAGTTGTATCTGATCTTCTAGGGAACCACTTAATTTACTGATTGACAGCTGAGGGTTTCTGGCTTCCAATTCACCTTCTTCGTTGATTTCAATGATTGTCCCTTCTAGAAAAGAAGCATTTTTGTGTTCACTAAAGACTTTAACTCCATCGACCTCAAATTGGATGCTGCTTTCCAGAGGTGATTTTACTAATTCAATCCGATAATTTGCTTTTAAAGGTGAAGTCGGCTCAACTAAAACCTGTACACCTTTAAGTTCTTCAGCACTTTGTAGTTCATTATTTATCTGCTTCCTAGCTGAATCTGTGATCGTCAAATATGAAGCATCGACATTGCTATAAAGTGCTTCGTAGGAATCTGTAAAGTTAAAAGATTCGAAGCCATTGTCATAAAGAATTTCTGCTGCTGTCAAAACCTCTCCGTCTTCACCGCCGTATAGCAGGATGTCTCCTGCAAAAGGCATTTGATAAATGGAAGTTTCAAAATGTTCTATCGGTAAACTATGTGAGCCAGGGATATTCTCTGCTTCATGTGCTTCAGAACTACGCAGATCAAAAACATAAGGACGTTTGGAAGTACGGCGTTTTTCAAAAAACTCACGTGGGCTCAGGCGATATTCGTTAATATTGAAATCATCCCCTTCAGATAGATCTTTGAATTTAAACATGGAAACCTTTATTAAAATTGTAATTTTGACGGTGAAATATATTCTTGTCGCTTAGTCTCCTTTGACATAAAATAGATATCAATTTTATACCAACTTCACTGACGTGTCAAACTATGGAAAATATTAAGACAATCGAATTAATAAATCGTCCCTGGGTTGTGGCGCATAGAGGCTATCGAGCCAAGTATCCTGAAAACACAACTGTTGCTTTTGAAGCAGCAATTTCTGTAGAAGCGGATATGATTGAACTTGATGTATGCCTTTCACGTGACCGGATTCCTGTGGTGATCCATGATAAAAC